>Ga0116151_10001404_pt1 | contig 22465 bp, 16 predicted proteins | sample AD_UKC117_MetaG_FD_89893 | JGI IMG/M metagenome (GOLD analysis project Ga0116151, IMG submission 89893) | Active sludge microbial communities of municipal wastewater-treating anaerobic digesters from Hong Kong - AD_UKC117_MetaG | ecosystem: Engineered > Bioreactor > Anaerobic > Digestate... | reverse complement strand
CGTGGTCTTCGCTTGAATATGCTCTGCATGTCCAGCGCTGCGTCCACTTGCCTCTTTCGCCTCGTCTGACGATCTTGCGGACTCATTGCTATTGAGGCCGGACCCTAAGCAGAGATGATTGGTTGCGGTCATGAAAGCGCGCCATTGCGGTTAGATTCAGCTGTGTGTTCACAAGCTTAGATTTAACAAAAGTCAAATGTGCGGTTGTGCCGCACAACTATAGTCGTAGATCAGCCTCGGAGCAGGACTCATGGCGAGTGAAGCGACACAATATATTGGCGATCTGACCTTGATCAAAGGTGTGAGCGCCGACACGCGTCATAAGCTGTTGAATGGCTCATCGTTCGAGATCGTTCGTCCCGACACTACCATCGTGTCGGAAGGCTACCACCTCGATCATCTTCATTTTGTTCTAGACGGTGTTGTGGAGTTGTCCGCCAGTACCAGCGAAAGCCGGACTGTCATTTCATTGCTGCATGCCGGCGACACCTTCATTTTGTCAGCCGTGGTCAATGACGCTGTTGCGCTGTTATCGGCCAGATCGCTCGGTCGAGTTGAAATGGTTCGCGTTCCCGCCGGTCTGTTTAGGCGTTGCTTGAGGCGCGATCCCAAGTTGTTGCACAACGTTTCGGTTGCCCTGGGTGGAGGTTATCGAAACATGGTGAGATATCTTCGCGATCACAAGTTGCGGACGGCAGACCAACGCTTGGCAGCCTATCTGGTGCGTCTGTTGAAGGCGCATGGCGGCGCACCGGAGGTGACCTTGCCGTTGCGCAAGCATGTTATTGCCTCATTTCTTGGCATGAAGCCGGAAAGCCTGTCACGGGCCTTTGCAGGACTTCATGCGCTGGGTGTGTCGGTTGATGGTGATCGAATCACGATCACGGATCCTGAGGCGTTGGAACGGTTCGCCAATATCGACACGAAACTTGACGGGGCGGATGCGTGAGCGCCCAGCGGTGCTCTTTGCGTCTCGCTGGATTTGGGATCGTCGCTCCAGCTTTCTGGTTTGGCCTTTTTTCCGACGAACCGGTGGCCGATTCGTCGGAAAATACTGCAGCTTCAGTGTGCCGCTTTGGCTTGTGGCACCACCGCACCGAGATAGTCGGTCAGGATGCGTTTGTCGCTCTTGTCGATGCTCTCGACGAGCTTCTCGTAGGCTTCGTCGGCATTGGGCGGAAGCTTATGCGCAATGCCGCGATGGCAATCGATGCACGTCTTGCCCGATGTTAGCGCCTCCTGGTGGATGCGTGAGGCGCGCGGCTCCTGCACCGAATAGTCCATGTAGTCGAACTTGTGGCAGTTGCGGCATTCCCGACTGTCGGTCGACTTCATGCGGCGCCACTCGTTGGTGGCAAGGTGCAAGCGCTTGGCTGCGAACTTCTCCTTCGTCGAAACGGTGCCGAGCAGGTGATGATAAAGCTCGTTGGACGCACGGATCTTGCGTACAATCTTGTGCACCCATTCCTTGGGAACGTGGCAGTCCGGGCATGAAGCGCGCACGCCCGACCTGTTGGAGAAGTGAACCGTCGTGCGATACTCGGTGTAGACGTTGTCCTTCATCTCGTGACAGGAGATGCAGAATTGTTCTGTGTTGGTGAGTTCCAGGGACCAGTTGAAACCACCCCAGAAGGCGATGCCTGCTATGAAGCCGAGCGTCAACAATGTGCCAAGGGCTATGGCCCGCGATGGCCTCCAGAACCACCGCCAAGCGCGAGCAATGCGTCCGCCGCCGGCTGCTTTTTCATGGCCCGTACTTTCATCCCGGTTCGTCATGTTACCTCTCCCTCCGGTTCGATTGCACGGTTTTATTTGACCTGCGTTGCGTTCTCAAACGTGTTGCCGACGAGCGGGCGCGCATCGACCTGCGGTACATGGCACTGCTGGCAGAAGTAGCGGGTGCCGGCGATCTTATCGAGCCTTACACCCTGGCGATCGACGTAGTGTGTTTCAGAGACCTTGGGTGCCTTGTACTTGGCATTGCCGGGCCAGTCGTGACAGTTCATGCACGCATTATTTGTTGGCGTGATTTGATAGTTGTCGATCTTGTGTGGAATCAAAGGTGGTTGCTGCCGGTAGGCGCGTGAAAAGCCCCCGTCGGCAAACGACTGGCGATCGATTTCGGGTGCGCCATTGGTCTGGTCGAGAAACTCACCCCCTCCCAGTCCGCGAAGCGTCACGCCCTTGTCCTGAGCCATACCGATTCCGGCCACCAAGACGCCGGCCAACAACGATAGTGCGGCGATGAGAGCATTGCGTCCAATCCATCCTGTCATCTTTTTTCTCCACAGGCGTTTGCCGCGCGTTGCTCACGCGACGTTTTCTAACGGTAGCGGGCGTGCGGAAAGTTCTTCCGGTGGCAACTGCCGATCAATCTGGCGATCGAAGCGGTGCGTGAAGGTGAAAACTCTTTCCGGACAGACGTCGATGCATCTGCCGCATGACGTGCAGTCCCAGTCCGCAATGATGGGCGAGGCCTCTCCCTTGGCTTTTAGCGCCGGAGAGATCACGTGCATTTCCGGGCATACGGCATAGCAATCCATGCAGTCATCGCAGCGCTCACGACCTCTCGCACTGATACGCAAAAGGCTTGTCGTGTTGAGCAACCCGTAGAACGCGCCGACCGGGCACAAGTGACCGCACCAGCCATTGCGTGCAACCAAAAGATCGAACAGAAAGATCATTACAATCAGGGACAAGCCCCACGACAGACCGAACAGCAGATTGCGATAGAGTGTGGTGATCGGATTGACGAGCTCAAATGCGATCGTTCCGGAAAAGGCTGACGCGGCCAGTACGCCCGCCAGGATCCAGTAGCGCGCTGACGGTTTCAACGTCCAACCCTTGGGCATGTCCAATCGGCGCCGCAACCAGGCAGCCAGATCCGTCACCGGGTTGATCGGACACACCCATGAGCAGTAAAGACGCCCGCCAATCAGCATGTATGTAGCAAGCACGATGCCGGCTCCGACGAGCGCCAGTGTTTCAGGCACGTGCCGGGCAACCAGACCCTGAAGGATAATCAGAGGATCGCTCAGCGGCAGCACATCCAGGGTCATTGATGAGGCCAAGGTGCCCTTGACGATCCACACACCCAGATACGGTCCGCTTGCAAACAGCATAAAGACGGCGAGTTGGCTCGCGCGCCGCGCGATCAGCCACCGGTTGGCTGTCAACAAACCGTATTGCTCACGCGCGGCGGCGCCAGGATCTCGGTTGCCAGTCATCGCGGAACCTTTGGTATGGTCGACAGCGTCGGCGGTGCCGGCATTCGGTCAGGTAGATCAATCAGGCCCGGAACGAGCTCCTTGCCCCGCTTCTCCTTCTCCTCCCAGCCGCGCCGGTAATGACTGTCTTGGGAGCCATGCGCCAAAGCCATAGGCAGCACGCGAATTGCCGTTTCTTCAAGCACGCAAGCCTTCTCGCACTTGCCGCATCCGGTGCAGGCGTCCGCATGAACAACCGGCTCGAAGATGGCATGCTTGGCGGTGCGTGAGTTATGCGTCATCTGCAGCGTGATCGCCTTGTCGATGAGCGGACACACCCGGTAGCAGACATCGCAGCGCAGGCCCTGCATGTTGAGGCATGTATCGCGCCCCGTCAGAATGGCCTGCCCCATGCGCGCCTTCTCGATATTTACCAGTGAGTGCGTGAGCGCGCCGGTCGGACATGCCTTGACGCAAGGGATATCGTCGCACATCTCGCAAGGCACCGAGCGGGCAATGAAGTACGGCGTGCCGATCGCTGGTCCGTCGGTGATCTCGGCGAGTTTGAGTGTGTCGTAAGGGCAGGCGCGCACACACAACCCGCACCGCACGCATGAGGACTGAAACTCGTGTTCGGGAAGCGCACCAGGTGGACGCAGTGTTGCGGCAGGAAGCGAGCGCGACAGCCCGCTCATGCCGCCGAGGAATGCAGTAATAGCGGCAGCACCAACACAATAGGACCCGATCTCCTTAAGTGCCCGCCGGCGCTTTGGATCGAACGTACCTTTTGTGCTCTTGGCTTTTGCTGCCACCGCCCATTTCTCCTCATGTTCGGCACGTTCGGCCAGCTCGACGCACAAACCAATTGCGCCCGTGTGCCTCGCTGATGCCCTGGATGGAAGCCGTCTTGCTCCCATCCAAGCTCATCAGGCTCTAGGCCGCTACGACCTTGCAGGCGCACTTCTTGAAGTCGGTTTCCTTCGAGATCGGACACGTCGCATCCAGCGTCAACTTGTTGACGAGCTGCAATTCATCGAAGAACGGAATGAACACGAGGCCCTTGGGAACCTTGTTGCGCCCACGCGTTTCGATGCGGGTAACAACCTCGCCACGCCGGGTCACGACCTTGACAATCTGGCCACGGTGCAGCTGACGTTCCTGCGCATCATCGGGATGCATGAAGAGAACCGCGTGGGATACGGCCCGATGCAATTCCGGCACACGCTGCGTCATGGTGCCGGAATGCCAATGTTCAAGAACGCGTCCTGTCGATAGCCACAGGTCGAACTCCTTGTCGGGGCTCTCCGCTGCCGGCTCGTAAGGACAGAAGATAATTGCCGCACGCCCGTCCGGCTTGCCGTAGAACTTGATGTCCTCTCCCGCCTTGACATAAGGATCATAGCCCTCGCGGAAGCGCCATAGTGTCTCTTTCTCACCGACGACGGGCCACCTCAGGCCGCGCGCCTTGTGGTAGAGGTCGAAGGGTGCCAGATCGTGCGCCTTGCCCCGCCCGAAGGCGGCATATTCCTCAAACAGACCTTTCTGGGCGTAGAAGCCGAATGCCTTGCTCTCATCGTTGTCGAAGCCCTCGGCGGTGTCGCTTGCCGGGTACTTGTTGACCTCGCCGTTGGCGTAAAGAACGTCGAACAGTGTCTTGCCGCGGTACTCAGGCTTCTTTGCCACAAGCTCTTCCGGCCACACCTCCTCAACCTTGAAGTGTTTGGCGAATTCCATCGTCTGCCACAGGTCGGAACGTGCGTCTCCCGGCGCCTTGACCTGCTGGCGCCAGAATTGTGTGCGCCGTTCAGCGTTGCCATAGGCACCTTCCTTCTCCATCCACATCGCGGTGGGCAAGATCAGATCGCCGGCCAGCGCCGTCACGGTTGGGTAGGGGTCAGAGACGATGATGAAGGTGTCGGGGTTGCGATAGCCCGGATAGCCTTCCTCGTTCATGTTCGGTGCGGTCTGCATATTGTTGGTGCATTGGACCCAGTAGGTACGCAGCTTGGAGTCCTTGAGCATCCGGTTCTGCAGAACGGCATGGTAGCCAGGCTTTTCGGCGATGGTGCCTTCCGGCAGCTTCCACAACGCTTCTGCCTTTGCGCGATGCTCAGGTTTCATCACGACCATGTCCGCGGGCAGGCGATGGGCGAAGGTGCCGACCTCGCGTGCCGTGCCGCATGCCGATGGTTGGCCGGTCAGCGAGAACGGGCCATTGCCTGGCTCGGAAATCTTCCCGACCAGAAGGTGCACGTTATAAACGAGGTTGTTCACCCACGTGCCGCGCGTGTGTTGATTGAAGCCCATCGTCCAGTAGGAGACGACCTTCTTTTGGGGATCGGCATAGAGTTCTGCAAGGCGCTGCAGCCGGTCGGCGGGGACGCCGGAAAGCTTTGCGGTATACTCCAGCGTGTAGGTCGAGACCGCCTTGGCATAGTCATCAAAGCTGATTGGCGACATGCCTCCGGCCTTGCCTGCATTGTCCTGGCCCTGTTCGAGCGGATGTGTGGGCCGCAGGCCATAGCCGATCTTCAGGTTGGTCGTGTGGAAGGAGACGTGCTTGTCGACGAACTCCTTGTTGACCTTGCCCGATGTGATGATGTGGTTGGCAATATAGTTGAGGATCGCCAGATCCGTTTGCGGCGTGAAGATCATCGGATTGTCGGCAAGTTCGAAGCAGCGGTGTTCGAACGTGGAAAGAACGTGAACTTCGCAGCCCTTGTGCGTCAACCGCCGGTCGGTGAGGCGCGACCATAAGATGGGGTGCATCTCCGCCATGTTGGAGCCCCACAGAACAAAGGCATCGGCATGCTCAAGGTCATCATAGCAGCCCATCGGCTCGTCGATGCCGAATGTACGCATGAAGCCCGCAACGGCTGACGCCATACAGTGACGCGCATTCGGATCGAGATTGTTGGAGCGGAACCCCGCCTTCATCAGCTTGGCTGCCGCATATCCCTCCCACACGGTCCACTGTCCCGAGCCGAACATACCAACTGCCGTCGGGCCATGCTCCTTGAGCGTTGCCTTCCACTTCTCAGCCATGATCTTGAAGGCGTCGTCCCACGAGATCGGTGTGAAGTCGCCGTTCTTGTCGAACTTTCCATTCTTCATGCGCAACAGCGGGCTCGTCAGGCGATCCTCGCCATACATGATCTTGGACAAGAAGTAGCCCTTGATGCAGTTCAGCCCGCGGTTGACGGGTGCATCGGGGTCGCCTTGTGTTGCGACGATGCGGTCGCCCTTGGTGCCGACAAGGATGCCACACCCAGTTCCGCAAAAGCGGCATACACCCTTGTCCCATCGAATACCGTCGCTGCCACTTTGCGCCGACGCGTTGGTTGAGGGTAGACCCGCGGCCGCGACGGTCGCTGCAACTGCGCTCGCCTTGATCATGTCGCGACGGGAAAGATCGCAAGCTGGCACAGTTGTCTTGTCATTGCCCTTCATGTGATCCTCCTCGATCATGCAGCCGAAACCGGTTCGATGTCCGGCTCGAATTGGTGATAGACGAGCGCCGCGGCGACGACGCCTTGAATACGGTGGACAGACGCCAGCTGATCGACCGCGAGGCTCTCTGGCGTGTCTTCGAGAGTTACGATGATGCGGCCACCCTCCGCGACTTGGTGAACCTCGACGCCATCAAGGGTCGAAAGCGTTTGGCGCACATCTTCAAGTTTTGATGGCACTGCGTGGACCAGGACACCGCAGATGTTCATGCTGAACACTCCTCAGCTTCAGTTTGCGGAACGCCGATCGTGATCGAGCGAACCGGGCAGGCCGTGACACATGCGCCGCATCCGGTGCATTTTTCTGGATTTACAGTCGGTTTGGCACGACCGCCGACCAGTGGACGGAACCCGATCGCATTCGCCTCGCAACTATCCTGGCAAACACGGCAGGCGACACCGCTCAGCTCCACACAGCTCGTTTCGATACGTGCTTGGAGGTACCAAGGGTCTTGCTCCTTAGAGCGAATGAAGCAATCGTGCGTGCACACTTCACGGCAGCTTGCGCAGAAGGTGCACTGGCCGCGGGTGAAGTCGATAATTGGATAGCCGGCACGCCCAGGGACGATGATCTTGGAGGGACACGCCTTGATGCAGTCGCCACACAGGCTACACATCTCGACGAAGTGGTCGTCGTGATGGCTCCACGGCGGACGAAGCTGCTCACCATCGCCGCGAAGGCGACTGAAGAAAGCTCGTCTTGAAACTGTTTCGTGTTTCATGGCGGTGCCTAGCCTGCTGGACTGAACAAGCAAACTTCCACGACTCAGCTTATGGGGGTATCAACCATCGTTCATGCCATTTGGGTGTGATGAGTAGTATGTGAGGCTGGGGGCGGCTTGTGCTTAACAAAAGTCAAGACTGCTGATCGCTGTCATCGCGGCGTTATCGCCGCGATGCACGCGTTGAAAGCGCTGGGCCGATCCTCTTTGGTCGTGAATTAAAACGCTACGAACCTCGTGTTCCTTTACTGACGCTTGGTTCCCTGTCGGGCCCCAACACGTCAGCCCGGAACACGAGATATCTTTGATTTGTGCTCTGGAGTAACTGACGTTTGACGACCTGCACCCGGGGCTTGAAACGTCAGATCCAGAACACTAGAGCGCCGATCCGATGGAACGGAACCGGCGCTTTAGCTCTTTGGTTTGGTCGCATTTTCTTCGACGAACCGGTATCCACTTCGTCGGAAAATGCTCTAGCAGTGCTGCTTTGGTGGTATGTTCTTAAACGAGCCCGCGTCCACGTCGTCGGATGTTGTGGGTAGGTGAAGCGCTCTAGACACAGATCTGCATGCGCGCGGGAGGTTGATTTATTTGTCCTGTGTCTGCGTGTTTCTCGCAGGTCCTGCTGGACGCGCCTTTTGCGGATTGTCGATGTGCACGACCTTGGCGGCGAGCGCATCATCATGCGGAACGGTGGTGATTGTGCCACCCTCGCACTGACGCTCGAGTTCGCGCAAAGCCTGTTCGCCACGGCGGCCGTCTGCCACGCAATAGACCAGATTCTGGCCAGTTTTTGTCGTTGCTCGAAAAATGCGTGTCATTTGAAAATCCTGAAATTGAAGACTGCAAAATCAATCCAATGATCGCAAGTTAAGTGCTGCCACTCGCCATGTCCTGCAACATGGGCGCCCATTAGTGATTGCAAGAGCCGCACCAGAATTGGTGTCAGGATATGGCCGGACCCTAGCCCGCGTTTCTCACGGGAGCATGGCCGTCATCGCGCTGGCGCGAGATCAACCCGCAAGGAGGGAGGCTAAAGGCGTAGTGATGGCCTCATTAGGGTTAGCACCCAAAGCAGCTGACGCGGTTCCATCTCAATTGGATTTGTGTGCGCTGATCGGGTGCACCTGATCACCCCTTCTTCTTGTTGCAGGGTAATATGTAGGTGAAGCCCTGACATCCACCCTGCGAGCGGCAGCTGGTGTAGGGCACGATTATCACATTCTTCGAATCGGATGGCTCACCAGCCATCTGCAGCATGGCTAGAGGGTCGATAAGCGTGGCGGTTGGATTGAACCAGGTCTGTCCACCATGTTCGTTGGTCAGCCATCGAATCTCGTCGCGGCTGGTTTGCCAGACTTCCCAGTGCACTTCGGGTAGATAATCGGACACACCGCCTGGTCGATGAACCCGACCCAGGCGCTCGCCGCGCGCGATGTGCTGGCCAACTTTGAAGTGCCTGATCTCGCCGTAGTCCAAATGATCAAACACGGAATAGTAAAGTGATGCTCCTTCCTTGATCCCCGCCTCCTGCCCGGTGTGCTTGAGGATCAGCGATCCCTCCCATCCCCAGCCCCAGTTTGATCGCCACACGGCGCGCACAGTTCCATCGGCTGGAGCGACAACCCACTCGCCAAGGCGCCCGCCATCGACGCCGGTATGCTGTTCATCGCGTCGGCTGCCGTCGACATCGATCCAGCTGGCATAAAGTGAAGTCAGTGGCGAGCACGAATAGTCATCCGGATAGATCGGGACCAGTCCTGTAGATTCGACTTCTATGCCCTCTTCCGAATGGCTCGAATCGGCCTCGGCTCGCGCCCCCGCCCATGCAAGGCCCAAGGTGAGCAGTACGCCGAGCATAAAACGCAAGCGCTGGTGGTTGGTGGGAATGGGGCACCCTCGATCTTTATCCGCCGACACAGTCACGCCGGATCTTCTTTCAACAATCCATTGTTCGCCGATTCGTCTTTCCACGAACAAAACGCCCATGCGCGACAAACAGCGTCAATCGCTGGCAGCGCTTAACGTTAAAGAATGATTGCTCCTAACCTATTCTTTCTTGTTTCTCTAAATTGCACCTGTGAATTCTAACTGTTTATTTACTTGAATCGCAGGGCAAGTCGGTGCGCATATTAAGTACGGCGTTGTGGTGTGGAAATAAATTGCATGCGCGACTTTTGCGCCGGACCGCAAAGTCTGCATGCAAAAAGTTGGGCATTCCAGAAAAAGGCCTGGTTGGAGCGAAAGGCAGTGCGAGCCAAGTCTTCAACACGTCGATCGCCGAGGGTCTCACCGTCCAGTACGTGCACCATGACCTGGGTAATTGCAGCGCTGCTGCGCTGTCGACGCTTACTGCTGCCGATTATCTCGAATTTGCACCCATTAAGCATAGTGGTGCGCGCCATCGTAGTCTGCTGACGCGCGCGGCCCTGCGGCATGCGTTGAGCGCGGCCTCGGGTGGCGCGCTCGCTCCTCGAGAATGGGCTTTTATTCGGGGCCCGACGGGAAAGCCTCAGCTGGACTCGTCGTGCCCCGATGTCCACTTTTCGTGTTCGCACGCCGATGGTGTTTCGGTAGTGGCGGTATCCATCCGCGGTCCGGTTGGCATCGACATCGCCAACGCAACGACAACTTTTGATTTGTCGGTGGCGGATCTGTTTCTATCACCACGTGAATCCCGCATGGTTGGCAATAATTCAGCGGCCTCGCCAAGGCAGCGGCAAGCTTTTTGCAGGTTCTGGGCGCTGAAAGAAGCATACGTCAAATTAAAAGGGGACATGCTTTCCGAGCGTGTTCAAGAATTAGAATTTGACCTCGTTAAGGATAGATTTGCGTCAAGATCAGCGGGCAAGAAAGTGCGGGACCAGGCTTGTTTCAAAACGTGGCAATTCGCGGCAAGGCGGCAGAATTATGCTGCTGCGGTAGCGTTCATTGCAGCTTGATTTCCCGGAACTTTCAAGCTCAAACCTTGTGAGTTTGAGTAAATGTATTGCGCACCCGATAAAATCGAAGGCGAAATCGCTCCGGACCAGAACGATACGCCTATACTTCTTCATCATTATTTCGAACGCCAGGCGCTGTTGCGACCCGGTTCCATTGCGCTTGAGTTCTCAGGCACGGTGCTGACCTATGCGCAACTCGACCGCTACGCAAACAGGATTGCCAATTATCTCATTGCTCGAGGTCTGCGCCCGACCGACCTCGTTGGCATCTACCTCAAGAAGTCGCCACGGCTTTATGCTGTTATGCTCGCCATTCTCAAGGCTGGTGGTGGATATGTTCCAATTGATCCCAAGTTTCCCCTGGCGCGCATCCAGTCGATAGCCGACGACGCAAAGCTGCGTTTTCTTATCTCCGAAGATAGCTTGGCCGATGCCATCGCTGGAGGCGTGAAGGTCGATTTGTTGCGCCTTGATTGCGAGCATGAGGCGATCGAATGGTCACCGGAGGTCCCGCCCGATCGGCGGCGGATCTCTGCCAGCGATCTATGCTATGTCATCTTTACGTCCGGGTCGACGGGACGGCCCAAGGGCGTGATGATCGAACACCGCAATGCGGCTGCGTTTGTGAAGGCGTTGGCGCCAGTTTATCACGTTGATGATTCGGACCGGGTCTATCAGGGGTTCTCTGTCGCCTTCGACGCCTCCGTGGAGGAGATCTGGGCGGCTCTTGCTCATGGTGGAACGCTGATCGTTCCAACCGAGGATGTTGAGCGTTCACCCTCCGACGTTGCCGCGTTCATCAACGAAAATCGCATCACCTACTACTCCACGGTTCCGACCATGCTGTCGATGGTCGATCGGGAACTGCCGACGGTCCGCACGCTCGTTCTTGGCGGTGAGGCCTGCTCCGATGAGCTTGTGTCACGATGGGCTAAGCCGGGTCGCAGGATGCTGAACACGTACGGGCCGACCGAGGCCACGGTGGTTGCAACCTGGTCGCAATGTCGTGTTGGCGTGCCGGTAACCATCGGCCGGGCATTGCCTGGCTACACGGCTTACGTGCTCGATGAAGCTGGCAATCTGGTCGCGCCGGGCGAGGAAGGCGAGCTCTACATTGGCGGTGATGGTGTGGGCCGCGGATACATGAACCTGTCGGACATGACGTTGTCGCGGTTTGTGCCCGATCCATTCGAAGGTGAGGGCGCGGGGCTGCTCTACCGCACCTATGATCATGTGCGTCTTGGCGTGAATGGTGAGCTTCATTTTCTGGGTCGTCTCGATGACCAGGTTAAGATCCGTGGATTCCGCATTGAGCTTTCTGAGATCGAGGCTGTACTCGTCCGTCAACCCGAAATCCGCGCAGCCGCAGTCGGTGTCACCGAAGTCTCGCAGCTCAAGGAGCTTGCCGCCTACGTCATCTGCAATGAATCCGAGCAAATGCTCGATCGCGACAAGCTGGCTGAAATGCTGCGCCAGAAGCTGCCGCCCTACATGGTGCCCAAGTATCTGGACGTAGTTGACGATCTGCCGATGATGCCGAGCGGCAAGATTGATCGCAAGCGGCTACCCGCCCCGCAAAACCTCTTCAAGGGGTTGGGTCATATTGTTGCGCCCGACGACCCAATCGAGCAGATCCTGGCCGAGGCATGGCAGGAGAGCTTCAAGCTTCCAACCCTTTCCGTTGAAGCCGACTTTTTCATTGATCTGGGCGGACACTCTTTGCTAGCAGCGCAGTGTGTCAACCGCCTTCGCAAGTCCATCAAAGGTGTCGCGCTGTCGGTGCGCGATATCTACGATTGCCGCAATGTGCGCGCATTGGCTGGTGAATTGCGCAAGCGCGGACTGGACGACGCGCAATGTTCCGCTTCTTTCGTGCAAAACACCCTGACCCAGTTCGACACACCAGAGATGAGTGTTGCACCTGTTCAGGGCGTAGCCAATTACGTGCGTTGGTTCACGGTGTCGGTGCAGTCGGTTTTCGTCATGCTCTATTACGGGATAATTGCGGCACCGCTGGCCTACGCCGCACTGATCTATTCGGCTGTCACAAGCGGCGACATGACGATCGATCGCGCCGTTGATCTGTCAATTGTGGTTGGTTTTGCTGCGTGGCCAGCAATGCTTCTCATCAGCATTCTCGTCAAATGGGTGGTGATAGGCAGATACAAGCCTGGCCGGTATCCGCTCTGGGGCACCTATTATCTGCGCTGGTGGATTGCCAGCCGTTTCCAGGCGTTGAGCTGGTCGTACATCTTCATCGGCACGCCGCTCATGAATTGGTACTTCCGCGCCATGGGTGCAAGCATTGGCCGTGATGTTCTGCTGGACACGTCGCATTGCACGGCCTTCGACATGGTTTCGATCGGCGACAGAACGAGCATTGGACTGGAGAGCCAGCTGCTTGGCTGCCGTGTCGAGGACGGTCATCTCATCATTGGACCATTGGAAATCGGCAATGACTGCTTCGTTGGTATGCATTGCTCGATTGGCCTTAACGCGCACATGAAGAACGGTGCACGTCTCGATGACATGTCACTGTTGCGCGACGATGCGGTGATACCGGCTGGCCAGGGCTGGAAGGGAGCGCCGGCGAAGAAGATGGCTGTCGCCATTCCGGTACCACAATACAAGCGTGCCGGCAGGTTGCGCACATTTGCCTTCGCAGGGCTGCACCTGCTGTTGATTTATGTAATGGGCTATTTCCTCATCGGCTCGATGCTGCCTGCACTGGTGCTGCTTGGATTGGCCTTTCAGAATTGGGGAATCGCAGGGGCGTTTCTTGGCGTATTCGCTGCGGTTCCGGCAGCTTTGACGACCTATACGCTCGGCGCCATCTTGACAACGCGCCTGCTTGGTTCGTCCCGTGAGAAATCAATTCCCCTGCATACCGGCGGTTATCTCAGGCATTGGTTTTTGGCCTATATGCTCGAAAACACCAAGACGTTGCTCAATTCGGCCTATGCAACGATTTATTTCCCAAGTCTGATGCGTGCGCTCGGTGCCAAGGTCGGCAAGGGATCGGAGGTTTCGACCGTCTCGCACATGACGCCGCATTTGCTCGAAGTGGGCGAGGGATGCTTTCTCGCTGATGCCTGCATCGTTGGCGGACATCGCATCCATGGCGGTATCATGCAGGTTGAACCGGTTCGCATCGGCGATCGCACCTTTATCGGCAACAGCGCCCTCGTTCCTGGCGGCGTTAGTATCGGTAGCAATACGCTGATTGGTGTCGGCTCGACACCGCCTGATGGCATGTGCTGCGTGCCGGACAACACGCGCTGGCTGGGCTCTCCGAGTTTCGAGCTGCCGCGGACCGCGCAGGGCTTCTGTTTTGAGGAGCAAACTCTGTTCGCGCCAACGCGTGCAGCCATCGCCGAGCGTGCCATCACTGATGCGCTGAGAATTCTGCTTCCCGGTTTCATCTTTGGCATCCTCGGGGTAGCTCTCTTCGGGTGTCTTGTCGCCGCCTATAAGGTGCTTTCCCTATGGGCCGCCATTCTTGCCGTGGCGCCGTTGACTGGGTTGGCCGCGTATCTTTCCATTGCACTCTCGGCGGCCATTAAATACCTGCTCCAGGGAACGCTTGAACCGCTGGTCGCACCGTTGTGGTGCCGGTTCGTATGGCGCAACGAACTCGTTAATGGCGTTTACGAAGGTGTTGCCGCATCGGCCATGACCCCGCTTCTCGGTACGCCCATGATTTCGATCTGCTTGCGGATGATGGGGTGCAAGATCGGTCGCCAGTGTTTCATTGAAACCACACTGTTTTCCGAATTTGATCTAGTGCACATCGGCGATCGTGCGGCCCTCAACCTGGGCGCAACCATCCAGACGCATTTGTTCGAGGACCGCGTTTTCAAGGCGGACAGGTTGGTGATCGGCACCGATTGTTCGGTCGGCAACATGGCCTTCATTATCTATGACACCGAGATGGAGAAGGGTTCCAAACTCGGTCCCCTATCGGTGTTGATGAAGGGAGAGCGGCTGCCCGCATCGACGAGCTGGTCGGGCATTCCATGCGAGCCGGTGATGGCTCAGTCCGCGCCGTCCTTACAGGATCGGGTCGCGCAGCTTACTACTTTCAACCCAAATCAAAACACTGTTCAAAACGATAGGTATATAAAACTAAACGCAAATTAACTTAATGCTAACTTAATGGATAATTAATATTTTTCCCGTTTTGGTACGCCTACCTATGGAAAGCGTGCAACAGGCGTCGTTCAATACTTCATCGTATCGCTTTGCAGCTGGAACCATGCAGCGAATCGCTTCCTAAGTGGAAACATTAGAGATGACACTCATCCGGATGGATTCGGACGGAGTGGAGCATTTCTCTTAGGGGAGCTGTTTGAATGAAGCATTTTTTCAAAATCACCCTTGGTGGTCTTGCCGCTGCGTGCGCCGCATTACCGACAGCCGCGGGCGCCGCAGATCTTGGCGGGTCGCTAAAAGATGCCCCTGTGGTCGCTCCAGCGCCGGCGTGGTCGGGCATCTATTTCGGCGGGAGCGCCGGCTATGGGCACAACCGGTCCGATAATATTTATTCTGATTCAGAGGGGGGCTGGGAAAAGCACCATGAATCGGCTGATGGCGGCCTCATTTCGACTGTGTTCGGCATCGATCGCCAGATTGGTGACCGGTTCGTCATTGGTGCGTTCGCCGATTTCGACTGGTCGAATTTCGACCGCGGCACGGCCAACGAGAATGTCTGGAATGGACTGACGATCACGCGCGCCTGGTCAGTTGGCGGGCGTTTGGGTGTGCTCGTTACGCCGCGCACGTTGCTCTACGGTACGGCAGGTTTCACGCAGGCTCATTTCCGCAATGACGGATGGTGGGATATCGACGGTTTGGGAGCTGGCCGCAGGTCCCGCAACTTCAATGGTTACTTCGTTGGAGGCGGCCTTGAGGTGATGCTGCGGTCGAACTTCTTCCTGCGTGGCGAACTGCGCTATGCCGATTATGGAGACGAGATCACCAACGCGGGAACCTATTCCACTGGTACCTACGTCGATCGCGAGGACCCCGAAGTCTTCACCGGACGCCTTGGCATCGTCTATAAGTTGGGGCGTGAGGATCATGCGCCTTCCGCTCTGGGCATGAAGGATGGCGGCGAGGATGTGGACCACACCTACAAGGTTGTAACGGTCAACGGTGTCGATGTCAGCGACGACGCGTGGTCGATCTATTCGTTCAACGCATTCGCGCTGAACGGAGACTTCGATCGCGATGGCTTCATTTTCCGGACCTTTGGCGAGTGGAACCAGTATTCATATAAGCGCACGTTCGTTCCAGGCACGGACGTCGATGTCGATGATCGTTTGGCCGACGTGATGATCGGCTACCAGAAGGTCTTCAAGCGCTTCACGGCAGGTGCATACGTCGGATACGAGATCCGCGATATCGATGCCTCTCCTAATGGCCGCTGGGATTCGATGCATGGCACCAAGTCCGGCTTCAAGGTCGCTGTTGATGTCGAATCGGCTGACGAAGAAAAATTCTACTACTCCTTGGATAGCAGCTATTCGACGTCACATGACTCGGTCTACGGCCAGCTGCGTATCGGCTACAACGCGGGCTCGATGATCGTCGGTCCGGAAGGTTGGGTTTTTAGCGACGATGGGGATGCCACATGGCGCGTTGGCGGCTTTGCCAAGATGCCCTTCATGCTTGGCCCGACACGGGCAGCTGAATTCAGCATCTATGGTGGCTACCAGTTCGCTGATGACGATAACAACCGCGACAGGTTCACAACCCATGGCGGCGATGGTGGTTATGGCGGCGCCGCCCTCAAGGTGGCCTTCTGATCAGCCAGCATCGAGCGTTTTGAATTGATTGGCACCGTCCCCCGCCGAATTTCGGCGGGGGACGTTTGCTTTCCACAAGGCGGGTTAAGGCTGTGGTATGGCTGCCGCCGCTTCTTTTGGGTGCGCGCCCTGTCGGCTCAGGTAGAGGTCGAGGGGCGGTGCGGACCAGTTGGCGTAGTCACCAGCGGTTTGGATTTCGCGCAGGTAAGTGGTCCAGGCTGCTGCCAGCGAGTCCCACTCGACCTCACGCGCTTCCGGCAGATCCCCCTCGATTTGATCCGCGAGGGCCGACAGGTCCACACCTTTGCTTTTCAGATGACGAAGGATGGCCGCAACTTGGCCGTAGGCAACAGCGCGCCTGGCTGCACGCTCGCCCATGTAGTAGTTGATGTTTTCCGCAATGTGGTCGGCATTCTTCTTGATTTCGGTGACCACCGTCGCGCTGCTGCTGGCGAGCGCATTAAGATCGGGCAGATATCCACCGTCTTGTGCGCGCTCGTTGGTAACTGGGACGACATAGATGTCCGCCTTGGCATCGGCCATGACAACCTGATTGTCGCGAACCTCGAATGTGAAGTTGTGCAATCTATAGAAGCTGACGATCTCAACATCGGTGTCGACGCTGACGGGCTCATAACCTCCGGCCATCCGGTAGCCCTTGGTCCATTCGCGCGGTGGTACAACGAAATCGACCAGGAATGCGTCCGCTACGGTAAGATTGCGTGCAAGGTCGGTGTCTTCGGGGACGGCGCCGTAGGTGATGATGTTGTCACTGGTGATGGAGATGCCGACGCGATCGTCTTCAGCCAGGGCGCGCGCCAACTGGGCGATGTCGCCCATCGAGGTCTCCGTCTTAAATGACAGGTTATCGCCGAGGATGAGTTTGCGTGTCGCTGTGTCGTAGTGCATGGACGTCACGCTATCCAGTCCCGTTGCCGAACCTTCCAGGACGACACCGCCCGGGAGGCTGCCATAGCGTTCGACGACATTCGCAACCTCGGGGGGCTGGGCAGGCTGTGAACGACCCGTCACTACGCTCGCTGGCCGCGATGCAACGGCTGTGTCACTGGCTTGGGCTCCATTTGCCTGGGTCCCGTCCGTCCTTGCTTGCGCATCAATGTTTCCGGCGCCAGGCATGCTGCCGTAGCGTGTTGGAATGTCCTTCAAGCTGGTTGCAGAGCCTCCATGGCTCTCGCCACGTAGCTCCCCGCCAAGGGCAGGCCCACTGACGGCTAGAAATGAAATGGCAGCAAAATAGAGTATCGAGGGGGCGCGCATCACAACAATTCCTCGCTGGAAAAAAATGAATGATCAGGACATCCAATTCCTTTGTGTGAGCCAACTCAATTGTCTTTTGCCGAGATGGTTTAAGACAGCGTTTGGCAATCGCTGAATTGCTCAGAAACAGGATTAATTGAAAGGTTGATGTGCAAGTAAATAAATGAAGCCAGGGGTGCCGCCGTCGCGTCCGATGAATGGATGGGGCGGGAGTGCCGATCCCGATCCGTTGGTTAAAATCGGGCGAAGTCTCAAAGAGCAGCTCTTACGATCGCGCGGAACCGGCCGCATCCGCCGGCGGCGCATCATCAATCTTTGAATTGCCGTCGTCGCGAAGTTTTTTCAGTTCCATAATGCCGCGATTGAGTTCCGCGCCCAGCAGTATGATCACCGCTGTCACCTGGAAGAAGATGAGCGCGACCATGATCTGCGAAAGACCAGCATAAAACCGCGTGTAATCGGAAAAGGCGAGGTACTGCGAATAAAGTGCGCCGGCCAGAAGCCATAAGAACGTCGACAGGGCGACGCCGGGCCACACATCAGCTAGACGACGTTTGCCGGCCGCGATCCACAAGTGTAGGACGCAAAGCTGCGTGATGAGAACGAACGCGGCAATCGCATAGCGCGTTGTTGCGGTTAACCAGGTCTCTTTCAACCAGCTGAGATCGAAAAGATCGCGCGCCCACTCCGGCTCGAACCGTGCGGCGATTGCCGGGCCGACAACGACGGCCCACGTCAGCACGAGTGTAGAAATTGACGAGACGAAGACGAACAGCATCGAAAGGGCGAGCGAATAGGGATAGGAGCGCGTTTCGCGTTGGCGATAGGCGCCGTTGAGTGCGGCGCGCAATGTCTCCACGGCGCTGGTGGCAAAGAACAGCGCGATGCCGGCACCGACCGTGAGAAGATCGATGCGTGTGCTCCCCATGAGTTGCTCAACCTGAGGTGCCAGCGTTTCCGCAACGGCGGGCGGCAAGGTCCGGAACAGCCCGCCGATTGCCTCTTGCGCAAGCTCGCGCCCGCCAAATAGGCCTGCCACCGCGCCCAGGAAGATACAGAACGGGAACAAAGAGACGACAAAACCATAGGCCACAGCCCCGGCCATGGAGAAGCCGGAATGCTCATAGAGGCGATAGATGGCCTCGATCAAAGTGCGGTGCCGTTGCATGCCTGTGCCTTCGTAGAGTGGTCGCCGACAGCATGTTGCGCCGAATCGTGACGCGATTCACCGTCAAAAACACGGTTGAAACAAAGGATTGGATTGTGTTCGTGCTGCCAGGAAAAGACGAACACCATCCTGCGGCTCAGGGTGTACAAGAAGGTGGGCTGGAGACGCCGGTTTGCCAGCCCTGAGCCCGCAGAGGTTCAATAATTGTGTCTCATCGTCAACCCATGATGCACATTGACGCGCACCGCGCGGTCGTCATGCACGTGTCGGCAATTGCACTTGCCCCGAAACTGTCGCAGAAGAAGTCCAGTGGAAACCGCCCTGGATTCCAATTTGCTGCTCACTCTTTGCGCCCTCTCCAGCCAATCGACGCCTGTTTTGAAGCCTGTCTCCCGGGTCGCCCATGTTGTTGCGAATCGCGCCTATCCTGTTTGTTGTTCTCTGGTCGACCGGGTTCATCGCATCAAAAATCGCGGGTGAACATGCCGAGCCGTTCACGTTTCTGGCTATCCGCTTCAGTTTGGTTACCCTCCTGCTGGCGCCAGTGTTGCTGATAGGTGCACGACCCTCGCCACGGGCGGCGCGCGATGCGGCCATTACCGGCGCGTTGATCCACACCGGTTACATCGGCGGCGTGATGTGGGGGTTGCGTCTGGGCATGCCGGCGGGTGTGGTCACGGTCATCGTCTGCCTCCAGCCGTTGCTAACCTCTATTCTGGCCGGTCCGTTGCTGGGTGAGCGAATTGATTTGAAGCATTGGATCGGGATCGGTTTGGGGCTTGCCGGAGCTGCGCTTGTGGTGGCGCCCAAGATGACGCTCGACCCCGGTACTGCAACGCTGATGGCGATTGGTCCCATTGCGGTGATCGCCACGATTGGCTCTTTGATTTGCATAACGGCGGGAACGCTTTACCAGAAGGTCAATGGTGCGATTGGTGAACTGCCCAAGCTCGCGTTCTTTCAGTATGTCGGTGCGACCAGTGTCGCCATGCTATTGGCTTTTGCCACCGAAACACGCAACGTCGAGTGGACTAAGGAGTTCACTCTTGCGCTTGCCTGGCTCGTGGTTCTGCTTTCCATTGGTGCCATCAGCTTACTGCTGACGATGATCCGCGCGAGCGCCGTGTCCCGTGTGACCAGCCTGTTCTATCTCGTTCCCGCAACCACTGCGCTGATGGCCTGGGGTTTGCTTGGCGAGCATCTCACCTTGATCCAGATCGTCGGCATGGTGCTGGTTATGATTGCCGTTGGCATGATCGGTTCATTGCGCCGTGCCTGATCGGTCCGCGCCAGCCGTTCCGTTGGCCTTGTTGCACTGAGATATCGGCGTCTTTTGAGACATAACGGCCCACTTCAAGTGGCGGCGCGAAATGTCTATGATTTGGTCCATGATGCGCGAACTCATCGATCAGCTTGACCGCCTCGCTCACGAGCGCCAGCGCCTTGAGGTGCTGATTTCGCGCCAGCCGGGTTGGTTGGCCTGGAAACAGTTGTCCGAGTTGCCAGAGCCAGCTGATGACTTCGGCCGCTATGTTCATGCGCGCCGCAAGGCCGAACTCGAAGAGGAACTGCTGCGCGATCCTGTCTTTGCCGCGCATCGCAGCATCATGGCGGCGGTTCAGGTGATCGAGAGTTTGATCGCACAACGCCCTGCGATCGAGGCCCCTGCGGACCATGGCGCCAATCGTGACGCATCGCCGGCAGGCGAAGTCGATGCAGAGGCGGTAGACGTACGCGATGAAGAGGTCGTGCCGCCGCCAGCCCTGGCAGGACCGGCAATCCCTGATTTGCCTGAAGCGCAGGTGCCTAATGATACTGACGATACAGCTCCAGCCTCGCAGAACTTTTTGCCTGAAAGCGCCTCTCGTGATGGAGCGGCTATCGCGTCAGGGCATGAGGAAGGCCGTCGCATCCTCATGCAGACAGCCACGATCTGCGATACACCGCCGGCACGAGAGATTGATGAGACGGCACTAGGTGATGCCGAAATGCCGCCCGACCGGCTAACGCGGATCCGCCGCATCGACAAGGATCTGGAAGCAGCCTTGATCGCCCACGGTGTGCGCCACTTTGCGCAGATTGCTGCCTTTGGCCCTGCCGATGTGCGCACGCTTTCTGCCGCGCTTAACCTGGGACGACGGATCTCGCAGGAAAATTGGATCGAGCAGGCGGCGGTCCTGGCGATGAAGGGTCATAAGGCCCAAGACAAAGGCAGTGCGCTTGTTCCGCTGCCGATAGCGCCACCTGCACCTTTGCTGCCTGCGCCTTCTCAGCTTGCGCCTTCCGTGACTAGGAGCGCTCAATCTCGCGGCCCAGCGACCTCTATCGCAGAAGTTGACGGTGAGGAGAGTGGCCCGTTGCATGAGTCAGCCGATGGCACGAGTGCACTGTGCGCCGATCGCGTCTATCTCGCCGGCGATTGGCAAACGAGCCTCGCCGCTTCGATTGATCTTGCCGCAGCACATGTCGAGGCTGAAGCGCGTGCACGTCATGACCAGTCTGCCGCGATCGATGCGCCACCGCAGGCTGCACAGTTTAATGCGGCGCTCTACCGCCCCCAGATGGTGCGTGCCGCTGCCATGCGGATTGTCGCAGAGGTGCAGGCGAGCGCGAACGATAAGGTCATATCTCCCGTTCTGCCCGTCACTCCCGTTGTACCCGTCTCGCCTGTTGTGTCCGTCGACATGGAAAGCCAAACGAGAGATCACAAACCCGGTATCAAATCTGCAGACCCTGACGATCTTGAGCTGATCAGCGGCATCGATGAAAGGATCGCTGCGCGGTTGCAAGGCGAAGGTATCACGCGGTTCGCCGAGATTGCGGCATGGAGTGCACCAGATGTGGCGCACGTCCAATCGTGCGTTGGCGCTGAGGTGTCCATTTCGCGTCTTGGCTGGATTGAGCAGGCGGCGATTCTGGCGCGTGGTGCGATGACGGCGCACGCATCGCGAAAAAGACGCGGTGAATTTTCAGTACTGGTGCCAACACCCGCCGAAAGAGCCGCGCGCGATGAAGCTTTCGCGGCCTGGCTGTGGGCACACACACAGGCAATTGCATATGAGCTGGTCCCGGAGACGTGGGAAATGCTCCCATCGCCAGAACCCAGCGAAGCGCCCGTGGTGGATGTGGCCAATGTCGGCACACACTCACAACCGATCGATGCCGAATTTGAGGAGGTGTTCTTCGAGGCGGAGGAGATCTTTAAGGCGGGTGTGAGCGATATCGAGGGTGCCGGATTGGACGCCGGTGGCCCAGCGGTCGAGCCCGCGGCGAAGCTCGTGTCGGCGTTCCACTTGGCCCTTGCCGAGGCCATCCCGCTTGATCGCGCTTTGGAGGCTGCGGCGCGGGCCAACGCTGGCGCTCACGCAAACTTCGGTGCTCACACGAACTTTGATGCAGACGTAAATGGAGACACAAACGCTAGCGCTAATGCTCCTGGTGCGAGCACTCTGCCCGCGCACTCCGAAATCCGTTCTGCCGACCTGCCGGACAATGACATCCCGGACCCTGGCACCATTCCGGATACGAATACGGAAATCGAAGTGGATGCGAGCGCGCCAGTCCCGGCGCAACCAGTGGCTATCCAGCCGGTGGCTGCCCAGCCGGTGCGTCCGGAGAACATTGTCGAGCGTATCACCGCGATCGAACGGGATGCGGCCGAGTTGGCGGGTGTGTCACGTCTGGTCCTGGAACGGTTCGGGCAAGACAGGCACTCCCCGCAGCAGACATTGCCCAGTAAGGCCAGCCATGCAGTTGGGGTGCGCCCCGCTGTTCATGCGGGCACGGCAATGGCGGGGGCAATGTTCGCTGGGGATGGTGGGCAGGGCGCCGAT
>Ga0116151_10001401_pt1 | contig 22504 bp, 24 predicted proteins | sample AD_UKC117_MetaG_FD_89893 | JGI IMG/M metagenome (GOLD analysis project Ga0116151, IMG submission 89893) | Active sludge microbial communities of municipal wastewater-treating anaerobic digesters from Hong Kong - AD_UKC117_MetaG | ecosystem: Engineered > Bioreactor > Anaerobic > Digestate... | reverse complement strand
TGCGGCGGCGAAGAGGGCTGGTCTCGGCCATCGGAAAGCTCCTGTCTGGAAGGGGGTCTCAGCAACCCGATCATTCCAGTCAGGAGCACCGACGGCGAAGCCCTCACCCTGCCGCGCAGCGGCCTCGTTCAATCCCCTCACGATTCACAACGCTCGGGAACCGCTTTAACTCATTGCTAACCGGCTTCTTTGAGTCCTGAGTGTGGTGTGCTCTGTGGACGTTGGCCGTACCGCAGAGGGAAGCGATATGGGATGCCGGGGCATCATAGGCCCGGATGGAAGTATTGAACAGAGGAGGCTGGAAGCGATCTGAGGGCAGTGCGCTGATGTTCCAAATAAAAGCTGCGATCTCAAAGGGACCAAGCGGCGACACCAAGATGGTTGTCGATGAGTCTCGTGACGTCTGGCTGCAGAGAGTTGGCGAAGTACTTTTCACTAGAGGGCGCGTTTTCCGACTAGTGTGGAAGGGAAACGTCATCCCCTTCGAAACGACAACGGAACCCCGCCGAGATGAGCGTGGCAAGGACTACATTTCGGTGCGGTTCCGCACGTTCGGCAGCAGTGTCCATGCCGAGCGCCATGGAGTCGGTCCGTACCATTTCAGCGGAGAGGAGGAGCGACGACAGGCAATGATCCTGGCGGTGGAAGCCCTTCGCACATTTGGAGGCAATTACAGCGGCCCCGACAACCCTGAGGGATTTCACCGCATCGAGCATGACGGGCGTATTTACACCAAGCGCGATTTTGGAATGGCCTAGGCAGTTCGTGCGCCAATCCCGATCTGCAGTGTACAATACGCAACGCCCGCACTCGAGTCTCGGCCACAAGCCGCCGGCGCCGGAAGCACTGCTCTGGCCGGGCGAGCCGTCAAACTTGGCCGCAAAGCCCATAATGCATTAGATTTGAACCGGGCCACCAAATGGGGCAGACCAGTAGCGGGACACCGGGTTCGCTCCAATTCATCTGGGGTTGCCTTCCGCGTGTGGCCGTAGCGACAAGTCAACCCATTGCGAGCAAATTCTCTGTGGCACGCCAATCTGAAATCCGGCCTCTTCCATCTTGATGCTGAACGATGAATAACGGAATGTGCTAACTGCATTCGGTTAACTTGACCCAGGCGAGCAACAGGAGGTCCGCTATGCTGGGAAGACTATTGGCGGTGCTTGCCTATTTGTCACTGTCAACGGATCTTGCCCAGGTTCAGCCTACTCGGGCCGGCAGCGACGGCTCGTCAGGCAATCCGTTCGCCTACGACGACGCCAACGAATCGGTCGCCTTCGAAAGCGACCATGACGTTCCGATCACTCCGCTTGAATCTACCGACGGAAGGCGCAGGCTCCGCGTCGTCATCATCACCGAAGATGACCCGCTCTACGTGATCGAGTTCTTTAGAGTCTTCTTCGACGAATTCCCTTGCGGGGAGATCGAGGTATGCGGAATGACGATCGACCGGGCATTCCACGAACCACTACAGCACACATTGCTTCGCATGATGCGATTCTACGGCTGGTTCGGGACGTTTTTCCAGGGGGTACGTTTCGTCAAGGCGAAGGTGAGCCGCTCCACAATCGCGTCCCTGGCGGACGAGCACGGCGTGACGGTGCTTGAGACGGAATCGGTCAACGACAGGGCCTATCTTGATCGCGTTCGCAGCCTTCGTCCGGACCTGATCGCATCCGTCGCAGGCCCGGAGATCTTTTCGAGCGATCTCCTGGAACTGGCGCCCTTAGGTTGCATAAACGTCCACTCCGGCCGCTTGCCGACGTATCGCGGCATGCTTCCGTGCTTCTGGCAGATGGTTCGTGGCGAACCTGAGGTGACCATCACCGTACACCGCATGGTCGAGAAGCTCGATGCCGGGGACATTCTGGCGACGCAGGCGTTTCCAATTCGGGCATCGGACTCGCTTGATCGGGTGATCCGAGGAACGAAGCGTGCCGGCGCTCGGCTCTTCATCGAGGTTCTTCGCGACCTCCGGACCGGCGTCGCTCAGGGAACCCCGCTCGACTGGTCGAAGGCTGGCTACTTCCGATTTCCGAATTCGACAGATGTCCGCAAGTTCCGGCGCCGCGGTCACAAACTGCTGTGAGGGGACACCGGAGTACTTTTCCGGACCATTCGGCGTATCTCGCCCGGGTACTGCTCCAGAGCGTTTCCGGCTCGTGGCAACGACCTATGACCGGAAAAGACGCATGGACCCGGGAAATCCGGTTCTTGCGTTGAGCGGATAGCCAATGCGTGCAATGCGAGATCCTCAAAGGAGTTGCATTGCACACTGGCTTTGACCAATAGTGACCTGTTCATATGAGTCATCAGGCGTTCACAAAATGGCAGAAGCATCAGCCTTGCTGGTCGACGACTCCCCCTACGGGGTGCCGCCAGTGGCGCGCGCGTTCACGCTGCTGCGATATGTCGCCGCCGGGAACAGGTGCCGCAATACCAGCCAGGCAGCCAAGGCCACGGGGATAAACCGTACGACGCTCATTCGGCTTCTGGCGACGCTGGAGGAAGAGGGGATGATCGAGGCGATACCCGACGACGGGGGGTATCGTCTGGGGACGGGGCTGATCACGCTCGCGGCCGAGGCGCTGCATGGGCGGGACATCGCGCAGGTGTCGCGGCCGCATCTCGTGGAGCTGGTGCGGGAACTCAATCTGTCGGCGCATCTCGGCATTCTCGAAGGGCGGGAGATCGTCTATCTGGCGCGGGTGACCCCAAATTCGCATCTGGCGAGCAACGTGCGGGAGGGGACGCGGTTGCCGGCGCATGCGACCTCGATCGGGCGGATCCTGCTCGCGGATCTGGCGCCGGAGGAGCTCCGGAAGCGCTATGCCGGCGTGCGGCTCGACGCCTACAGCGACAAGACGCGGACCTCGCTCGCGGATCTCGAGAAGCAGCTCAAGGAGGACAAGGCGCTCGGGGTCGCCTGGAGCATGGCGAATTTCGAGCCCGAGATCGGCTCGGGGGCGGCCCTGGTGCGGGACCACCGCGGGCAGGCCGCCGGGGCGATCAACGTGACGGGGCATGCCAGTGCCTTCTCGCCCGGAAACCCGCGGCTTCCCGAGATCGAGGCGGCGCTCAAGAAGGCGGCGACGGGGATCTCCGAAGCACTCGGATTCCGAGGCTGAACCCTCGCCTGAGCGCGCGCGCACAAGCGGTCAAGTCTCTGATATAGCTGAAGAACGCCTTCGGCGTTAACCGTTTTGCAACGGGTGTGCGCGAGGGAGCGGGATCACTTCGCCTCGTCGGCGGGGGTGGCGTTCAGGAGGCCGTATTCCTCCGCGCCGATCCGGTCGAAGAGATCGATCTGGGTCTCGAGGAAGTCGATGTGGCCCTCCTCGTCGTCCATCAGGGTCTCGAAGAGACCCTTGCTGACGTAGTCCTCGGCTTCCTCGGCGACGTCGCGGGCCTCGCGATAGAGCGCACGAGCGCGGTATTCGGCCTTGAGGTCGGCATCGAGGACCTCCCGGATCGTGTCGCCGATCATCAGCGGGTCGAGCTTCTGAAGGTTGGGGAAGCCCTCGAGGAACACGATGCGGGCGATGAGCTGGTCGGCGTGCTCCATCTCCTCAATGCTCTCGTCTCTCCATTTCTGCGCCATCTCGCCGTAACCCCAGTTCTGGAGCAATCGGTAGTGCAGCCAGAACTGGCTGACCGCGGTGAGCTCGTGGCGCAGCGCATCGTTGAGGAGCTCGATGACCTTGGGATTGCCCTTCACTTGATCCTCCGCGGATGTGCATCGCCGCGCAGCAGCCCCTCGGCGACGATGACCTCCTGCGCGGTGGCATAGATTCGCAGGGTTAGAAGCGGAGCGCAATCCATGCAGGTCGGAGATTTGCCGAGCGCGCGGTAGACCCGGTTGGGGGTGATCGGCGCGCCCGGATTGCTCCGATACAATTTGCGGGTTACCTCGCGCAGCTCTTCCTGGCGGATGACGGCGCAGGAGCAAATGATCATCGCCGCTTCTCTCCTTCTCCGCGTATCTTTCAAACCAGCATGAGGTCGCGACCGACGATGATCGGTCCGTCGAAATGCCGCGCGGCCTCGGCCCTCCAGATCTCGTCCGTAACCTCCGGCTGGTCGCCAGGAAGCAGATGCGACAGCACGAGCGTGCCGACCTGCGCCTTGGCGGCGATGCGTCCGGCGTCCTCGGCCGAGGTGTGGCCTTCCATTAGGAACTGCCGGAGCTTGGGCGGCACATAGGGGCGCTTCGCCAGCATGGCGTCGATCCCGGCCGGAAACATCGCTTCGTGGACCAGCACGTCCGCCCCTTCGGCCAGTACCGCGATCGACTCGCTCGCGGCGGTGTCGCCGGAGAAGACGATGGTGCGCTCGGGGGTCTCGAAACGGAAGCCGAGCGCGGTCGAGAAAGGCGGATGGTCGGCGATGCCGGCGAGGACCCGGACCTTGTCATCCTGATAGACCAGGCCCGGCTCGGCGACTTCGCGCACCTCGAAGAAGCCTTCGATCGGCTGGCGGCCCGTCCCGGCGATCCGGATCCGGATGTCCTCGTGATGAAAGGCGAGTGCGGCGGTGTGGATCGACTGGAAGGGCGGTGGACCGACGCTGACGATCTGGCCGTCGATGCCCTGAATCCAGGCGAGGTGGACCACGTTCGGATAGTCGGCGTTGTGGTCCGAATGGTGGTGGGTGACGAAGATGGCTTTCACATCCGCCGGTCGCAGCCCGGCCTCGACCATGCGAAGGATGGTGCCGTAGCCGCAGTCCACGAGATAGACCGAGCCGTCGACGATGACCGCCTGGCTCGCCATCATCCGCCGTGGATCGAGGACCGGCCCGGCCATCGTGCCGAGCAGAAGGAGGTGGGTTCCGGTCTCGGGCACCACAAGGGCTTCGGTGCCGCACGCCGGCGCCTCCTCTGCCCGGGCAGCCCCACCAAGGAGAAGGGCCCCGCCGGTCAACCCCAGGCCGGCCGCCAGCAACTCGCGGCGATCCATCGGCATCTTCCCTCCATTCCGGTGTTTCGTCGTCACCGCCGCGACCCCGCTACCCGGCGGTCTCGGCTGGCGCGCCGAGCGGGGCGGCCCAGGCGTCGTAGCCGTAGACCCAGTCGGCGTTGCCCTGGCCCTTCATCCAGTCGTTGGCGAGCGAGCCGAGCTGGACGCGGGCGGTGCGGTCGCGGCGGGCGTCCTCGTAGCGGCGCAGCGCGTCGGGGACGTCGGCGCGCGTCGCGCCGGCGAGCGCGCGGGAGAGGACGACGGCGTCCTCGATCGCCATGCAGGCGCCCTGCGCCATGAAGGGCACCATCGGATGCGCCGCGTCGCCGAGGAGCGTGGCATGGCCCGAAGACCAGCGCGGCATGGGGTCGCGGACGTAGAGCGCGGACTTGGTGACCGAGGCGACGGCGCCGAGAAGCGCGCCGACCTCGGGATGGAAGTCGGCGTAGACCGCCCGCAGCTCGGCGACATCGCCGGGAAGCGTCCAGCTCTCCTCGCGCCAGTCGTCTTGGGGCGTGGTGGCGAAGATGAAGATCTCCTCGCCGCGGGTCAGCGGGAAGACGACGACCTGCACGTCGGGGCGCGGACCCCACCATTTGGTGAAGCTGTCGAGGTTCTCCGCCGCGACCGCGTCGCGCGGGACGACGGCGCGGTAGGAGACGAGGCCGGTGAAGCGCGGATGATCCTCGCCGAAGAGCGATGCGCGCACCGCCGAGTGGATGCCGTCGGCGCCGATGACGACGTCGAAGCGCTCGCTCGATCCGTCGGCGAAGGTGACGGTGCCGTCGGAGACGGCCGTGACCCTGTGGCCGAGCCGGATCGAGCTTTGCGGGACCCGCGCCTCGAGGGCACGCAGCAGGTCGCCGCGGTGGATGGTGAGCTGCGGCGCACCGTATTTGCGCTCGGCCTCGTCGCCCATTGGCAGGCGCGAGGTCTCCTCGCCGCTGTCCCAGGTTCGGCTGATGCGGAAGCGCGGCCGGGCGGCGGTCTCGCGCAGGGTCTCGCCGACGCCGAGCCGGTCGAGCGCGTGCACCGCGTTCGGGGTCAGGTTCACGTCCGCGCCGATGCGCGCGAAGGCGCGGGCCTGCTCGTGGACGGTGACGGCGTGGCCGTCCTTCGCGAGGGCGATGGCGGCCGTCAGGCCGCCGACGCCGCCGCCGCAGATGCCGATCTCAAGGCCCATGCGTATTCCCCTTGTCAGGCGTAGGTGTAGCCGAATGAGAGCGTGAAGCGGTCGGCGGCGAGCGGCGCCGTGCCGAGCCGGGCGCGCCGGATCCAGAGGCGGCCGTGGACCTGGATGTCGCTGAAGTCCGTGCCCTCGGCGAAGGCGGTCGAATCGCACCAGATGCCGCCGAGGTATTCCGCCCCGCGGAAGTCGGCCGGCGCCCCGAAGTCGGCATGGGCGAGCGAGACGTTGCCGTAGGAGACGGTGCCGGCGAAGCTCGCGCCTTGGGCGAAGCGGGCATGGTCGAAGCGGGCGATGCCGCGGAACTCGACCTTCGAGAAGTCGGCCGGCGCGTCGAAGCTCGCGTCCTCGAAGCGGGCGTCGGTCAGGAACTGCGCGCGGGCGAAGGGGCTCGGGCCCTCGAAGGCGACGCCGCGGAACCAGGCGAGGCCGAGGAAGCGGGTGCCCGTGGCGTCGACGCCCTCGGGGAAGGTCGCGCCGGAGAAATCCACGCCGGGAATCTCGCGACCGGAGAGGTCGAGCCGCCCCTCGCAGGTGACGCCGGCGAGGTCGACATGCTCGCCGTGCTTCCAGGCGACCGACAGGCGTTCGAGGATCTCGGCGGCGCGCATCAGGCGGCCTCCCCGACGCGGGTGCGGGCGAGCTCGACGACCGCATCGGCCCATTCCATGGCGAGGTCGTCGGCCATGTCGGAGCCGGAGGCGTCGTGGATCACGCGGTCGCCGACCTGGGCGGCGCCGCGGCCCTTCAGCATGTCGGCGATGATCTGGCTGCCGAAATTGTGGGTCTCGTCGTATTCGGTGTCGCCGAGGCCGAAGATCGCGAAATGGATGCCGGCGAGATCCGGCTGCGCCGTTTCCATCGCCTCGGCGAAGGGCTTGGCCGAGGAGGGCAACTCGCCGTCGCCATAGGTCGAGCAGATCACGAGGTAGAACTGCTCGGGGGCGAAGTCGGAAGGCGCGAAGTCCGAGAGGTTGGTGCAGGTGACCTCGTGGTCGCCCTCGAGGTGCGCGGTGACATCTTCGGCCAGCATCTCCGCATTGCCGGTCTCGGTTCCGTAAAGGACGGTGATGTTCATGGCTTATCCCTCGTTGTTGAGTGCCAGCGCGAGCATGGCCGCGCGGTCTGCTATCTTTCTGCGGCAGCGGTCCGCGGTGGCGGCGGCGAGCTCGGCCGCGTCGATGCGCTTCCAGCCGGCGTAGTCGACGCGGCCGGTGGCGGGGAGGCCGGGCCTGCCGGTCGCGGCGTCGAGGTCGGCGACGACCCGGGCGGCCAGCGCCTGCGCCTCGGCGCGGTTCTCCGGGATGGTGCCGCGCGGGCCGCGGCGGAACCAGCCGGTGGCGTAGAGGCCGTCGTCGAGCACGCCGGCGTCGATGTCGCGCGCATGCTCGAGCAGCGCGCCGCGCGAGAGGTTGGCGCCGGTGTCGAAGCCGATGGCGCTGATGAAGGTGTCGCAGGGCAGCACCGTCTCGGCACCCGCGGCGTCGTGGAAGCGCACGGCGGTGACCCGGCCCTCCGCGCCCTCGAAGGCGGTGGGGGTGAGGCCGAAGCGGAAGGTGAGCCTGCGGGGCCCGTGGGCGATGCCGTCGATGGCCGCGAGCGCGTCGAGCTTCTTCTGGCCCGCGGGCTCCCCGGCGGTGCCGGCGCCCTCGACCTTGATCGTCGCATGGGCGAGGTGGTGCAGTTCCTTGACCATGACCGGATCGAACTTGGCATGCGACGCGGCCGAGCGGCCGACGATGTCGATGGTCTCGATATGGCCGGCGGTGAGCCAGGCGGTCGGGACCGGCCCGAGGTCGGTGCCGGCGAGCTCGTCGGCGCTCTTGGCGATGAGCCGCACTATGTCGATGGCGACATTGCCGTTGCCCATGACCACGACGTGCCGGCCGAGGACGGGCAGGGGGTCCGCGTCCGGGTGCTCGTTGAGCGCGCGGGTAACGGTGCCGGCGCCGGCGATGCCGGCGAGATCCTCGCCGGGGATGCCCAGGCGGCGGTCGGTGGCGAGGCCGGCGGCGAGCACGACCGCGTCATAGGCGGCGCGGAGCTCGTCGAGGCTGACGTCCTCGCCGATGTCGAGGTTGCCGATGAAGCCGGCGCCCTGGCGCTCGAAGAGGCGCTCGAACTGGCGGATGATCGCCTTGGTGCCCTGGTGGTCGGCGGCGACGCCGTAACGGACGAGGCCGTAGGGCACGGGCAGGCGGTCGATGAGGTCGAGCTTGAGGTCGGGCTTCGCCTTGAGCAGCGCCTGGGCGAGGTAGCAGCCGGACGGGCCGGAGCCGACGATGGCGACGGATTTCTGCATCAGGCGGCTCCCGCCCAGGCGAGGGGCTTTCCGGTGAGGTCGGTATAGATCGACTTCTGCGCCATATAGGCGCGGATGCCGTCGCGGCCCTTCTCGCGGCCAACGCCGCTCTCCTTCTCGCCGCCGAAAGGGGTGGAGATGGAGAACTGCTTGTAGGTGTTGATCCAGACGGTGCCCGTCCTGAGCGCCCGGCCGATGCGCCAGGCCCTGGGGAAGTCGCGGGTCCAGATGCCGGAGGCGAGGCCGTAGTCGCTGTCGTTGCCTTGCGCGATCACGTCGGCCTCGTCCTCGAAGGGGAGGACGACGAGGACGGGGCCGAAGACCTCCTCGCGGCAGATGGTGGCGGAATTGTCGACGCCGGTGAGGATCGTCGGCAGGTAGAAGGCGCCCTTGTCGTAGGTCTCGCCCGCCGGGGCGCGGCCGCCGGCCAGCACCTCGGCGCCCTCGGCGCGGGCGGCGTCCACCATCTTTGCGACCGAAGCGCGGTGGTCGAAATGGACGAGCGGCGCGACCTGGGTCGCGGGGTCGAAGGGGTGGCCGACGCGCAGGCGTTCGGTCGCGGCGGTGAGGCGCTCGACGAAGCTGTCGTAGATCGGGCGTTCGACGAAGAGGCGGGCGCCGGCGATGCAGCTCTGCCCCGAGGAGGAGAAGATGCCGTAGAGGACGCCGGCAATCGCCTGGTCGATGTCGGCGTCGGCGAAGACGATGGTGGGGGACTTGCCGCCGAGTTCGAGCGAGACCGGCATCAGCTTCTCGGCCGCCTTGCGGGCGAGCGCCCGGCCGGTGGAGGTGCCGCCGGTGAAGCTGACCTTGGCGATGTCGGGGTGCTCGACGAGCAGGTTGCCGATCTCGCGCCCGGCGCCCGGCAGCACGGAGAAGAGGCCCTTCGGCAGGCCGGCCTCCTCGACGATGCGGGCGAGCTCGAGGCTGACGAGCGGCGACCAGGAGGCGGGCTTGAGCAGCACCGCGTTGCCGGCGGCGAGCGCCGGCGCGACCTTCTGGGCGTCCGAGGCGATCGGCGAGTTCCAGGGCGTGATCGCGGCGACGAGGCCGAGCGGCTCGTGGACCGACATGGTCAGCGCGTCGCCGCGCTGGGTGGTCAGCGCCTCGTCCGCGGTCTCGAGCGCGGCGGCGAAATAGCGGAAGGTGCCGGCGGCGGAGGCGGCGAGCGCGCGGGTCTCCTTCAGCGTCTTGCCGGTGTCCATGGTCTGGATCCGCGAGATCCGGTCGACGTTCGCCTCGATGCCGTCGGCGATCCGGGTGAGGATGCGCGCCCGCTCGTGCGGGCGGAGGTTGCGCCAGGCCGGGTCGGCCTGGGCGCCCTTGGCGCGCTCGATGGCCGCGAGCCCGTCGGCCTCGGAGGCGCCCTTCAGCACCCGGTTGACCGAGCCGTCGGCGGGAAAGATCGAGGTGATCTCCGCGCCGGAGCCGGTGGTCCATTCGCCGGCGACGTAGAGCTTGCCGTCCGGAAGGTCAGTCATCGCTTCTCCCCACATGAAACTTCCTCCCTCAGATGGCGACCGGGCCGAGGCGGTTCCGGATTTCCCGCAGGACGCTGTAGATCGTCGTCGCCGAGGTCTTGGCATTGCCGGACGACGGCTTGTTCTCGATGCGGATCGTGTAGTTCGCGATCGGCGAGACGACGGAATATTCGTGGACGTTGTCGGGGGCGGAAGGATCCGCCATCAGCTCGACCCGGGTCGCCTCGAAGCCCGCCCCGGCGAGCGCCAGCGTCGCGGCGACATTGGCGTTCTTCGGATAGGCGGTCGCCGCCTCGCGCGCGTTGCCGGTGAAAAAGATCGCCGGCTCGGCGAGCGACGCGAGGTCGAGGTTCTCGGCGGCCGGCGTGCCGGCCCAGGCGGCGGGCGGCTTGATGCCGCGATAGCGGACCTCGAGCCCGCCCCCGGCGCCGAGCGCCGAGAGGAGGTCGATCGCGCCCACCGCGCCGGCCGGCAGGATCAGGCGTGCGCCGCCCTCTGCCGCCGCGGCCTTGAGCGCGGCCTCGAGCGCCGGGTCGGCGAGTGCGCCGGTCGAGACGAGGACGACGTCGGTGCCGGCGCGGAGCACGGCCGGCGCATGCGCCTCGGCCGCGGAATGGCCCGCGCATTCGACGACGAGGTCGGGCCGGTCGGCGAGCAGGCCGGCGGCGTCGGAGACCAGCGCGTGGCTCCGCGCCGCCCCCTTGAGCTCGCCGTCGAGGCGGCTGCGGGCGGCATCCGCCGCGCCCGGCCGCACGAGCACGGTCAGGTGATCGAGCGGGGCGCCCTCGGCGATCAGGCCGAGCAGCGCCGTCCCGATGTTGCCGAAGCCGATGAGACCGAGGCGCATGGCGTCAGACCTTGTTTCCGGCGGCGCCGGCGGGCGGGCCGGAGAAGGATTCGGCGAAGGGGCCGATCGCGACCATGTCGACCTCCACGACCTGCGGGCCGTCGGCGGCGAGCGCCGCGTCGAGCGCCGCCGGGAAGTCCTCCACCGAGCGGACGATGGTGTGCGGCATGCCGATGGCGCGGCAGAAGGTCGGGAATTCCGGCACCGCGACCTTGGAGAAATGCCGCCGGCTGTCGTATTGCGCGTCCTGGATGTTCTGGATCACGCCATAGGCCTGATCGTTCATCAGCACGTAGACCAGCGGCGCGTTCTCGTCGACCGCGGTGATCATCTCCGCGAGGCCGAGCATGGTGCCGCCGTCCCCGAGCAGCGTGATCGCCTTGGGTCCCGACGAGCCGAGCGCGGCCCCGACGCCCATGGCGACGCCCTGGCCGATGCCGCCGCCGAGCGCATGCACGCCGTGGCGCGGGTCGGCGATGCGCACGTAGCGGTTGCCGAAGGTCGAGTTCGAGATCGTCACGTCGCGCACCCAGGGGTGGCGGCCGGCGGCGACGCGCTCGGTCAGGGCCTCGGCGACGCCGGCATAGGGGCCGAGCACGTTGCGCATCCGGCCCTCCGACTGCACGCGGGTACGGGCGATGTCGAAGGGCAGGTTCGGATCGGTGTCGAGCTTGGCCGGAAGCCGGTTGAGCAACCGCCGCAGCGTGTCGGTGGCGTCGCCATGGGCGAAGATCTCCACCGGGTAGTTGCGGCCTCCCTGGCCTGCGTCGGCATCGATCTGGATCAGCGGCCGCGGCAGCGGCATCTGGTTGTTGCGCGTCTCGTTGCCGCGCAGCCGCGAGCCGACGACGATCATCAGGTCCGAGCTCGCATAGAGCTCGGCGGCTTCGGGCGTCATGTTGAAGGCGCCGAGATTGCCCGGCTCCTCCTCGGAGACCGTGGCGCGGCCGTTCGTGGAGGTGACCACGCCGAAGCCGCGCTTGAGCAGTTCGGTCGCCGGCGCCCCGGCGCCGCGGGCGCCGCCGCCGAGCCAGAGCAGCGGCCGGCGCGCCTTCTTCACCAGTTCGGCGATCTCGTCGAGGACCGCGTCCGAGGCGATCGGCCGGGTCGCGCGGGGGGCATGGATGCGGGTGGTGCCGTGGGCGGTCGAGCGCTGCACGTCGACCGGGATCTCGAGGCTGACCGGGCCGGTCGGCGCCGAGAGGGCGGCCGAGACCGCGGCGGTCAGCGCGCCGATGGCGCCGTTCGCGTCCCACATGCGGAAGACCGCCTTGGAGACGCCGCGCAGCATTTCGGGCTGGCGCGGCACGTCGTGGATCGCGGCGCGGTCGCGGTCGGCGAATTCGCGGTCGACCTGGGTGGTGATGTGCAGGACCGGCGAGCCGGCGGTCAGCGCCTCGGCCTGGGCGCCGGCGGCGTTGCCGGCGGCGGTGCCGGTCGAGGTCATGCAGACCCCGAGGCCGCCGGTGACGCGGGCATAGGCGTCGGCCATGTTCATGGCGCCGGCCTCGCCGCGGGCGGGGACGAAGCGGATCTTGCCCTGGCGCGCCACGGCGTCGAGGATCGGCATGTTGTGGATCGAGATCACGCCGAAGATGGTCGTGACGCCGATCTCGGCGAGGAAGCGGGCAATGAAGTCGCCGACGGTCTCGATGCCGGCGGCGGTGTCGCCGGGGGTTTCGGTGTCATCGATGGTCGCGAGAAGCATGGTCTGGTCCCTCAGATATGACGCGCGAGGCCGCCCGAGACGTCGAGCTGGGCGCCGGTGATGTAGCTGGCGGCCCTGGAGCCGAGGAAGGCGATGGCGGCGGCGGCCTCGCTCGGGTCGCCGAGACGGCCGAGCGGGATGCCCTTGCGGGCGGCGAGATTGCCGTACCATTCGGCGCGGCTCTGGCTCTGGTCCTCGCGCTCGGCGAAGCGGCGGGTCCATTGGCCGGATTCGACCAGGCCGAGCAGCACCGAGTTGACCCGGATCTCCGGGGCGAGCTCCACGCTCAGCGATTTCAGCAGGTTCTGCACCCCGGCGCGGGCCGAGGAGGTGCAGACCATATGCGGCTCCGGCTGGTAGGCGAGCAGCGAGTTGACCGCGACGATGGCGCCGCGGCTTTCGCGCAGCAGCGGCATGAAGGCGCGGGTCGGATGGATCTGGCTGAAGAGCTTCAGCTCGTATTCCGTGCGCCAGTCGTCGTCCTCGGTCTCGGCGAAGGAGGAGACGCGGCCCTGGCCGGCGTTATTGACGAGGAGGTCGCAGCGGCCGAACCGGTCGCGGACCTCGGCGGCGAAGGCATCGACCGACGCGCGCTCGAGCACCGAGAGGGCGCGGGCGAGGACGCGCTCCTGGCCGTGGTCCCGGGTGAGGACGCAGGCGACGTCGTGCAGCCGCCCCTCGTTGCGGGCGCAGAAGGCGACCTGCGCCCCGTGCTCGAGCAGGAGCCTGACGGTGGCGAGGCCGATGCCGGAGGATCCGCCGGTGACGACCGCAACCTTTCCCTGATAGCCGTAGTCCATCACCTTGTCCTCAGTTCGGGGAAGCCGGGATCGGGCCGGCCCTGCATCACGGCGCGCTGTGCCGGGGTCGGGGGGCCGGCGGTCATCCAGCGGTCCATCGCCTCCGGATCGGTGCGCGACCAGACCTTGGCCTCGTGGGTCGCCTCGTCGATCTGCTGCAGCTCGGAGGTGAACTCGATGACGAAGCCCGAGGGCGAGACGAAATAGGCGAAGGGGTTGTTGCCCGGCCCGTGGCGGCCGGGACCCCAGGAGGGGACGTGGCCCTTCTGCTTCATCCGGCCGATGCCGCGCATGAATTCGTCGAGCGTCGGCATCTCGAAGGCGACGTGGTTGACGGAGGCATAGTTGCCGCGGACCAGCGCGATCGAATGGTGGTCGGAGTTGCAGCGCAGGAAGACCATCTGGTCGGCGGAATAATCCGAGGCGCGGAAGCCGAGCACCTCCTCGTAGAATTTCTGCGTTCCGTCCATGTCGGGGGTGTTGAGCACGACATGGCTGACCTTCTTCGGCTTCGCCCAGTCCTTCTGGTCGTCGAGCACGCGCGCCTCGGTGCGGAAGCGCAGGCGCCGGTTGTCGGGGTCGAGCATCTCGAAGCCGTAGCCGCCGGCCCAGTCGTCGAACGCGCCGGGGGCAGAGATCGGCGTGTGGCCCCTGGCGATGATCTGGGCGTGCAGCGCGTCCATGGAGGCACGGTCGGGCATGGCGAAATGGACGTATTCGATGCCGAAGACCGGCCCGTCCTTCAGGCCGTAGAGGAAGGGCTCGGTGCCGGTGCCGCGCAGGAGCGCGACGCCATCTTCCTTGTGGGAGAGGCTGAGGCCCCACATGTCCTCGTAGAAGGGGAGCGTCGCGGAGACGCCCGGGCCGCGCATCATGATGCCGCGCAGCGATCCGACTCGGACGGGTTCGGTCATGGTTCGCGTCCTCCTGTTCGTCCCGGCTCAGGCGACCGGCGTTGCTTGGGGGGCCACGGCTCGCGCGAAGGCGAGGGGGGCCTGGGTGTAGAGCGCGTGGCCGGCGGCGGGGACCTCGGTGAGGCGGCCGCGGACCAGGGCGGGGATGGCGGCGTGGAGGGCGCGGGCGCCCTCGGGCGGGGTCACGATGTCCTCCTCGCCGACGATCACGTCGGTGGGAACGGCGAGGCGGGCGGCATCCTCGAGCAGCCGGCCGGAGGCGAGCATGCGCGAGGCCTGATCGTAGCCGGGGCTCCGGACCTTCGACATGCCGGCCTCGACGGCGGCGACGAGCTTGCGGTTCTCCTCGGGCCGGTAGACCAGCCGCGCGGCGCGGACACGGGCGAACTCCTCCGGGCCGAGCCGGGCGAGGTCGTCGATGCGCGCCTGGGCCGCGGGGCTCAGCGCCCCGCCGGGGGCGACGCCGTGGCCGAGCGCCGGCGAGGCGAGCAGCAGGCGCTCGACGCGCGCCGGGCGGGCGACGGCGAAGGCGGCGCCCATCAGCGTGCCGAGCGAGTGGCCGACGAGGGTCACGCGGTCGAGCCCGAGCCGGTCGAGGAAGGCTTCGAGCGCGTCGGCGTAGTCGGCGGCGACCGGCCAGTCGGGGCCGAGCGGCGCGGAGGCACCGTAGCCGGGGGCGTTCCAGGCGACCACCTGCCGGTCGGGCGGCAGCAGCGGCAGGAGCTCCGCGAAGGAATCGGCGTTCGAGCCGATGCCGTGCAGCAGCACCAGCGACGGGCCGCTCCCCGGCCGCTCGCGGTAGTCGATGCCTGCGGAGGTCTGGGCGGTGAACATGCGCGGGGTCCTCAGGCGAAGACGAAGCCGTTGTTGACCGGCAGGAGCTGCCCGGTGAGCGTCAGCGCCCCCTCGGAGAGGAGGAAGGCGATGGTGTCGACGATCTCGCCCGGCGCCTGCGGTCCGGGGACGGCGCGCCCGTCGGAATAGAGCTGGTGCCGGGCCTCTGGCACGTAGTCGGTCGAGGAGGTCGTGAGGATGCCGGGTGCGACGGCCGTGACGCCGACCCGGTCGGGGCCGAGCTCGCGGGCGAGCGACCGGGTCATGGAGATCACCGCGCCCTTCGACGCGGTGTAGGACAGGAGTCGGGGTGCGCCCCAGATCGCGGTGTCGGAGGCGACGTTGACCACGCGGCCCGAGCCCGAGGCGCGCAGGAGCGGTGCCGCCGCGCGGGTCATCAGCCAGGTGCCGCGCACGTTCACCCGCTGCACCCGGTCCCAGCTCTCGATCTCGATCTCCTCGAAGGGGATGCCGCCGATGCCCGTGGCGATCGCGCCGTTGTTGACGAGGCCGTGCAGCCTGCCGCCGGTCGCTTCCCCGACCGTCGCCGCGAGCGCGGCGATCGAGTCCGGGTCGGCGAGGTCGACCGGCGCGAAGGTCGCGCCGAGCGCCTCGGCCGCGGCGCGGCCCTCGTCCTCGGCGATGTCGGCGAGGACGAGGCGCGCGCCGTGGCCGGCGAGCCCGCGGGCGATCTCCGCCCCGAGCCCGCGGCCGGCGCCGGTGACGAGGATGCTGCGGCCCGCGAGCATCACTCGGCCGCCTGGGCCTGGGCGAGTTCCGCCTCGACCTGCGACTTGGCGGCACGGGTCAGGATCTGGCGGATGCGGCTGACGCCGAGGTCGTGCTGGTAGAGCATCTCCCGCTTGCGGGCGTCGTCCGGCATGCCCTCGAGCATGACCCGGTCCTGCTCGAGCACCGCCCAGTGGTTCGGCTCGAGCACCGCCCGGTAGAGGAAGCGCCAGCTGTCGCGGGCGACGCCCGAGACCTCGCGCATGCGCCAGAAGAAGACCTTGCAGGTATGCTCGTCCACCGGGAGCGTGAAGCCGATGATCCGCATGAAGCCGCCCGGGCCCGCGGCCGGCGGATAGGGGATGTCGAGGAAGCAGAACATGTCGCCGGCGTGGATCTCGAACTCGGACCAGTCGAAGTTCTCGCCCACCTGGCCGACGCGGCTGATGTGGAAGCCGTTTTCGGTCTTGTCGAGCTTCATCAGGTCCTGCTTGGAGCCATAGGCCAGCGTGAAGCTCTCCGAATGCAGGTAGCAGCCGTGCATCGGGTCGGCGAGGTTGTCGAGCGCGTAGCGGTAGTTGCACTCCCAGACCGAGGTGCAGAGGAAGCCGGTCCAGGCGTCGCTGACCAGCTCCTTCGGCAGCACGAGCGCGGGCGGCTCGGGCTGCTCGACCGAGGGGAAGTAGACGAAGACGGCGTCGTTCGACTCGGTCGTCGCGAAGGACTTGAGCGCCTTGCGGCCCTCGAGCGCGCATTCCGGCATCGCCGGGACCCGGACCACCACGCCTTCGCCGTTGACGATGACGCCGTGGTAGCGGCAGCCGATGTTGCCCTCGTGGACCTCGCCGTAGGAGAGCGGCGCGCCGCGGTGCGGGCAGAAGTCCTCGATGCAGTTGATCTTGCCGCTGGCGTCGCGCCAGAGCACCAGCTTCTGGCCGAGGGCCTTCACGCCATGCGGACGGGTGCCCTTCACCTCGACCGACTTGGCGACCGGATACCACTGGCCGAGGAGGCCGGTATTCACCCGCTCTTCGATGAGCGTCTTCTTGTCGATGGCTGTCATGGCTGTCTCCTGCGGCCTCGGGTCTGCGGGGGGCACCGGGCGCCCCCCGGCGCAAGTCACTTCTTGTCGCGCTTGATCTGCGAGACGGGGTGGTCGGGCGGATAGGTCGGCGTGACCGGCTTCGGGTTGCCGATGAGCACGCACATCAGCGCCTCCTCGATGCCCTCGTTGCGCAGGCCGCGGTAGAGGCCCGGCGGCACCGAGACCATGTCGCGCTCGGAGAGCACGGTCTCGACCAGCTCGCCCTTGTGCTCGATGAAGAAGCGGACCTTGTGGCCCTTGAGGATGAAGAACACCTCCTCGGCGTCGCGGTGGATGTGCAGCGGGCCCTCGCAGCCGGCCGGCAGCACCATGGTCGAGAAGGTGAAGTTCTCCGCCGGGATCACGTTCTCGTCGTCGGTGACGCCGGTGGCGCCGGTGCCGATGTAGCGCATCTGGGCGCGGCGGTAGATCGGGTCGTAGTCCGCCTGGAACTTGAGCGCGTCCCAGTCCAGCGTGCGGGTCGCGTAGCGGGCGGTCCGGCTCTCGATCCAGTCGCCGAGGCTCTTGCCCTCGGGGATCATCACGTCTTCGGGCTCGATCGACGGGAACTTCTTCGGAACAGCGGACATGGTCGTCTCCTGTGGAACCAAGTGGTTGGGTGGTTGCCGGCCCTAGGTCAGAACTGTGCCTTGGGCAGGTAGTGGAGCAGGCGGGTCTCGGCGCGGACGAGCGCGGAGTAGAGCAGGAAGCCGATGACGGTCAGCAGGATGATCGCGTTGAAGACCATCGCCGCATTCGCCTGGCCGCCGCCGTAGGAGATCAGGAAGCCGAGGCCGGTGTTGCCACCGACGAGTTCGCCCACCGTGACGCCGATGACCGCGAGGGTCGAGGCGATGCGCAGGCCCGCCATCAGGTTCGGCAGCGTCGAGGGCATCTCCACTTTCAGAAAGATCTGGAACCGCGAGAGGTTGTAGGCCCGCGCCAGGTTCACCAGGTCGCGGTCGACGGTCCGCATCGCCTGCAGCACGTTGACGAGCACCGGGAAGAACACGATCAGCACCGTGACCAGCAGCTTCGGCATGGCGTTGTAGCCGAACCACATGATGAAGAGCGGCGCGAAGGCGACCTTGGGCGCGATCTGCAGCGCCAGGATATAGGGCGAGAGCACCTTCTCCCAGAACTCGGACATGCCGAGCAGATAGCCGAGCGCCGCGCCGAGGGCGCTGCCGATGGCGAAGCCGAGGATGGTGTAGAGCGCGGTCGAGGCGGTATTGGCGAGCAGGCTCTCGCTCGTCCACATCCGGCCGAACTCGACGAGGCAGTCCGAGAGCGTGGGGATGATGTACTTCGGCACCGCCAGGGCCGTGGGCAGGATCTGCCAGGCGACGAGCAGCAGCGCGAGCAACCCGAGGCTCGCATAGAGCGCGGCGCGGGACTCGCGGGGGCGGGTCGTTGCGGCGGCGTTCACGGCCGGGGCGGTTGCGGTCGCGCTGCTCATTGCACGAACTCGTTGGTGTAGAGGTCCTCGACCGGGATGGCGGTCTGCACGACGCCCGCGTCCATGTAGAAATCCTGCACCGCCTTGATCCGCTCGGGATCGAAGGTGCCGAGCGGCTGGCCTTCGGCCTGGGGATAGACCTTCGCGGCATAGGCTTCGAGGATCGCCTGCACCTCGGCCTCCTTGCCGGCGTGCTGCGGCACCGCGGCGACGAAGTCCTGCGCGGCCTGGGCCGGGTCGGCCTCGATGTCGCGAACCGCGTGCAGGACGGCGTTGACGAAGCCCTTCACCACCTCGGGCCGCTCGGCGATCGTCGCGTCGGAGGCGATGATCGCCTGGGCCATCGCCGGGAAGACCTCGTCGACCGGCATCTGCTCGACCTCGACGCCGCCGCCCTCGACCGCGGCGATCCATTCCGGCACGCCCGACATCGCGTCGAGATTGCCGGCGATCATCAGCTGGATGATGCCGCCCGGGCCGACGCCCTGGATGTTCGCCTCGCTCTTGTCGAGGCCGGCGGAGGCGAGCACGCCGAGCAGGTTGTAATAGGTGGTGTCCTGGAAGGAGAGCACGCCGACGTTCTTGCCCTTGAAGTCGGCGGGGCCGGTGATGCCGCTGTCCTTGCGCCAGGCCAGCTGGGTCAGGCCGCGACCGCCGAGCAGCGCCACGCCACGGATGTCGAGGCCGTTGGCGCGGACGATGATCGGCGTGTCGCCGATGCCGCCGCCCATGTCGGCGTTGCCGGCGGCGACCTGGGTCGCGACGTCGGCGCCGCCCTTGCCGACCTGGAAGGTCACGTCGAGCCCGGCCTCGTCGAAGTAGCCCTTGGCCTTGGCGAGTTGGAAGGGCGCGAAGGCGGGCAGGAAGTCCGGGGCCGGGAAGAGGTAGGTCACCTCCTCGGCGGCATCCGCCGCGGCGGCGAAAGAGATCGCGGCGGCCGCGACGGTGGTCAGGAACAGGCGCTTCATGTCGTCGTCCCCCTGTTGGGAATGGCTGTCGTCAGATGGCTTTTTCTTCGAGCTTCAGGTGCCGGAAGATCTGGCCGGCGTATTCGCCGACCTCCGGCATCACCCGCCGCTTCAAGGGGTGGGCGCGGTGCGGCAGCTCGACCTTGATCTCGGTGAGCACCGTGCCCGGCCGCTCGGAGAGGACGAGGATGCGGTCCGACATCAGCACCGCCTCGGAGAGGTCGTGGGTGATGAGGAGGGTGGTCTTGCCGCTCTCGGCGATGGTCGCGGCGAAGCTGTCCTGCAGGAGGAGCTTGGTCTGGGCGTCGAGCGCCGAGAAGGGCTCGTCGAGCAGGATGATCTCGGGGTCGATGGCAAGCGTGCGTGCCAGCGCCGCGCGCTGCCGCATGCCGCCGGAGAGCTGGTAGGGATAGTGGTTCTCGAAGCCGGCGAGGTGGCAGCGCTTGAGCTCGGCCATCGCCCGCTCGCGCCGCGGTCCGGGGGCGGCGCCGCGCGCCTCGAGCCCGAACTCGATGTTCTTCACGATGTTGCGCCAGGGCAGCAGCAGATCCTTCTGCAGCATGAAGCCGACGTGGTCGTTCGGCCCGGTCACCGGCTGGTCGCTGACCAGCACCTCGCCGGTCGTCGGCTGGTAGAGGCCCGCGGTCATCGACAGCAGGGTCGACTTGCCGCAGCCGGACGGGCCGACGACGGAGACGAACTCGCCCTCGTTCACCTTGAAGGTCACGTCCCGGATCGCGGTCAGCACGGCGCCCGAGTTCGTGGTGAACTGCTTGGTGACGCCGCGGAACTCAAGCGCCATAGCCATGCTCCGCATAGGCCGCATCGAGCTCGCCGTTGATTCCCGCCAGTTCGGCGGTGAGCAGCGCCTCGGTCCAGTCGGTGCGCCCCGACATCGGCGCCGTGACCCCCTTCGCGGCGAGCGCCTCGGCCACGGCCGCATAGTCATGCGTGCCCTCGCCGTAGATCGCCATCAGCGCCTCTGCCAGCGCAGCCTCGGCGGGCGTTATCTCTCGGCCGCGGCACTGGTGCGCCAGGGCGGGACGGCTGGTGTCGCGAGCCCGCTGCGAAAGCCGATCCTTGAAAGCGTCCACCTCGCTGACCTCCTTCAGAGCATGTGTTCACAAATGAACTATGTGTTCACATCTTATCGCCCACGGGGCGGAGACTTGTCAATCGTTAATTCGAACCTTGGACGGAGCGCCGGGCGCCGCGCGAAAGCCGCGCGCCGCAAACGCTTGCATATTCTCGGCAATAGCCGGGAGCTGTGGTGTTCAAGTCGTTCGGTTCGGGTGCGGCGCCTCACCGGCGCACGGCCTTTGTCGTGCCCGGCGCCGCCAGGGGGGGCGTTGCGAGCTAGACCCTACCCGAATCAAGCAGCGAAGCCCATGTGTCTGCCTCGGCCCGGGACCCATGCGACCGCGCGGGTGTTGGAGGGAGTGGCATTGGTCGGGTGCGCGTTCATGGGAGCGAGCCCGGACGCAGCCGACGATCGATGGCTGCGCGAAGCGTGCGATGGTCGGGTGTCGCCCGCGTGTTTCGCCGCCCTGAAGGCCCAGCGGATGGCCAGGCCGTGACGATAGAGGTCTGGGCCGGGCACGGCAGCATGCCGCAATCATGGGCGCGGCGGCGCCCGGCGCCCCGGGCAAGGAAGGCGCGGGACCCCTCGTCCGAAAACCGGAGCGCCGAGGATGACGACGACGAGGCGAACGACGTGGTGGGTGACGACGAAGGCCATGTCGGCACCGGACACGATCGCAAGGACCACCATCTCGCCCTGGCCGCCGGGTGCGAAGGAGAGCAGGGCCTCGACCGGCTCGGCGAGGCCGAGGAGAACCGCCGCCTCGGCGAAGAGCGCGGAGATCCCGGTCAGGATGGCGCAAAAGCCCAGCGCAGCGAGCACGACCGTGCGGAGTTCGGCGAGCGTGATGCCGCGATACTTCGCACCGATTCCGAGGCCGATGAAGAACTGGGCCGCAAGGATCGCTTCCGCGGGAGGGCGGGCGTGGATCAGGCCGGCGAGGCTGGCGGCGGCGGCGAGGATCATCGGGCCGAGGATCGCGGCTCCGAACAGGCGGGCGCGACGCGCCAGCCACCAACCTGCGGCGGCGCAGAAAACCATGATCGCGAGCTCGCGGGCCGGAAAGCCGGCCGCCGGGAGACCGGGAGGGGCGTCGAGGGTTCGGCCCCAGATCGACGAAACGAGCAGCGGCATGGCTGCGACGATGGCGAGGACGCGCGTGGCGTGCACGAGGCTGAGCGTTCGCGGGTCCGCCCCTGCCTCCTCGCCGAGCAGCACCATGTCCTGGAAACCGCCGGGCATGGCCGAATAATAGGCGGTCGGCGCGTCGAAGCCGCACAGCCGCCGGAAATACGGCACGCCGACGAGGCCGATCAGCACGACCATCAGGGGCACCATGGCGGCGGTGAGCGCCATGTCCGGAAGCCGCGTGATGAGCTCGGGGGTGATCGAGGCACCCACGGCGACGCCGAGCACGGTGCGCATGGCGTCGCCAATTCCGGGCGGGGCGGTAACCGGCATCCCGCCCAAAGATGCCAGGAGCCCGGCGCACATCGGCCCGAGCAGCCAGGGCAGCGGAAGGTCGAGGGCGCCGAAGACGACAACGCCCCCGCCCGCGAGGAGCAGGGTCGCTCCGATGCGGACGGGGGCGGTGCGAAGCATCGGCCCGGGGATCAATCGACGGAGGTGGCGCCGCCGGGCTCCTCCTCGGCCATGTGCATGCGGCGCTTGATGCGCTTGCCGACCAGGATCGGCAGCACGAAGCCGACGACGGCGATGGTCCAGAGGATGATGGCCAGGGGCGAGGTAAAGAGCACGGTCCAGTCGCCATCGGAGATGGTCATGGCCCGGCGCAGGTTCGCCTCCATGAGGTTGCCGAGCAGGATGCCGAGGATGACCGGCACCAGCGGCACGTCGAGCTTCCTCAGCACCCAGCCGAGCACGCCGAAGATCACCATCACCAGGAGGTCGAAGGTCGAGCCGGAGATGCCGTAGATGCCCACGAAGGAGATCATCGCGACGATCGGCATCAGGAACTTCGGCGGGATCATCAGCACCCGTGCGAAGAGCCCGACCATGGGGATGTTCATGGCGAGCAGCATGAAGTTGGCGATGAAGAGCGCCGCGATCAGGCCCCAGACCACGTCCGGGTTCTGCTGGAAGAGGAGCGGCCCAGGCGTGATGTTGAGCGCGAGCAGCATGGCGAGCAGCAC
>Ga0116151_10001397_pt1 | contig 22558 bp, 23 predicted proteins | sample AD_UKC117_MetaG_FD_89893 | JGI IMG/M metagenome (GOLD analysis project Ga0116151, IMG submission 89893) | Active sludge microbial communities of municipal wastewater-treating anaerobic digesters from Hong Kong - AD_UKC117_MetaG | ecosystem: Engineered > Bioreactor > Anaerobic > Digestate... | reverse complement strand
GCAAGGAGGACGCCGAGTCATGAGAACCCCGATCCTGCCCCATCTGCCCTCCGCGCCGCTTGTCACGGTGAGCCGCGCCGCGGGCGGCGGCTTCGTCCAGGGTTTCGTCGCCGCAGGCTGCGTGTCCGCTTTCCAGGATCACCCCGCGCCGGCGTGCGCAGTCGATCTGAAGCGGGTGCTGCGCCACGCCCTGCAGGGTGGCGCCGCGCTGGTCGCGACCGCGGCCGGTGCAGCCGGCGTGCTGCTGATCGAACGACTGCTGCGCGATTCCGCGAAAGCCGTACAGGAGAGGAAGGATGTCTAAGAAGCACAAGAAAGCCCATCGCCGTGGCGACCGCGGGATGCAGGGCGGGCAGGGCGCCGGCGGGCCGATGTACCAGGGCCAGTACGGGCAATATGGACAATACGGCATGGGCGGCATGGGCGCGGACCCGGCTGCCGGCCCGTACGCGGCGGAGACTGCGTTCGCTCAGGGAGCCGGCGCGGGCTACGGTCCGGGCGCCGGGGCCTGGCCGGGCGGCGTTCAGGCCGGTCTTCAGGCCGGCCTCGGCGCGGCCGGCCTCGATGGTGGCCTGTTGCAGGGCATGCCGGCCTTCCTGCGCACGCGCAACAGCGAGCAGTTCCTGCTCGGCGCCCTGATCGGCGCTGCCGCGGCCTGGGTGCTGAGCGACGAGGAACTGCGCGGCAAGATCGTCAAGTCGGCGATGAAGCTTTATGCCGGCGTCGCCGGCGGCTTCGAGGAGATGAAGGAGCAGATGGCCGACATCCGCGCCGAGGTCGAAGCGGAGCAGCACGGAGACGCATGATGAGCGGCGGCTGGGTGTCCGCGCTGGAGCCGGTTCATGCGACGCGTGGTCGCGTGCGCTGGCGCTACGCCTGCCGCCCGGGGGCGCCGGCCGACCCACATGCGCTGGAGCGCGCGGTGGCGACGGTGGCCGGTGTGCGCAAGGCGCGGACCAATGCTGCCGCACGCGCGCTGGTGGTCGAGTTCGACGCCGCACAAACCTCCGCGGAGCGCATCGCCCTCGACATCCTGCGCATGGTGCCCGCGCAAGCCCGCAAGGCGGGGGCACGCAACGGCGAGCCCAGCGTCGCGCCGGTCGCGCTGAGCGCGGCGACGCTGCTGGCGACGCGCTCGCTGCAGCCCGGCCTGCAGGCGCCGGTGGCCTTCGGCACGGCGATCCCGCTGCTCGGCGAGGCGGCGGACGACTTCCTCGAGAAAGGCGTCACCTCGCATGTCCTCGAGGCGATGGCGGTGGCGATCTCGATCGGGCGGCGCGATTACCTCGCCGCCAATACCACCTCGTTTTTGCTCGCGCTCGGCGAGTACCTGGAGTCCTCGATCGAGCGCCGCTCCGACGACCTGCTCAAGCACCTGCTCAAGCCCGCGGTCGACGAGATCTGGGTGGAGCGCGACGGTGCCGAGATCCAGATCGAGGCTGCGGAGGTCCGCGTCGGCGACACGGTGATCGCCGCCACCGGTTCCGTGATCGCGGTCGACGGAACGGTGCTGGGTGGCGAGGCCATGGTCAACGAGGCCACCATGACCGGCGAGAGCGTGCCGGTGGCGCGCCGGCGTGGCGACGCGGTGCTGTCCGGCACGCTGGTCCAGGAAGGCCGGCTACGCATCTATGCCGAGAAGGTCGGCGCGCAGGCCGCGGCAGCCCGCATCGCGGATTTCGTCGAGCAGTCGCTCGCGGTCAAGAGCACGACCCAGCTCGAGGCCTCGCGCATGGCCGATCGCCTGGTGCCGATGGTGCTGGGCCTGGCGGGTGCGACCTGGCTGGTGTCGCGCGACTGGGAACGCGTCGCGGCGGTGCTGCAGGCGGACTACTCCTGCGCGCTCAAGCTGTCGACCCCGGTCGCCTTCAAGTCGGCGATGTACGCCGCCGGCAAGTCGGGCATGCTGGTCAAGGGCGCCAAGGCGCTCGAGCGCCTGGCCGAGGCCGACACCTTCGTATTCGACAAGACCGGCACCCTGAGCACCGGCAAGCTCGAGGTGACCGACTCGGTCGCCTTCAAGCCGGGCTATTCACCCGAGGACCTGATCAACCTGGCGGCCTCGGTGGAGGAGCATTACTTCCACCCGCTGGCGCTCGCGGTGGTCGAGGCTTCCCGGCGCCTGGACAGCCCGCGCCACTTCGACCACAAGGAGGTCGAGTTCATCGTCGCCCATGGTGTGGCCAGCGTCATCGACGGCCGCCGCATCGTGGTCGGTTCGCGCCACTTCGTCGAGGACGACGAGGGCATTCCCGTGGCTGGGCATCGCGAGGTCATCGACCGGCTCCACCTCGAGGGCAAGACGCTGCTCTACATCGGCTTCGGTGGCGAGCTGCTCGGCGTGCTGGCGCTGCGCGACGGCCTGCGCGCCAACAGCGCGGCGACCATCCGCCGCCTGCGCCGACTCGGCGTGAAGCGCGTGCTGATGCTGACCGGAGACCATCCCGAGCGGGCACGCACGATGGCCGAGGAACTCGGCCTCGACGACTTCCACGCCGGCCTGCTGCCGCAGGACAAGGCGGACATCCTGCAGCGCCTGGCGGCGCAAGGTGCGCGCATCGCCTTCGTCGGCGACGGCGTCAATGATGCACCGGCGCTCAGCGGCGCCCACGTCGGCATCTCGATGCACAACGGCGCCGATGTCGCGCGGCTGGCGTCGGACCTTGCGCTGCTCGAGGACGACATCGCCCGCGTCGCCGACGCCAAGGCGCTGGCGCTCGCCACGCGCCACCTGATCGACAGCAATTTCAAGCTCACGGTGGGGCTCAACACCACGATCCTGTCGGCCGCCGCGTTCGGCCTGCTGACCCCGATCGCGGCCTCCGCCCTGCACAACGGTACGACGATCGCGATCCTGCTGCGCGCGCTCGCCGGCGCCGGCCTGCCGCGCGATCGACGCACGGGGCCGGCGGCCACCCGACGCGGCACGGTGTCCGCATGAACAGCCCGAACCGTTCCGATGCCTTTCCGCTGGCGATGGCTGCCGAGGGCGAAGCCGTCCGCGTCGTTGCGATCCTTGGCGGGTCGGGCATGGCGCTGCGCGTCGCCGAGCTCGGCCTGAACGTCGGCAGCGAGCTTGTGGTGCGCCAGCGCCAGGGTGGCGGCTTGGTGGTCGGGCGCGGCGAGACGCGCTTCGCGCTCGGCGGCGGCATGGCGCACAAGATCCTCGTGGCGCGGCTGCAGGGCTGAGCCGCGACGCTTTCGAACCGTGCCGGGCCGCTTGGCCCGGCATTCACGTCAGTTGGAGTAGGTCGGATGATGCTCAAGCAACTCGCGGTCGGTGACCGCGCGAAGGTCAGCGGCTTTGCCGAGGCGGGCGGTCCTTACCGTCGCAAGCTCCTGTCCATGGGGCTCACGCCGGGGGCCGAGCTGGAGGTCGTGCGCGTGGCGCCGATGGGCGACCCGGTGGAGATCCGCGTGCGCGGCTTCGCGCTCACCCTGCGCAAGGGCGAAGCCGATGCCCTGAACGTCGACAAGCTGTGATGAAGATCCCTGCAATGAAGAACGAACACCTCATCGCCCTGGTGGGCAACCCGAACTGCGGCAAGACCACCCTGTTCAACGCCCTCACCGGCTCGCGCCAGCGCGTGGGCAACTGGCCCGGCGTCACGGTCGAGAAGAAGAGCGGCGAATACCGTCACGACGGCCTGCGCTTCGAGGTCGTAGATCTGCCCGGCACCTACTCGCTGGACGTCGTCGACCGCGAGGTCTCGCTCGACGAGAGCGTCGCGCGCGACTACGTCCATGGCAACGAGGCCGAGCTCGTCGTCAATATCGTCGATGCGGCCAACCTCGAGCGCAACCTGTACCTCACCACCCAGCTCGTCGAGATGCGGGTGCCGCTGCTGGTGGTGCTCAACATGGTCGACGTGGCCCAGGACAAGGGGCTCGCGATCGACGTCGAGGCGCTGGCGCACAGGCTCGGTTGCCCGGTGGTCCCGGTGGTGGCGTCCGAGGGGCGCGGCGTCGATGCGCTCAAGGCGGCAATCCTCGCCGCGGTGAAGGTGCGCAAGCCGGCCAGTGCCCGGGTGGACTACCAGGCGGCGCTCGAGCAGGCGGTCGCCGCGCTTGTGCCGCGGCTCGAGTCGGCCGCGCAGACGGCGGGGACGTCGGCCCGCTGGCTGGCCGTGCGCCTGCTCGAGGGCGACGACCTCGCGCTCGGCGCCGCGGGCACCGACACCGCGGCCGAGGCGAAGCGGCTCGCGGGCGAGCTCGGCGACGACATCGACATCATGGTGGCGGACGCGCGCTACGGGCTTGCCAACCGCGTCGCCTCGGCCGCGGTCACGGTGAGCGGCCGCGCCGGTCGCGACCTCACCGACCGCATCGACCGTGTCGTGCTCAACCGGGCACTGGGCGTGCCGATCTTCCTGCTGATGATGTATCTGATGTTCCTGTTCACCATCAGCATCGGCGGCGCCTTCATCGACTTCTTCGACCAGTTCGCCGGGGCGCTGCTGGTCGATGGCGTGGCCGCGGTGCTCACCGGCCTCGGTTCGCCCGAGTGGCTGACGGTGCTGCTGGCGCAGGGCATCGGCGGCGGCATCCAGGTCGTCGCCACCTTCATCCCGGTGGTCGGCTTCCTGTTCCTGTTCCTGTCGGTGCTGGAGGACTCGGGCTACATGGCGCGCGCGGCCTTCGTCATGGACCGTTTCATGCGTTGGGTGGGCCTGCCCGGCAAGTCCTTCGTGCCGCTGATCGTCGGTTTCGGCTGCAATGTGCCGGCGATCATGGCGACACGAACGCTCGAGCATCGTCGCGACCGCCTGATGACGATCGCGATGGCGCCCTTCATGTCCTGCGGCGCGCGTCTGCCAGTGTATGTGCTGTTTGCTGCCGCCTTCTTCCCGTCCGGGGCGCAGAACGTGGTGTTCGGGCTCTATCTGATCGGCATCGCGGTGGCGGTGATGACCGGCCTGGTGCTGCGCAACACCCTGCTCAAGGGCGAGCCGACCCCCTTCATCATGGAGCTGCCGCCCTACCACCTGCCCACGGTGCGGGGCGTGCTGCGCCATGCGTCGGAGCGCCTGATGGCCTTCATCGTGCGCGCCGGCCGGGTGATCGTGCCGATGGTGCTGGTGCTCAATGTGCTCAACTCGGTCGGCACCGACGGTAGCTACGGCAACGAGGACAGCGAGTCCTCGGTGCTCGCCGAGATCGGCCGCAGCATCACCCCGGCGTTCGCACCGATGGGCCTGACCGAGGAGAACTGGCCGGCCGCGGTCGGGATCTTCACCGGCGTGCTCGCCAAGGAGGCGGTGGTCGGCACGCTGGATGCCGCCTACACCGCGCTTGCGGCCGAGGACGCCGGCGAGGCGGGCGCCGAGGAGGTCGCCTTCAGCCTTGCCGACAGCCTTGTCGCGGCCTTCGCCACCATCCCGGTGAACCTTGCCGATGCGCTCGGCGCGTGGGCGGACCCGATCGGGCTGGACGTCGGTGACCTCAGCGACCAGGCCGCGGTGGCCGAGGAGCAGGAAGTCTCGACCGGCACCTTCGGCGCCATGGCGGCGCGCTTCGACGGGGCGGCCGGCGCCTTCGCCTACCTGCTTTTCATCCTGCTCTACGCGCCATGCACCGCGGCGATCGCGGCGATCTACCAGGAGTCGGGTGCGCGCTGGGCCGCCTTCGTCACCGCATGGACCACCGGCCTGGGCTGGGGCGTGGCTACCGTGTATTACCAGGCCGCGACATGGGCACAGCATCCGAGCTCGTCCTTCGGCTGGATCGCGGCGGTGGGCGCGTGCCTGTTGCTTGCACTGTGGGCGCTGCGACGCTATGGCGCGCGCGAGGCGGACGGCCGCCTGCCGCTGCCGCAGCAGGCCTGAGGCGGCGGCGATGATCCTGTCCCGCCTGAGCGACTACCTGCGCGAGCGCCGCCGCGCCAACCTGGCCGACATGGCGATCGGCCTCGACAGCTCGGTCTCGGCGCTCGAGCCCATGCTCGCCACGCTCGAACGCAAGGGCCGTGTGCGGCGCGTCCCCGCAGCCGCGGGCTGCGGCACGAGCTGCTGCAAGTGCGACCCGGCGAGCACCGTCGTCTTCGAGTGGGCCGGCGACGCGCCGGCCTCCTGAGGCCGGAGGCCTTCGGCTCGTGCCCGGCACCCGCACGCTGCTGGTGATCGGCATCCATCGCGAGGAGCTCGCCTTCGGTCGCGATGTGGTGCAAGGGCTGGAGGTCGAGGATCTCGACGTGCTGGAGATTCCAGAGGGGCTATCGGGGCGCCGGCCCCTGCCTGATGAGACCTTCCGCTACGGCGCGCTGCACCGGGCGCTCTACCTGCAGCTGCTGCCCTATGTCGGAGGGACGCACCGCCTGCTGATCGACCTGCATTCGGGCCTCGACCAGCAGGGACCGAGCGCCGACCTGCTGTGTGCGGATACGGCGTTGCGTGCGCGCCTGCGTCGCGCACTGGATGCGGAAGGCTGTAAGGAGCGGCCTGACGCCTCGGTGCGGATCGTGCCGCTGGGTCAGGCGGGCGTGGTGCAGGCGCGTACGGTGATCCCCGAGGCGATCTGGAACAACCCCGCGTTCGCCTATCTGGGAATGGAGCTTTATCTTCCGGTCACGGTCGAGGGGCGCGCAAGCGGGGCGATTCTCGCCCGACGGCTGGTCCGCCTTGTGACGGGGTGCATGCAGGAGCGGGGCGACGAGCCGTAGGGCTATCGTCCACGCGCGTGAATCAGCGCAGCAAGGCCTTGCGATGCAGCCCGAGGTGCACCCCGAGACAGGCGACGAAGACGCCGCCGGTGACTGCATGCCAGCGCTTGTTGCCGGTCGCCGCCAGCGCCAGCGATGCGCCCAGGCTGCCGAGCATGCCGATCTTGGCGGCGCGGTTGACACGGTTGTGGATCGAGCGCCTTGCCTTTCGCGGGGCGGCGAGTGCCGCATCCAAGGCCTGTTCGATCCGTTGCTCAAGCTTGGCGGGGCTTACCTCGCCGTGGTCAAAAAAAACCACGATACTTCCCGCGACAAGATTAGGGCGCAGTTCTCGAACACCCTCGAGTGGCGCAAGTTCCTTATGTACGCGGGAGAGGCAGTCCCGTCCGCGCAGCGCAGGATCCTTTACGCGGATGCGACCCGGGGAAGATGAGGCGATTCTGGTCATGGGCAGGTTCCTCAACGGGTTGCTTCGGTTGCGGTCGAATCGAGGCCGAAGAGTGGAGAGTTTGACACCAATCCCTGGTCGACCTGCCGATGGTTGCTTCCCGCAGAGCCCCCAGGGGAGTCCGAGGGTGAAAGATCATGCTTTGACCACCGTCCAGTGGTTGTCTGGTGCGATCTCCACCGGCCAGCGCAGCAATACCGGGTCACGTTGCGGGTGCCAGAAGCCGAGGCCACGCGGCGAGCCGATCAGGCTGGCATGAGTGCCGTCGAGTGCGACCTCGGCGAGTGCGCCTGCCTTGTTGAGTTCGGCGATGACCTCCAGGCGCTCGGGCGCCGCCGGATGCCAGCGCGTCACCCGGTTACTGCGTTCGGCGGATAGGTAGAAACCTCCGTCCATGCCGATGGCGATGTCGCCGCAGTAACCTGCGCCGACGGTCTCGCGACTGGGGATCTGCAGCGTCTCTCCGTTCCACACCGCCAGGATGGGCGCTGCGGCGCGCTCGGCCGCGTCGTCGTGCTCGGCCTGCAGCGCCACGCCGACCAGCGTGCGCCCGCCCGCGACCGGCACCGCGCCGAGCGCAAGATGGCGCACACTCAGGCGCTTGTCCTTCAGCCACCACTGGCCGAGGCGTTCGCCACTCTGCGGATCGAGTCGCACCAGCGAGGAGTCCATGCGGTCGAGGTCGCGCTTGCGGTCACCGGCTGCGCGCAGGATGCCGCCGTTGGCCACCACCAGCTTGCCCTCGGCGTCGAACAGCAGCTCGTGCGGCTCGATGCCGCGGGTGGGGAACTCCGCTTCCTTGCGCAGACTGTCGCGCCGGCGCACGGCGATCCAGCCTTGGGTGGAGCCGGTCTCGGATTCGGTGGTGTACAGCCACTCGCCCGCGGGGTCGAAGACCGCGTGACCGTTGAGAGTGCGCCCGCTCTTCTCGTCCTCGAGCACCTGGCGGGCGAGGACTTCGCCGTCGGCGGCGCAGCGCATCAGCCAGGGGCCGGGGCGGTTGGCGCAAACCAGGAAGCCGCCATCGCGGTCGGGCAGCAGGCCGTGGACGCGATCCGGGACGGCGATGGCGGTCTCGATGCGGGCGACGCCTTGCTGCCAGTCGGGCACCAGGATACCGACGTAGTCGGTGGTGCCTTCGGCCTTTGCGCCGCGCGCGGCGCCGTCGCGGCCGAGGTCATGAAGGCTGCGCCACGCGGCGATCAGGCGGATTTCGGGAAACTCACCGGGTGTGGTCGCGGCGAGCAGGTGGCGTGGCAGCAGGGCGAGCGAGAGGCCGCCGCCCAGCGTGCGCAGGAAGTCGCGTTTGTTCATCGGGGTGTTCCAGTGGAAACGACGGACCCCGCTGGGGCCCGTCGATCGATGCGCTCGGATCAGAACTTGTATTCGCCGGTCAGGATGATCGCGCGGCCGGTGCCGGGGATGGCGAAGCCGCCCTGGTCATACACGGCGTCGTAGTACACACGGTCGAAGATGTTCTTGACGTTCAGGCGCGCGGCCCAGCTCTTCTGCTCATACGCGAGCATCGCATCCCAGCGCGCGTAGCCGGGCGCGGCGTTGGGCGTGAACTTGCCGTCGATGAAGTTGCTGTTCGCGTTGGCGGCCGTGGGCACGTAGGCGTAGCGATCGCTCTTGGCTTCGACGCCGCCGCCGATCTTCCAGCCGCCGCCGAGCGCATAGGTTGACCACAGGTTGAAGGTCAGCTTGGGCGTGTTGCGCGGGCGCTGACCCTCGAGGCGCGGGTCCGCGCCGGGTGCGGCCTCGAGGATCTCCGCGTCCATCACCGAGAAGCCGCTGAACACCTCCCAGTTCGGCGTCACGCGGCCGGCGACCTCCAGTTCCAGGCCGTCGGTGCGGCGCTTCCTGGTCAGGATCGCGGCGCTCGACTCGAGGTCGGTATTGCGCTCCCACTCCTTGTCGGCACGGTACAGTGCTGCACGCAGGGCGAGATCGCCTTCCATCAGCATCCACTTGGCGCCGAGCTCGGTGACCTTGCTACGCTCGGCCGGGAAGCTTCCGCCGGAGAGCTGGTAGAGGTCGGCGGTCGGGCTGAACGAGTCGCTGTAGCTGATGTAGTAGTGGGTGTACTCGGTCGGATGCCAGGACAGGCCGGTGCGCAGGCTGGTCTCGCTGAAGTCGAGCTGCGGCGAGTTCAGGCTGGAGTATTCGGCGTCGAGCGAGTCGTGGCGTGCCCCCAGGGTCAGCTTCCAGTCCGGGATGAACTCGATGGTGTCCTGGGCGTAGAAGGCCAGGGTGTCGCCCTCGTAGGTGATCGCCGGCGCGGAGGTGAAGGCGCCCGGACGATAGAAGCGACCCGCGCCCGGGTCCAGGTCCTGCAGGCTGCGGCGGCTGGAGTCTTCCTTCAGGTACTCGACGCCGGCGAGCAGCTCGTGCTTCATGCCGAACAGGTCGGCACGTGCGGTGAGGTCGGATTGCAGGGTCAGGTTCTCGGTTTCGGTCTGGCGCACCTTGGGGCTACCGGTGCTGCCGTCGAAGCTCGGTGCTGCGGTCCGGTTGGGCGCCTGCGCCCAGTACACGCGCTCGTAGCTCGCGTGGCGCAACTGGGTGCGGATTTCGGCCTGCGAGGACAGCTTATGCTGGTGCACCAGCGAGGTCATCGAGGTGTCGCTGTCGTCGAAGGTGTTGTTGGTGCCCCAGAAGGTGTCGGCGGAGAAGTCCTTCGTCGGGCGCTTGGTGGCTGGATCGAAGGAGATGCCGTAATCGGGGTTGTCGCGCGTCTTCAGGTAGTAATGATTGAAGGTGAATTCGTTGTCCGTAAACAGGCCGGTGACCAGGCTGAGGCCGACGCCCTCGCGATGGATTTCGGGTTCGGCCCCGTCCGCGGGGTTGCTGCGCCAGCTGCCCTCGTCGCGCTTCATCACGTTCAGTCGCACCGCGGTGCTGTCGCCCAGTTCCTTGTTGAAGTCGCCGGTCACTTCGCGGTAATCGTCGATGCCGACGCTGCCGGTGATCCTGCCGCGGTTGCCGAGCAGCGGCGTCTTGGTGACCTGGTTGATTACGCCGCCAGCCTGGCCGCGTCCGAACAGCATGGCGGCCGAGCCACGCAGTACGTCGATCTGCTCGAGGTTGAAGGTCTCGCGGTTGTACTGTGCGGTGTCGCGGATGCCGTCGAGATACATGTCTCCGAAGGTGTAGAAGCCGCGCAGGTTCATGTTGTCGCCCGAGCGGCCGCCTTCCGCAGCGTTGAACGATAGGCCGGAGACGTTGCGCAGTGCTTCCTTCAGACTGCCGACCTGCTGCTCCTCCATCAACGTGTTGGTGACTGTGGTGACCGCCTGCGGGATATCGTGCGGGTCCTGCAGGACCTTGCCGACGCGCGTCGCAGTGGCACGGTGGCCGTCCTGCGGAGCAGCGTCTTCGGCAGCGTTGACGGTGACCGTCGGCAGTGTCTTGGCCGAGGAGGGAGTGGCTTGTGCCTGCGCGCCTGCCGACAGGACGGCGAGCATGATCGCGCTCAGGGGCAGCAGGGGGCGAGTGGGGGCGTGCGCGGGCCGCGCCGCGCCGGAACGAACGGCAGCTTTCATCGTGACTCTCTAGGGTGTTGGATCGGGAAGTCGGTGCTGGCTGGCTTCCCGATCGACGGAGTGACGATGACCGTTTCAGGTGGCTGGCTGGGCGAGACGTTGCGAATTATGGTAAAAACGCGAATCGTTCGCAACAAGTTTTAACGAGTCCAGAAGATTTCCGGCCTGCGGTCGCGACGTTTTCGCTACTACGAGCGCCTCGCGGTGGCGCTGGCGGCTGCGGCTCAGTCGGCCGGCCGCCCCGCACCCCACCCGCCCCCGAGCGCCTTGTACAGATTCACCGCATCGCCGAGCCGTGCGAGGCGCAACTGCGCGAGCTGGTCCTGCGCCGAGAACAGGGTGCGCTGGGCGTCGAGCACGGTGAGCAGGCCGTCGGCGCCTTCGCGGTAGCGCAGCTCCGCCAGGCGCAGGCTGCGCCTGGCTTCGGCGAGGATCTCGCGCTGGGCGGCCTCCTGGTTGGCGTCGCGGAGGCCGTCGGCGAGGGCGTCCTCGACCTCTTTGAGGGCGACGAGGATGGCGCGGCGGTGGGCCTCCAGCAACTCGCGCTGGCGCGAGCGCTGCACCTCGACCTCGGCGCGCAGGCGGCCGCCGTCGAAGATCTTCTGCACCACGCTGGCCGACAGCGACAGCGTGCGCGTGGTGTCGGCGAGCGAGAGCAGGGCGGCGCTGCCGACGCCCGCGCCCGCCGCGAGGTCGATGCCGGGCAGCAGCGCGGCGCGCGCCGCGGCGACGTTGGCCGCCGCCGCGGCGAGGCGGGCCTCGCTGGCAGCGAGGTCGGGGCGGCGCAGCAGCAGTTCGGAGGGCAGACCGGCGTCGATGCCCGGGACCTGCAAGGCCTCGAGGCGCTCGTCGCCCGCGATGCCGTCCTGCGGATTGCGCCCGAGCAGGATGGCGAGCGCGCTGCGGGTCTGGCGCAGCTGTACCTCCAGGGGCTCGATGGCCTTGCGCTGGTTGAGCACGGTGCTGCGCTGCTGGCTGAGCTCGAGCGCCGAGGCGGCGCCGTTGTCGTAGCGTGCCTGCACCACGCGCAGCACGCCCTCGGCGATGGCGAGGTTTTGGCGGGCGATCTCCACGCGCTCCTGCAGCGCGAGGCTCTGGAACCAGGTCGTGGCGACGCTCGCGCTCAGCGACAGGCGGGCGGCGTCGTAGTCGTGGCGGGTGGCGGCGAGGCTGGCGCGGCTGGCGTCCACGCCGGCGGCGATGCGGCCCCACAGGTCGAGCTCGTAGCTCGCGCCCAGGCTCAGGTCGGTGCTGCCGGACTCGTTGCCGCCCACGTTGCGCGTGGCGCTGCCGCCGCCCAGGTTCAGCGCCGGCAACAGCGACGCCCCCGCCTGGCGCAGCGCGAGCTCTGCCTGCACCACGCGCTCGGCCTGGATGCGCAGGTCCGGCGCGGCGGCCATCGCTTCGGCGACCAGGGCGTCGAGCCGGGCCGAGCCGAAGCCTTGCCACCAGGCTGCGTCGACCGCCGCGCCCTCCGCGGGGGCGGTCTCCGCCCATGCGTCCGGCAGGGGCTGGTCGGGTCGGGCGACGGGTTCGGTGATCGCGCAGCCGGCCGCGAGCAGGGCGGTCAGCAAGGGCAGCAGCCGGCTGCGCAGGCGGCTGCGCAGCAACGAGCTTGCCGAGATGCGGGCTTGCCCGCGACTACGGGGGCGTGAGGAGCGTCCCCCACGGGCGGAGCCGACCGTCTCCCCGCAGTCGCGGCCGTTCGTGATCGATTGGGTATGCATGTACAAGCCTATTCCGAAGCCAGCGCAACCACCGGGTCGAGCCGGGCGGCCTTGCGCGCGGGCAGGTAGCCGAACACCAGGCCGGTGAGGAAGGCGCAGCTGAAGGCGAGCACCACCGGCGTGAGCGAGTACTGCACCGCGGTGCCGAAGGCCTCGATGATGGCGGCGGCGCCGAGCCCGACGGCGACGCCGATCAGCCCGCCCACCGCCGACACCACCAGGGCCTCGATGAGGAACTGCTGCAGGATGTTGCGCGTGCGCGCGCCGGTGGCCATGCGGATGCCGATCTCGCGGGTGCGCTCGGTGACCGACACCAGCATGATGTTCATGACCCCGATGCCGCCCACCAGCAGCGAGATCGCCGCCACCGTGCCGAGCAGCACGGTGAGCGTGTTCTGTGTTTCCGACACGGTGTCGATCACCGAGGCCATGTTGCGGATCTGGAAGTCCTCCACGCCGTGGCGTGCAAGCAGCAGGCTCTGCACTGCGGCCTGGGTGTCGTCGATCTGGCCGACGTCCTCGACCGCCACCGTCACGTTGCGCAGGAAGCGCTGCCCGGTGATGCGCAGGCTGGCGGTGGTGAAGGGCATGAATACGATGTCGTCCTGGTCCTGCCCCCAAGGGGTGGCGCCCTTGGGGGTCATCACGCCCATGACCTGGAAGGGGATGTTGTTCACCAGGATGAACTCGCCCACCGCGTCGCGCCCCGGGAACAGCGCGCGCGCCACGGTCTGGCCGAGCACGGCGACGGTGGCGTAGCGCGCCTCGTCCTCGGCGCTGAAGAAGGTGCCGCTCGCCGGCGCCCAGTTGCGCGCGACGACGTAGTCGGCCGAGGTGCCGTTGACGCTGCTGCGGTGGTCGAGGTTGCCGGCGCGCAGCGTGATCGTTGCGCCCTGCTCGGGCACCGAGGCGAGCACGTTGGGCAGCTCGGCGATGGCCTGCACGTCCTCGATCACCAGCGTGGCGGGGGCGTCGCGCCCGCGTGTGTTGGGCGCGCCCGGACGCACGGTGAGCAGGTTGGTGCCCATCGCGCTGACCTGGTCGATCACCTTCTGCTTGGCGCCGTCGCCGATCGCCAGCATGGCGATCACCGAGGCCACGCCGATGACGATGCCGAGCAGGGTGAGGATGGTGCGGAAGAGGTTGGCGCGCAGCGCGCGCAGCGCGGTGCGGGTGGCCTCCACCACGTCGGACAGCGGCGAGGTGCGATCGACGTGAGGGGCGAAGTCCGGCTCCGGCACCTGCGGCGGGCGCGGCCCGGGGTCGGCGACGATGCGGCCGTCGCGGATCTCGATGATGCGCTGCGCCTGCTCGGCGACCTCGCGCTCGTGCGTGATCAGCACGATGGTGTGGCCGGCGGCGGAGAGCTCGGCGAGCAGCTTCATGACCTCGGCGCCGCTCCGGCTGTCGAGCGCGCCGGTGGGCTCGTCGGCGAAGATGATGCGACCGCCGTTCATCAGCGCGCGCGCGATCGACACGCGCTGTTGCTGGCCGCCGGAGAGCTGGCCGGGGCGGTGGTGGATGCGCTCGCCCAGGCCCAGGCGGGCGAGCAGCTCTTCGGCGCGGGCGTGGCGCTCCTCGCGCGGCATGCCGGAGTACACCGCCGGCACCTCGACGTTGTCGCGCGCGGTGGCGCCGCCGAGCAGGTTGTAGCTCTGGAACACGAAGCCGAAGGCCTCGCGGCGCAGGCGCGCGAGCGCGTCGCGGTCGAGCGCGGCGACGTCCTCGCCCATGAAGCGGTAGGTGCCGCCGCTGGGGCGATCGAGGCAGCCGAGGATGTTCATCAGCGTCGACTTGCCCGAGCCCGAGGCCCCCATGATGGCGACGAACTCGCCGGCGTGGATGGTCAGGTCGATGCCGTGCAGCACGCGGGTCTCGACCTCGCCATTGACGAAGCTGCGCGTGATGCCGCGGAGCTCGATGAGCGGGGCTGCAGTCGACGACGCCACGCGGGGGGCCGCCCGCGTCGCCGTGGCGGCCGCCGGCGGATCGGAGGAGGGGCGCGCGCCCTCGCCTGGAAGGCGTTCGACCTTCATAGCCGCGGGGTCATCTGCGGGCGGCCGGTGCCGTTGCCGACCACCAGGCCGGAGACCACGCGCTCGCCCTCGGCCAGCCCGGACAGCACCTGCGCCTGCACACGGTTGGAGACGCCGAGCTCGACCTTGCGCTCTTCCAGCGCGCCGCGTGCGTCCGCCACCCGCACCGTCCCCGAGCGCGGCGCCGCGCCGGTCGCGCCCGGTGTGAGGCCACGCCCCTGGCCCGCGCCCATGCCGCCTCCCCGGCCCGGGCCGCCATTGCCGGCGGGCTGCGCCGTGCCCGGCGGGGGCGCGGCGGCGGGGGCGGCCGCGCCGCCCGCCTGGGGCGCGCGCGCCTGGCCCTGCGCGAGCGCGGCCATCGGGATCAGCAGCGCGTCCTTCGCCTGCGCGACCACGAAGAAGACCTGCGCGGTCATCTGCGTCATCAGCCGGCCGTCGGGGTTGGGCACGTCGAAGAGCGCGTTGTAGAGCACCACGTTGTTGGTCACCGTGGGCGTGGGCTCGACCTTCTCGAGCTTGCCGTGCCAGCGCTTGCCGCTGCCGCCCAGGGTGGTGAAGTAGGCCTCCATGCCCAGCTTGACGCGGCCGATGTCGGCCTCCGACACCTGTGTCTGCACGGTCATCGTGGACAGGTCGGCGATGCGCATCACCACCGGTGCCTGCTGGTTGGTGTTGAGCGTCTGGCCCTGGCGCGCGCTGATCGACACCACGGTGCCGGCCATCGGCGACAGGATGCGGGCGTACTGCAGGTTGGCCTCGTCGGCGCGCAGGGTGGATTCGATCTGCTCGATCTGCGCGCGCAGCGCGTCGAGCTGGGCTGCCGCCGACTTGGCCGAGGCCTCGGCGGTCTGCAGGCTCTCCTTGGTGGTGGCGTCCTCGGCCATCAGCGCGCGCTGGCGGCGGATCTGGATCTGCGCGAGGGCGAGCTGGGCCTCGCGGTCCTGGAGCTGCGCACGCAGGTTCCTGAGCTGGGCGCGCGAGGCGTCGACGCGCGCGCGATACACCGTGGGGTCGATCTCGGCGAGCAACTGGCCGGCCTCCACCGTGTCGCCGACCTCGACGTGGATCTTGCGCAGCTGGCCGGAGACCTGCGCGCCCACGTCCACGTAGTCGCGCGGCTGCAGGGTGCCGGTGGCGGTGACGACGTCCTCGATGTCGCCACGCTGTACGGCGGAGAACTGGTAGTTGGTGGCGGCGTCGCGCTCGCCGAGGAAGGCGCTGCGGCCGTACCAGCCGCCGGCGAGCAGCAGCGGCACCAGGATCAGCACGGCGCGGCGTCCCCAGCGCGGGCGGGCGGTTCGGGTGGAGGGCTTGTCGTCGTTCATGGAGTTCCGCGTTCTCGGCCGATGGGCCGGGTCGTTCGTCGAGTCATGGGTGAGAGGATAGCGGGTGGGCGGAAGGCTGCTTGTATCGGAATGCAGCGCCGCCGCGAACAGCGGGAAGACCTCGACGAAGGTGCTGCGTTCCGTCCTAAGGTGCCCAAAGGTTGATCATGATCAAGAAAGCATTGCTTTAGACGAGATCTAATAAGTGCATCGAAACACTCCGTCCCAAGCGGGGTGCGTATCCTGGAAGTGGCAATTCGCCGAGCTGGCAAGGAGAAGCATCATGATGATGAAGTTGAAGGCAACGAGCGTGGCAGTGGCTTTGGCGGTGGCGGGCAGTGCGTGGGCCGCGTCGACCGTCCGGGATGAATTGATCAAGCCGATCGAACCCGCGAAGGTGGACAACGCCGCCAAGGTAGAGCTCGGCAAGAAGCTGTGGTTCGAGCCGCGCCTGTCGATGTCGGGCATCATCTCCTGCAACACCTGCCACAACCTGTCGATGGGCGGCACCGACAACCTGAAGACCTCGATCGGCCACGGCTGGAAGGCCGGCCCGGTCAACTCGCCCACGGTCTACAACTCCAGCCTGGCGATCGCCCAGTTCTGGGACGGCCGCGCGGCCGACCTCAAGGAGCAGGCCGGCGGCCCGATCCAGGCCGACGTCGAGATGAACATGCCGCACACCCTGGCGATCGGCATCCTGCAATCGATCCCGGGCTACGTCGCCGAGTTCAAGTCGGTGTATGGCAAGGACAAGATCGACATCGACATGATCACCGACTCGATCGCCGAGTTCGAGAAGACCCTGGTCACGCCCGACTCGCGCTTCGACAAGTGGCTCAAGGGTGATGACAAGGCGCTGTCCGAGAAGGAGCTCGCAGGCTACACCCTGTTCAAGGAGAGCGGCTGCGTGGCCTGCCACAACGGCCCGGCGGCCGGCGGCACCTCCTTCCAGCGCATGGGCGTGGTCGAGCCCTACAAAAGCAGTTCGCCCGCCGAAGGCCGCTCCGCGGTCACTGGCGCCGATGCCGACCGCTTCAACTTCAAGGTGCCGACCTTGCGCAACGTCGAGCTGACCTATCCGTACTTCCACGACGGCGAGGCGGCGACGCTCGAGCAGGCGGTGGATACGATGGGTCGCCTGCAGCTTGGTCGCACCTACAGCAAGGACGAGATCGGCCAGATCGTCGCCTTCCTGAAGACGCTGACCGGCGAGCTGCCGCAGATCGCGATGCCGATCCTGCCGCCGTCGAGCAACGAGACACCGCGTCCGGATCCGTTCAAGTAATCCGGCGAGTCATCGAGCTTGCCGCAGGAATGCCGGGGCACGGACGCGAGTTCGTGCCCCGGTACTAGTTCTCATGGATTATTGACACGATCCGGGACCCGGTCCAGCATTCAGACAGGGTCCAATGCATATCCGCAGTGGTTGCGGAGTCGCTACCAGAAGGTCGATCGCCATGATGAACACCTGCACCTACGCCTCCTCCGACGCCATCGCCTGCCTGCGCCAGGCCGGCATTCCGGTCACGCACCAGCGCATCGAGATCGCGCGGGCGCTGTTCTCGGCGCCGGTTCATCTCTCCGCTGACCAGATCTGGGCCAAGGTGCTCGATGCCTCGCCCGACGTCTCGCGTGCGACGGTGTACAACACCCTGCGGCTGTTCAGCGAGAAGAAGATGATCCGCGAGCTGTTCGTGGACCCCCAGCGCGTCGTGTACGACTCCACGACCACGCCGCATCACCACCTCTACAACATCGACACCGGCGAGGTGCGCGACATCTCCGACGACGAGCTGCGCGTGATCGGCGAGCCCCGCCTGCCCGCTGGCGTGGTGCTCGACGAGATCGACGTCATCGTCCGCGTGCGCAACCGCGTGGCCTGATCGTCGCGTCCCGGGAGCCGGGACGGAGAGGTGGTCGATGAAAAAGGCGCCATGGCGCGGATTCGTTCCGCGTCCTGGCGCCTTTCTTCGTTGCGGCCTCGATGCTCAGCGTTCCGGAACCGTCACGAAGCCCATCTTCTCGATGCCGGCGCTGCGCGCCTGGGCCATCACGTCCGCGATCACCTCGTAGCGCGTGTTGCGGTCGGCGCGCAGGTGCAGCTCGGGCTGGGGTTTCTGCGCCGCGGCGGCGGCGAGCCGCGCGGGCAGGGCCACCTCGTCGACCGCCTCGTTGTTCCAGAACACCCGGCCATCGCCGTCGATCGACAGCGCGACCGTCTCGGGCTTCTGCTCGGTGGGCGCGCTGGAGGCCTGCGGCAGGTCGATCTTGACCGAGTGGGTCAGCAGCGGCGCGGTGATCATGAACACGATCAGCAGCACCAGCATGACGTCGATCAGCGGCACCATGTTGATGTCGCTCTGCGGGGCGCGTGTCTCACCCTGGCTGAATCCACCGAAGGCCATCACGCCGCTCCGTGCGCGGCGGCCGGCGTGCCCGCGGCGACTTCGGCCGCGCGCGGGGCGGCGCCGGCTACCGCGGCGATGCGTGAGCCGGTGGCGAACCAGGCATGCAGGTCGTGCGCGAAGGCGTCGAGCTCGGAGAGCTCGACGCGGTTGGCGCGCGTGATGGCGTTGTATGCCAGCACCGCCGGGATGGCGACGAAGAGGCCGAAGGCGGTCATGATCAGGGCCTCGCCGACCGGGCCCGCCACCTTGTCCAGCGTCGCCATGCCCGAGACGCTGATGTTCACCAGCGCGTGATAGATGCCCCACACCGTGCCGAAGAGGCCGACGAAGGGCGCGGTCGAGCCGATCGAGGCGAGCATGGTGAGGCCGGACTCGAGCGCCGCGGTCGACAGCGCGATCGACTTGCGCAGGGCGCGGGTGATGACCTCGTCGCCATCGAGCGTGCCGCCGAGCGTGTTGCCGTGGGTGTGACGGCGCAGGTGCTGGGCGGCGGCTGCGCCCTGCTGGGCGAGCGCCTCGACGGGCGACTCGGGGGCGCGTTCGGCGAGCACGCGCAGTCCGGCGTCGAGGTCGGGGGCGGCCCAGAAGGCCTCGACCGCGCCGTTGTGGCCGCGCGCGCGCAACTGGCGCAGGGCGCGGCTGAGGATCAGGTACCAGCTGGTGATCGACATCACCAGCAGGATGAGCGCGACCGCGCGGATGATGTTGTCGGATTGCGCCCACAGGTGGGCGAGGCCGAAGGCCTGCGAACTGTCCATGCTCAGTTTCCTTGGAGTTTGAAGACGATGGGCACCAGGACCCAGGATTCGATCGCGGTGTCGCCGCGGCGTGCGGGCACGAAGCGCCAGCGCGCCACCGCCTCGCGCGCGGCGCGGTCGAGACGGTCGGAGCCGGAGCTGGTGCGCAGCTCGACCTGCGCGGGCTGGCCGTCGGGCGAAACCAGCACGCGCAGCGTCACCTGGCCCTCTTCGCGCAGGCGGCGCGACAAGGCCGGATAGCCGGGGCGCGGGTTGTTGAGGTAGGCGGCGTCGAAGCGCGCGGCGGTGACCGTTGCGGGCGCGGCCGTCGCCGCGGCTGCGGCGGCAGGCGGTGCGGGCGCGGGCGGTGGCGGCGGCGCGGCGTCCTCGGCCGCGCTCAGCGCGGTGGGTGACTCGGTGACCGGCGCGGGCTTCTTCACCACCGGCTTGGGCGTCGGCTTCTTCACCACCGGCTTGGGCGGCGGTGGCGGCGCGGGCTCGGGCGGACGCACCACCGGGGGCGGCTCGGGTTCGGGCGGGCGCGGCGGCTCGACGACGGGCTCAGGCGGCGGCGCGGGCGCGGGTTCGACGGCCGCGGGCGCCTCGATCAACGCGACCTGGATCGGTATCAGCTCGGCGGGCAGCGGGCGCTCGTCGGCGAGGCGGGCGAGCAGCGCGGCGCCGCCGAGGTGGGCGGCGACGACCAGGCCGAGGAGGATGCTGCGCCGCAGCGGCGAGCTTCCCAGACCGCGTGCCGCGTGGATCGGGAGAAAGGTGCCATCCGATCCGTGCGCGCGTGGATCGATGGCCGCCGCTTCGTGGTCGAGATCAGGCTCGACCGACAGCGATGGGGAGGAGGGGGGCAGCAGCGACAATGCCTGGGCAGCTTGGTGCATCGGAGCGGAGGCGGCGAGCCGCCTCCGCGGAGGCAGCGTTGGGTTGGTCGGGGTCGAGCGGGCTCAGGAAGCGCTCGGTTCCATCTGCGACTGCAGGTAGTTCTGCAGGCCGACGCTGTCGACCAGGCCGAGCTGGGTTTCCAGGTAGTCGATGTGTTCCTCGGTGTCTTCCAGGATGTGCTCGAAGAGCTCGCGCGACACGTAGTCCTTGCAGGATTCACAGTACGCGATGGCCTCGACCAGGTTCTCGCGCCCGCCGAGCTCGAGCTTGAGGTCGCCCTGCATGCATTCGGGTACGTTCTCGCCGATCAGCAGCTTGTTGAGGTTCTGCAGGTTGGGCAGGCCCTCGAGGAAGAGCACGCGCTCGATCAGCATGTCGGCGTGCTTCATCTCCTCGATCGACTCGTCGTATTCATGCTTGCCGAGCCGCTCGAAACCCCAGTTCTTGTACATGCGCGCATGCAGGAAGTACTGGTTGATCGCGGTGAGTTCGATGGTGAGCTGCTTGTTGAGGTACTGGATGACTTTCTTGTCGCCTTTCATGTTGCCTCCAGGGATACGGTGAATGCTGGCGAGATGCCCGCGAGCAAGCCTGTCATCCCCGTACGTGGCGCCGGGATGACGGCCGAGCGCAGGCAGTCGTGCGCGCAGCGCGCGCAACGACCGCACTCGGCCGTGACGCCGAGCGACTGGCGCAGGTCGCGCAAGGTCCGCGCGCCCTGCGCGGCGGCGTGATGGATCTGGCGCTCGGTGACCGCGTTGCATACGCACACGTACATAGTCTAGCCTCCCCGCGGGGTTTTGCCCCGATATGGCAGCATCTGGAAGATCACTTGGTGAGGATCAGCTTGCCGTTGCGCGTCGCGCGCAGCACGTACTCGCTGCCCTCGTGTTCGATCCGCACCTCGCGACGCTCGCCGAGGAGTTCCTTGCTGGTGAGCAGGAATCGCGGCGGAGCCACCGAAGACTCTTCGACGAGCCTGTCCGGCGCGGAAGCGGAAGCGGAAGCGGTGACAGGAACGTCCGGTGGGTGCATGATCGAATGGCGTTAAAAATACGAATGATTCGCATTAGAACACGAGCGCGGAGTGCATGCAACGCTTGCGTGCTCGGAATGTCTCCGCGCGTTACTCGAGGCGCAGCAGCACGTTCAGGGGCTGGCCGACGACAGATGCAGCCGGCAGGTAGGCGAGTGCGCTCGGGTCGGTGAGTACGCGGCGGAGCGCGTCTTCCTGGTCGTTTGCCTCGTGCGGCGGGTGGGCACGCCCGGTGAACACCATGCGCGACCAGTAGGCGCGGATCTGGCTGGGGTTCTTGGCGGTGAGGCGCTCGTAGAAAAGGTCGCGCTCGGGGCCGGCGGGCAGGTCGAGCAGGCGGGCGCTGCGCCCGTCCGGCAGGGAGGTGCGTCGGCCGAGGTAGAGCTGGGCGGCCGTCTCGCGGTCGAGTTCGGGGATGCCGCCGGCGCGTGCGCTGACCAGCACGACGCCCTGTGCGCGTGCCGCCTGCCCGAACGAGAGCGCGACCAGGAGGATGAGCACGCGGCCGATGCGTCGGCGGCGATGTGGCGGATCAGAACACCACATCGACCGACACGCTCAGCAGATTGATGTTGCGATCGTCCAGCCCGGGTGCAAAGGGGTCGCCACGAGCGATGAAGGTGCCGTGCGCGTCGCGGCTGGTGTCGATGTGGCTGAATTCCGCCTTGAGCGCGGCGTGCGGCGTCAGGTCCCAGCGCGTGCCCACGGTGATGCTGCGCTGCGCCTGGTTGCGCGAGCGATTGAACGCTGCCAGCGCGTTGGCGCTCATGTCCGAATTCGCCAGCGCCGGGTCGGCGATCGGCTCGTCCTGGCGCTGCCGGGCCAGGCCGACATAGGGCATCAGCGCACCGAAGCGCCGTCCGACCGATACGTAGGCTCCGGTCGCACTATTGGTGAACGCGCTCGCCTTCATGCGCGCGAGCTCGGCGATCACCCGCCAGCGCCCGTCGTCCCATTGCATGCCGAGCGAGCTGAAGCTTGCATGAGCCCCCTTGCCGCTAAGGCGCGCCTGCAGCGCCGGCGGGATATTCCATGACTCGACGAGATCCTGGTACGACTGCGAGGTCCGGATCACCGACAGTTCCGCTTCGGCGTGGCTTGCACTGAAGCTGAACTCGTCGCGCTCGAGGGTTGCCGTGAGCCCGCGCAGCCGCCTGAGATGGCCGCGACCGCCGCCGATCACCGGAATGCGGCTGGTGCCGAAATACGGGTGCAGTTCGATGAAGGAATCGCCGAGGCGGCTGCGGTAAAGCAGATCGACGCCGTCCATGTCGGTGAAGGGGTTCAGGCCGTAGACCTCGACCGGAGGGCGCACCCAGGGCTGGCTGTAGTTGATGTCTGCGGTGTCGGACAGCATGAAGAAGGGGCTGCGCAGGCGGCCGGCCCGCACGGTCAGCGCTGGGTTGAGGCTGTGGCTCAGGAAGGCGAGGGCGGGGCGGGGGGTGTAGTCGCCACGCTGGGTCTCGCGTGTCACCAGTTGCAGCACCGCGCCACTGCCGTTACCCGCTTGCCAGCCGAACTGCAGCCCGAGCACCGAGTCCGGACCGGTGTCGACCCGATTGCCTCCCGGTGCGTCGATGCCCACGCGGGCGAACTCCAGCTCATCCGAGCGGGTGTAGGCGGCTCCGAGGGTGGCGAAGCCCGAGACCTGCAGGTCGGAGGCGGTTGCCGGATCGATGCCGCCTGCAAGTGCAGCGATCGCGGCCAGCAGCGTGACCGCGCGGTGCAGGGTATGGCG
>Ga0116151_10001396_pt1 | contig 22561 bp, 11 predicted proteins | sample AD_UKC117_MetaG_FD_89893 | JGI IMG/M metagenome (GOLD analysis project Ga0116151, IMG submission 89893) | Active sludge microbial communities of municipal wastewater-treating anaerobic digesters from Hong Kong - AD_UKC117_MetaG | ecosystem: Engineered > Bioreactor > Anaerobic > Digestate... | reverse complement strand
GATGCGGTGACGGCGTGCGCGTATGGAGGGCGCCGATATCCGGGCGCGCGGCGCTCCTGTGCCGCTCACCGAATAACCGCTTCATCAGGGGGAAGATGCGCCGCGCGCTCGGATGAGGGTACGCCGCAGGCGCGCCCGATCTACGCGCGCGCCGTTGCCGCATTGCGCGCTGCCACCCGCGCGCCGGCTGGCGCCTTCAAATGGACCGCGCAATCACTTCTTTCATGATCTCGTTAGTGCCGCCATAAATGCGCTGGACGCGCGCATCCGTGAACATGCGGCAAACGAGGTATTCGTTCATGTAGCCATAGCCGCCGTGCAGCTGGACGCACTCGTCGAGCACTTGCTGCTGCATGTCGGTGACCCACCATTTCGCCATTGACGCGGTCTCGGTATCCAGCGTGCCGTCGGCGACTTGCTGGATGCAGCGATCGACGAACACACGGGCGACGCGGGTGATCGTCGCAATTTCAGCCAATTTGAAGCGCGTATTCTGCATCGCGCCGATCGTTGTGCCAAACGCCCGTCGTTCCTTCACATAGCGCGCCGTTTCCGCCACCGCCCCTTCCATGGCGGCCACGCCGCAGACCGCGATAGTCGCGCGCTCATAGGGCAAATCACCCATCAACTGATACATCCCGCGACCTTCTTCCCCGCCGAGCAGACAATCGACAGGTACGCGAACATTCTCGAAGAACAGTTCCGCTGTGTCCTGCGCGGGCATGCCCATCTTGTCCAGCACGCGACCGACCCGATAGCCCGCGAGACCCTGCGTCTCCACCATGAGAATCGACAGGCCCTTCTTCCGGTCATCGACGTTCGTGCGCACGACGAGCATCAGCAGATCGGCACTGCCGCCGTTGGTAATGAAGATCTTCGAGCCATTGATGACGTAGTGATCACCGTCCAGCACTGCACGCGTACGTATGCCTTGCAGATCAGAACCCGCACCGGGCTCGGTCATGGCAATTGCGCCGACCAAATCGCCGCTGGCCATGCGCGGCAGCCAGCGTTGTTTGTGCGCCTCGGTGCCGTAATTGAGAACGTAGTGCGCACAGATACTATGTACGCCCTGCCCAAAGCCAGAAATGGCGCGGCGCGCCAACTCCTCATACAACACGCATTCATGGCGGAAATCGCCGCCGCCGCCGCCATACTCGGTGGGCACATCCAGCAGCAGCAAGCCCGTGGTGCCCGCGAGCCGCCAGATCTCGCGATCCACATGGTGCTGCTCGCGCCAGCGCGCATCGTGCGGCAGCATTTCCTTCTCGACGAAGCGCGCGACCGTATCGCGGAAGGCGCGCAGTTCATCGTCCATCCAGGGCGACACGTATTCGTTCAGCACGTTGACCTCGAGCTTCTGCCAGCGACTATCATACCGGTACCGCTGGAGTGTGCCGCCGGATCAATGGCGGGCTATCCTTGGCAACGGCTATGTGGACGGAGTGCGCAATGGGCGATTTCATGACTTTGATGGCGCGCGACGGCCACGAGTTCAGCTCTTACCTCAGCAAACCTGCCGGCGCGGCCAAGGGCGCTGTGATCGTTGTGCAAGAGATCTTCGGTGTTAACAGCCACATTCGCGCAGTCACGGACGATTTTGCAGCAGCAGGCTATCTCACCATCGCACCGGCACTGTTCGATCGCGTGCGGCGCGGAATCGAACTGGGTTACAGCACGGACGAAATACAGACGGGCCGAGGCTACATGATGCAGGTCAAGCCCGCCCAGTTCCTGGCCGACGTGTCGGCAGCACTCGCGGTCGTCAAGCACGCGGGCCGTACTGGCATCGTGGGTTACTGCTGGGGCGGCACGGTCGCTTACGTAGCAGCCTGCGAGGTGCCAGTATCCTGCGCCGTCTGCTACTACGGCCGTGGGATCGTCGACTACCTCGAGCGCAAGCCGCGAGTGCCAGTGATGTACCACTATGGCGAACGCGACGGCAGCATTCCGCCTGACAACATCGCACAAGTGCAGACGGCGCATCCAGAGGGCAGCTTCCATCTCTATCCGGCTGGCCATGGCTTCAATTGCACGCAGCGTGCAGACTACGACGCCGAGAGCGCCACCCTCGCACGCGCACGCGCACTCAGCTTCTTCGCCCAGCACCTCGACATCGGGAAACAGCAACCATGAAACTGCAAGATGCCTCACTACACAAGCGCGAGTGCCTGATCGGTAAGGACTGGCTGCCGGCCGACTCCGGCGCAACCGCATCGGTTCGCAATCCTGCGACTGGCAAAAACATCGGTACCGTTCCAATGGCAGGAGCAGCGGAGACGCGCCGCGCGATTGCAGCTGCTCATGCCGCATTTCCGGCGTGGGCCAAGAAGACTGCCAAGGAGCGCGCTTCGATCCTGCGCCGCTGGTACGACCTGATGCTGCTCAATCAGGACGACCTCGCAACTTTGATGACTGCCGAGCAGGGCAAGCCGCTCGCCGAATCGAAAGGCGAGATCCTCTACGCCGCATCGTTCATCGAATGGTTTGCCGAAGAAGCCAAACGTGTCTATGGTGACGTCATTCCGGGCCATCAAGCCGACAAACGCTTGTTAGTTCTGCGCCAACCGATCGGCGTCGTGGCTTCGATTACGCCCTGGAACTTCCCGGCGGCCATGATCACCCGCAAGGCTGGTCCAGCACTCGCCGCAGGCTGCACCTTCGTCTGCAAGCCAGCCCTCGAAACCCCCTACTCCGCGCTTGCACTCGGTGAGCTTGCGTTGCGCGCCGGCGTGCCCGCCGGCGTATTCAATGTGGTGACGGGCGACTCCAAAGCGATCGGCGGCGAACTCACCGGCAGCACCTTGGTCCGCAAGCTGTCATTCACCGGCTCGACCGAGGTGGGAAAACTGTTGATGGCCCAATGCGCGAAAACGGTAAAAAAAGTATCGCTGGAACTCGGCGGCAATGCGCCGTTCATCGTTTTCGACGATGCAGATCTCGACGCGGCCGTGCTGGGCGCGATCGCGAGCAAGTATCGCAATACGGGTCAGACTTGTGTCTGCGCCAATCGTCTGCTGGTCCACGACGCCGTTTACGATGACTTCGCCCGGCGGCTCGCGGGCGCGGTCGGTAAACTGCGCGTCGGTGACGGCCTGCAAGGTGCCACTGATCAAGGTCCGTTGATCGATTCGAACGCAGTTGAGAAAGTGGAACGACATATCACCGACGCCGTGCGCGGTGGAGCAAAGATCGCGCTCGGCGGCAAGCGCCACGCGTTGGGCGGTACTTTCTTCGAGCCCACTATACTCACCGATGTCACGGCGACGATGGCGATCGCACGAGAGGAGACATTCGGACCCGTAGCGCCATTGTTTCGCTTCAAGACTGAAGCAGAGGCCATCAAACTGGCCAATGACACGGAATTTGGGCTGGCCGCCTACCTCTACACGCGTGATCTGGCGCGCTCGTGGCGCGTGTCCGAAGCGCTGGAGTACGGTATCGTCGGACTCAATACTGGCATCATTTCAACCGAAGTAGCCCCTTTCGGTGGCATGAAGGAATCAGGCATCGGTCGCGAAGGATCGAAATACGGCATTCTCGAGTTCACGGAGATGAAGTACGTCTGTGTCGGCGGCATCGATTGAGCACCGTCAACCCGCGATCGCGCGGGCTGATTCCACTACTGGCTGCCTGTAGCGCCGCGGGTGTCATCGGCAATTTTCTGCTGCTGCCGGCACTGCCCGATATCGCACTCACCTATGTCGTAGCGACACCGCAGGCACAGCTGACCGTCTCGGTCTACCTGATCACGTTCGCGATTGGCGTATTGGCGTCGGGCCCACTGGCTGACCGTTACGGGCGTAAGCCGCTGCTGGCTGGCGGCATGCTGGTAGCAGCACTGGCATCGGCTATCGCACTCGTCGCACCGGGATTCACTTGGTTCATCGTTGCGCGCGCGGTGCAGGGCCTCGGCGCTGCAACGGGTGTGACAGTGGCCCGTGCCGCGGTCGCCGATGTTTTCGAGGGCTCGGAGATGGCGCGCAAACTCGCAACCTTGACCATGGCTATGGTCACTGGAACCGCGATGTCGCCGTACCTCGGCGGACTGATTGCCGAGCAGCTCGGCTGGCAGAGCGCTTTCTGGTTCTTGTTCGCCGGGTCATTGCTGATCGGCATCGCTATCATGCGCTATCTGTCCGAGACACGCGTCCAAAACGGACTGGACAACAGCTTCACCAAACTGTGGCGCGAATCACTCGCGGTCATCTCGCGACCGGTCTTCCTCGCCTACGTCGTCCAGGCTGGCATGGTGTACGCACTGTTCCTCGTCTTCATTTCAGTCGCACCCTTCGTCATGGCGACCTCTCTCGGCAGGCCACCTTCGGATTTCGGTATCTACTACCTGTTTCTGTCGCTCGGATACTTTCTCGGGAACATGTACGTTTCCCGCGCGCGCGGCAGCCTCACTGGCGCGCAGATGATGACGCGTGGCCTCGGGCTGCAGTTTTCCTTTGCAGTCGTCGCGCTGCTACTGGTCATGCTGGGCTACGTCGATCCGCTGTACGTTTTCGGCGCACAGTTTCCGCTCTGTATCGGCCAAGGCCTGGCACTGCCTAACATCATGGCGCGCGGCGTAAGCCTTGCGCCCGGCTATACCGGCGTCGCATCGAGCGTCATGGGGTTCGGTCAGATCGCCCTATCAGCGCTCTGTCTGCAACTGATGAGCTTCGCGCCAGTCGACAGCTGGGTGCCCGTGTTGACGTTCTGCGTCGTCGTGGCCGCGATCGCGTGGCTGTCCGCCCTGCTCCTGCAACGAGCAACATCGTCCTCGCCTGAGAGCGCCTAGCCACTGTATCGTGATCGAGTTCACGCTCTGGCTCGGGCGATCGCCTGAATCTGGCAACCGTCTGCCGGTCCCATGCGAATCATGTCGCAGTTGATATCCCAATTCCTGCAGTTGTGCCGCGGTATGCCGATACTGGCAGCGGCTATCTGCGTATGACAGGACAGATGGGAGCGCCGTGCGCGCACGACAGTGACCAAGACGAATTCCGAACCACTCGTATTGCTGGCTGACGACGACCCGACGGTTCGTCTGTTGGCGACGAACGCGCTGACCGGCGCGGGCTTTCGCGTATTCGCTGTCGCGGATGGCATTGCTGCGATCGCGGCGTTCGATCAGCAGCTACCAGATTGCGTCGTCGTCGATGTCGAGATGCCCGGCGCCGACGGTCTGTCTGTCTGCCGCCATGTCCGCGCGAGCGCGCGAGCACATATTCCAATTCTGGTGCTGACCGGTCAGGAGGATGTCGAATCGCTGCATCGAGCCTACGACGCTGGCGCAACCGACTTCGCCAACAAGCCGATGCGCTGGCCGACACTTCCTTATCGATTGCAGTATCTGCTGCGCTCCGCGACGTTAACCGAGGAGCTGCGCGTGAGCCGTACGCGCACACAGACTCTGCTCGATGCGATGCCGGACAGAATTTTCGTGCTCGACGACAAAGGCATGCTCGTAGAAGAAGTCAATCGGAGCGAGTTGCACGGCCCAGCATCATTTGCACTCGGCGCCGGTCGAAGCATCGAGGACATGCTGCCAACCGACGTCGCGCGCCTCGCTCGCGAGCATCTGCACGTCGTGCTCGCGACAGCTCAGGCGCAGACCTTCGAGTTTCAGACCGACGCCGGACGCAAATCCTATGAAGTGCGGCTGCTGGCGCAGCCCAACGACAGCGTGCTGACCATCATCCGGGACGTGAGCCAACGGCACCTCGCAGAGGAGCGAATACGCCATCTTGCGTATTTCGATGGCGTCACAGGCCTGCCCAACAGGCAGCTGTTCGTGCGCGAGTTGCGTCGCGCGATGCGCCAGGCAAAGCGACGTGACCGGCTGGTCGCCGTACTGTACGTCGATCTGGACCGCTTCAAACGTATCAACGACACCTTGGGTCACACGGTTGGCGATGCCTTGCTGAAGTCGGTCGCACAACGACTGTCGGAAGGTATTCGTCCCAGCGATTTCGTGGCCAAGCCAGCGTCTGGCGATCAGATGGCCGTCCAGCTCGCGCGGCTCGGCGGCGACGAATTCGTGGCGCTATTGACCGATCTCGAAGCACAGGATCAAGTGAGCGCGGTAGTCGACCGCATCCGTCAGTCCCTCACCGCGCCGTTCAGTTACGAAGGTCGCCAGTTCGTGATCACGCCGAGTATCGGCGTCGCGATCTACCCGGAGAACGGCAGCGACGTGGAAACGCTGCTGATGCATGCCGACACAGCGATGTATCAGGCCAAGGACGCGGGTCGCAATACCGTGCGATTTTACGAGAAATCCATGAATGCACGAGCGCTGGATCGACTCGAGCTCGAAGATGCGCTGCGGGTAGCGATTGAGCGTCAGCAGCTCGAGCTGTACTTTCAGCCGAAGTATTCCCTAAGCACCAACGAATATACGAGCGCCGAAGCGCTGCTGCGCTGGCGTCACCCGGAGCGCGGCTGGATTTCTCCGGGGCAGTTCATTCCGCTCGCAGAGGAAACCGGCCTGATCATGACACTCGGCGAGTGGGTGATCGATGAAGCCTGCCGCAATCTTCAGACCTGGCAGAGTGGCCCGCTCCGCGGCAAACGACTCGCGATCAATATCTCGGCAGAACAAGTGGCTCGCAGCAACGTTGCAGATCTCATCATGCGCTCGGTCTGGAAGCACGGCATACAGCCACAGCTCCTCGAACTGGAGATGACCGAGAGCCTCTTGATGCGGGATGTGAACACGGCGAAAGCCATGCTGCACACCCTCAAGGACGCAGGCATCACCCTGGCGATCGACGACTTTGGCACCGGCTACTCGTCCCTCAGCTATCTCAGACAATTCCCCATCGACTCGCTCAAGATCGATCGTAGCTTCGTCATGGACCTGCACCAGGACGCGGACGACGCCGCGATCTGCGCGGCAATCATCGCGATGGGCAAGAAGCTCGGTTTGAAGATCGTCGCCGAAGGAATCGAGCTCGAGCAGCAACGACACTTCTTGCAGAAGGCCGGCTGCGATGAAGGTCAAGGCTATCTGTTCGCGCGTCCGATGCCAGCGGAGGAGCTGCTGGAATTTCTGCGAGTGCCGTTGCAACGCCTAGGTACGTACAATGATAGTTAGTCGTAATTCTCGACGGTCGTTCTGCTGCTTGTCGTTGCTCACGTTGGCAATCCTGCTGACGCCGCTGCAGACAGCGGCTAGTCGTGAGGCGCCAGTCTTGCGGCTACTTACCTGGGAAGAGTACATCAGCCCGGAAGTGCTGGCGGATTTCACGCGGCGCACTGGGGTCGCGATTGAGCCCTACTACTTCAATAGCGATAGCGAGCGCGATACGCTGTTGGTTGGTCAGGACGGCGCTGGCTATGACTTGATCGTCGTGAATGGTCTGGCCATCGACAGCTACCGGCGGCGCGGGTGGATTCAGCCGCTCGATGCGGTCCAGGTTCCGAACCTGACCAATGTCGACGCGAAATGGCGAGGCGCCTTTACCAGCAGCAACGAGTACGCCGCGCCCATCTTCTGGGGAACGTTGGGAATTGCGTATCGATCTGATCTTGTGAAGACTCCGATCACCTCCTGGTTGCAGTTGTTGCAGCCGACTGCCGAGCTGTGCGGTCGCATCAACATGGGCGGTGATGCTCGTGACGTGATCGGCTCGGTCCTCAAGGCGGTTGGTGCGTCGTTGCGATCGCCTAGCGTGGACGACTACCGCCAAGTAGAGCAACTACTGCGGGCACAGAAATCCTGCGTGAACGAGTACGACTTCGTGAGTGTCAGCGAAGACGACCCACTTGTCACCGGCACGATCGTTGCCGCGATGGCATACAACGGCGACGCCCAGCGCATGCGTGAAATGGCGCCAGCGATCAAATACGTCATGCCGACGGAAGGGGGCATCGTGTGGGCAGACTACCTGGTAGTCGGTGCCCATGCGCGGGAACCGCGCCATGCGATGGCACTGATCAATCACCTGCTCGATGAACGCAACCTCCTCCGTCTTGCCAAGTACTCGCAATACGCCTCGGCCAGCTCCCGGGTGACGCAACGTCTGCCCAAGGAATTGCGCGACAACCCGGACATCGTGCCGTCGGCGGTACGCTTGCAGAAATTCGAGCTCGACACGGACACGGACATCCAGAGCACACGCCAACGCAATCGGATCTTCGTCGCGGTGAGCCGCTGATCCATGCGCTTGCAGTGGAAACTGAGTCTGCTGATCCTGCCGGCCTGTGTATTGCCGCTGCTGGTTCTCGGTCTGGTGGCTTTCAGCCAGCTCGAGAGCGTGGCGGTTACGAATCGTCTGTCGGATGTCCGCAATGTGATGGGCCCAGTCAGTGAGCGGCTTGCCAGCGAACTGCGGACCACCGAGACCCATGCACGCCTGTTCGCCGCCTCACCTTTCGTAGCGCGCTACCTGCTCGAGTCGGATACCGAGATCAAGTACTCGTTGATGGAACCAGGATTGCTGGAGTTTCTCGACACTTACCGGCGCGGCTTCCCCAACTACGAAGCGATCGAGCTGCGGCAGCTGAACGGCGAGCTCGACACGCGCACGAGCGACGGCCCGGTGCAGCCGGAGGTCGACAAAGCTGCGGCGCAGTTGGGGCGTTCGCTCGCGCGGGGAACCGCTAGCACCGCACTCCAGATCGTGCGACGCGACAATGGTCCACCACGGCTACTCGTCGCCGTGCCCGTCGAGCTCAAGGATGCACGCGTCAGCCTCGCCGCAGGTCTGCAGCGCAAGGGGGTTCTGATCGTCGTCGTCGATCTCGGCTTCGCTGCCAGAGTACTCGACGGCATTGAACTCGGTGCTGGCGGAGGTGTGACCATCATCGACAGCACTGGTCAACCCTGGTTTCCAGACCGACAGATTCTTGGACAGCGACTCAGCAACAGCTTGCTCGCACAGCTGATCAGCGGTGGGGCCGCCGGCATCGATGCCGAGCTGCATGACGGTCACAGCTATCTCAGCGCCTTGCCATTGTTAGGCAACTCGCTGCTGGTCGCCGCCATTCCGCATACCCAACTCGCGGCTATCCGCCGTGATCTGGAATGGACGGTTATCGGCGTTACGCTGGCTGGTGCGATCGCTATCTACCTGTCGCTCTACTGGCTGTTGCGGAGCTTCGTGCTGCGGCCGGTGCAGGCCTTGCGCGAAACCGCCAGACTGATCGGTCAAGGGCAGTACGACATTCGCGTGCCGTTGGCCAGCCGCGACGAGCTCGGCGACCTCGCGACGACGCTCAACGGGCTCGGCGCAGACTTACGGACCATGCTGGATGACTTGCGGGGCGCGCGCGACAGGGCGGAAGCGGCCAATGTCGCGAAGAGCGAGTTCCTGGCCAGGATGAGCCATGAAATCCGCACGCCACTCAATGGCGTTCTCGGCATGACGGAGCTGCTGATCGGCTCACGCGGCCTCGACAAGGCGCAGCATCGATATGCCGACGGGATTCGCCACTCGGCCGAATCACTGCTTGGTGTCATCAACGACATACTGGACTTCTCCAAGATCGAGGCTGGACGTCTCGAGCTGGACTGTGCGCCGTTCAACGTGCGTGAGATCGTTGAAGACGCGGTCGAGTTGTTGGCGCCACGTGCGGCGGTCAAGAATCTCGAACTGATCTGCGATATCCCTGCGGACGTTCACAGCCACCGCCTTGGCGACGGCAGTCGCTTGCGACAGGTTCTCATCAATCTCATTGGCAACTCGGTCAAGTTCACGGAGCACGGCGAGATCGTCGTACGGGTGGCAGAACGCACGCTCGCGAACAAGCCCGCGCTGCAGTTCGAAGTGGTGGACACCGGCGTCGGAATACACCCCGAGAATCATGGGCGGATCTTCGAATCGTTCGCGCAGGAAGATGGCTCGATCACGCGGCGCTTTGGCGGCACCGGCCTCGGTCTCGCTATCAGTCGTCAGCTCGTGACGCTGATGGGCGGTGAAATTGGCGTGGATAGCGCGCCCGGCGTTGGCTCTCGGTTCCATTTCACGGCCGCGTTGCCGCTGGCGATCGACGCAATTACAGACCTGCAACCCGCCGGGCTGGCGGGCAATCGAGCACTGATAGTCGACGACAATGCGACCAACCGGGAGATCCTGCAACGACACCTGCAAGACTGGGGCGTGGACGCCAGCGAGGCTGCCAGCGGCAGCGATGCACTGGAGGCCATCCGCCGGGCTGCTGATGATCCCTACGACGTCATTCTGCTCGATCTGCACATGCCGATACTCGATGGTCTGGCGACCGCGCGCGGCATCCGGACGATGCCGGGCGGCGAAGACGTCGCGATCGTCATCCTGAGTTCGATGACGGGCGATGTCTCACGCTCGGACTGGGAGGCCGTCGGCGTGAGCGTCACACTGACGAAACCGGTGCGGCAGCGCCAGTTGTATGAATGCCTCGACGTACTGCTGCGCGGTACCGGGGCCTTGCGCGCCCTGCGTATTGCCGCCGCCGAAGAGTCGAGTGTGGTTGAAACAGGTCCGCGGCGCCGCGTGTTGCTGGTCGAGGACAACGCGGTCAATCAGGCGGTCGCCCGCAGCATGCTCGACCAACTACATTGCGAAGTCCTCACTGCCAACAACGGTCGCGAGGCACTCGAACTGCTCGCACTGCACGACGTCGAGCTCGTGCTGATGGATTGCCAGATGCCGGAAATGGATGGCCTGACAGCGACCAGAGTGATCCGGCAGCGGGAAGCGCAAGCATCGAGCACGCGAACACCGATCATTGCGCTCACCGCCAACGCATTGAGCGGCGATCGCGAAAGATGTCTCGAAGCCGGCATGGATGACTATCTTGCGAAACCCTTCGGGATCGCGCAATTGCGCGCGGCAATCGACAAATGGCCGCGACAAATACTCCTAGAGGACTCAACGATGAATCGGCCCACGGCAAGTAACAACTCCAGCAAAGATGGTGAGGATGGTGACGTTCTCGATCGCGCCGCACTCGACCAAATCCGGCAATTGCAAGGCGTCGGACAACCCAGTTTGTTGCGGCAGGTGATCGATATCTATCTGGAGTCTTCCACCAAACTGGTGGCACAGATCGATGCTGCACTCGCGAGCGCCGACGCCGGGGCCGCCGGCAGTGCAGCACACGCACTCAAGTCGAGCAGCGGCAATGTAGGTGCCATCGCGGTCACCAAACTGGCCGCAGCAATCGAAGCCGCCGCTCGTGACAACTCCCTCGAGCGAGTCGAGGCGCCCCATGCGGAGCTGCTCGCGGCCTTCGCCGTCGCGCGGCGCGCGCTCAGTGAGGAACTGCGAGCCGCATGATGTCGCCACCGGCACAGACTTCGATGCCGCTGGCAGTACTGGCAGACGACGATCCGCTGCAGCGCACGCTGATGTCGCAAGCATTGCAGGCGGCAGGCTATCGCGTGATCGCGGTCGACAACGGCGCCGCGGCAATCGAACAGGTACGCAGCAACGCGCCAGCAATCGTATTTCTCGACGTGCAGATGCCTGAGCTCACGGGCATCGAGGCCTGCCGCGCAATCCGTGCCGGGCTTGGCGACCGCGCACCACCTATCGTGGTTGTTACGAGCTGCGACCGGGACGAGGATATCGCCGACGGCTTTGCGGTCGGCGCATGCGACTACCTGATCAAGCCCGTCAACTGGACCGTCTTCAAACATCGGGTGAACGGCTGGCTCGCGACGCACGTGGCGCAGCGTGACGCTGTTGCACAAGCGCCCCGCCGACTGACTGTCGCACGCGATGGCACTGTGCTACACGACTCCGCGAATGCCAGTGCTGCGGCAATAGCAGGCGGCCTGAGTGAACTGCTCGAGCCCGCCTTCGCGGAGCAGCTATTGTTATGTGTTCGCAAAGCACTGAAAACTCGCGCGCCCGCACGCTGCAGCTTCGGCGCCTACGATGCAGAAGTGCAGGCGGCGGGTCGGGACCGTGCAACCATCGTTCTCGACACCGGCGAGCAGCGCGCCGCGACGGCCGCCGAGCTGTTCAAGCTGGCGTACCTGGATCCGCGCACTGGCCTGCCGAATCGACATCTTTTGGAAAAGACTGCCCTTGAAGCGCTGACACAGGCGCAACTGCGCGGCCTGCAGATGACGTTGCTTTGTACAGCGCCCGCGGTGCTACGGGTGGACAGCTCGTCTGCAACCGAATCCCAGCTGCGACAGGGACTAGAGCAGGCAGCAGCCCGGCTCCGCGCGATCGGCGCGGTTGTGCTGCATGACATGCCGGAGCAGCAGGCCGAGCCTATCGCCTGCATCGACAGCAGCTATCTCGCGGTACTCGTACATGACACCGCCGCTGTCGCCGCGCGGTCGGACGTTATCGCCGAGGTGACGCAGATCCTGACTCGAGCGTGGCCCCCAATCGGGCCTGGGACCGCAGCGCCGCTCGTCGGGCGCGCGGTTTTCCCACGCGATGGCACTACGCTCGAAGCGTTGCTGCAGGTGGCCACGCTGCGTACGTTCGAGCAATCGCCGGCCGTGACACTCGGCAATCAGCGTTTCGATGGCGATCAGGATTTGCCGGATGAGCTGCGGGCCGATCTGGCCGCAGAACTGGCCGCAGCGGTCGAACACCACCAGATCTGCCTGCACTACCAACCACGCGTCTGCATTCAATCCGGACAAGTGCTGGGCGCGGAAGCGCTGCTGCGCTGGCAGCACCCATTGCGCGGCCCACTGGTGGCGCGTGAGTTGTTGCGCGTCGCAGAACTCACCGGCCTCACTGCGCGGGTGACGGACTGGGCACTGCATGCCGCGATCACGCAATCTACGGCATGGTCGCAGCAGCGCGCCACCCGCGTGCCAGTGTCGGTCAACATCAGTGCGCAGCAACTGGCAAAGCCGGATTTTGCCGCCAACCTGATCGCGCAGCTGGCCGCGGCCAGCCTGGACCCTGGTCTGCTCGAGCTAGAAGTCGGCGAGGTCTTCCTGGACGTCAATGACGCGATCAGCGCACAGCTGCTCGAGTTGCGTACCGCTGGCGTCGGGCTGATCGTGGACGATTTTGGCCATGGACGGGTGGCCTTGTCGGCGCTGCGGCGCCTGCGGATCGATGGCTTCAAGGTGAATCACGCGTTGCTGCGGGAGCTGCAGTCCAAGGGCGATTCGGGCATCTACGATCTCGCCGCCTCGATCGCACGGGTGCGCCATGCAGTGCTGATTGCCAAGGGCATCGAGAACGCCACCGAACTGGCACTCGCCGCATCGAAAGGTTGCGATCAGGCGCAGGGCTTTCACATATGCCAGCCACTGCCCGCCGCCGAGTTCGAACGATTCGCGCTGGCCGCCGCCACCCGCAAGGCAGCGGCGAGCTGAGCCTGCGCGAATTTGACACCCGCATTATTAGACATGAGTCACATTTCTCGGCCGCGCACAGGCAGTTAGCGCGACGCAGTCCGCAGTCCAAACTACTGAAATGGCGTCATCGAAACCGGCTCTATCAAGGCGATGACCATGAACACTCTGCAACTTCGAACCAGCGCCATTCTGTGCGGCATTCTGCTGAGCCTCGGACTCCCGAGCGCTACTCCGCCAGTCGCAGACAGCGCCCAATCCACAGCGCTGCTGCCTGCACGCTATGTCGTTCAGGCTCGCAACGGCGAGGATGTGGCAGCGCTCGTACGTGCCGTCGGTGGTCGGGTGGTCGCCGAGCTCGCGATCATCGATGCCGTTGGCGCCGAGCTCTCCGCGCCGCAATCTGCCGCGCTGCGCAACCAGCGCGGCGTCGTGCTGTTCGCGGATCGACAGGTGGAGGTCAGTGGGCGCAAAAGTAGCGCTACAACCAGCACGTCCACGTTCGAACGCACTTCATCGGCTGATGGCACATTGCAGATGGACGAGATTCAACGCGCCTTCCTGGATCGCGTCGACTACTTCCATCCGCTGGCCGTCAACGCCCCCGATCTGCACAAGGCTGGTACCAACGGTACGGGTGTCACGGTTGCTGTCATCGATACCGGCTTGTGGTGGGAGGCCAATACGCTACTCAGCAAGACGCCGAAGTTCCGTGTCGACACGACCAGCAAGCCGCTGGAGGACGATCCGAACGGTCACGGCACGCATGTCAGCAGCATCATCGCCAGCAATGGCCTTGCAGCCAACTGGATTTCGGAAGGCATCGCGCCGCGCGCCGATATCGGTGCGCTCAGGGCATTCGGTGCCGACGGTAGCGGCTCGTATATCGACGTGATCGAAGCGCTCGACTACGTCGTGCAGAACAAGACCAAGCACAACATCCGCGTGCTCAACCTGTCGTTCAGCGCGACTCCCCAGTCCTACTATTGGGACGATCCTCTCAATCAGGCCGTAATGAAGGCCTGGCAGGCCGGCATCGTCGTCGTTGCCGCTGCCGGCAACTCTGGTCCTGCGCCGATGACCATCGGTGTACCGGGCAACGTGCCGTACATCATCACCGTCGGTGCGATGACGGACAATTTCACCCCGATCGATTCGACCGACGACAAGATCGCCTCCTTCTCCTCGACTGGCCCGACCTATGAAGGCTTCGTCAAGCCCGAGGTCGTCGCGCCGGGTGGCCACATCGCGGGCTCACTACCGTTCGACGGCTATATCGCCTCGCTGTACCCCGGTTCCATGCTGGGCAGCGACCGCCAGTTCAAGATGTCGGGTACATCACAGGCAACCGCGATCGTTAGCGGCATTGTGGCGCTCATGCTGCAGAAGGAGCCATCGCTGACCCCGGACCAGGTGAAGTGCAGGCTCATGGCTTCGGCTCGGCCTGCTGTCACGAGCAAAGGCAAAGCGGCTTACAGCGTCTTCCAACAGGGCGCGGGCATGGTGAATGCGCTGGCGGCTGTCAGCAATGGTGAGACCGACTGCGCAAACCGCGGTCTCAATATCGCGCAGGACCTGGCCGGCACGACGCACTATCAGGGCCCGGCCAACATCGACAGCAAGGGCAAGTACTATCTCACCGACAATAGCGGCGCGCGCCTGCCGGACGACGGCTTTACCTGGAATGGTGGTTATGGCGGCCAGGCTTCACTGTTCAGTGACGGCCGATTGTGGAGCCGAACAGAGATCTGGTCGAGCGCAAGGCTGTGGAGCCGCAGCCAGAACTGGGCCGACAGCGTGCCGTGGATCCAGGGACGCTTGTTCAGTCGCGGTCTGACGGAAACCATGTCGATCAATCGCTGGGTCGAGCACGAATAAGCTGACAGGCATGCGTCGCCTCGCAAAATTCTCGGGTTCGACGCTGTTGCTGGCGCTGCTGTTCGCCGCGACCAACGTTCGATCGCAAGCCGCGCCCATGGTGTTCGCGCACCTCGGCGTCGAGGATGGTCTCTCGCAGGCCTCGGTGCTGGATGTCATGCAGGACTCGGCCGGGTTTATCTGGCTGGCCACCGAGAATGGGCTCAACCGTTATGACGGCTACGAGGTACGCGTGTATGCGCGCGACCGGCGCCGGACCGACGGTCTCGCCAGCGACTTGGTTTGGGCGATCGATGAGGACAGCGCCGGCGATATCTGGCTCGCGACCGAGGGCGGCGGCGTCGCAGTATGGGACCGCGACACCGATTCGTTTCGCAAATTCCGCCATGACCCCGCCGACCCGGCCAGCTTGTCGAGCGACTCGATCCGCAATCTGCTCGTCGATCGCAGCGGCGCCGTCTGGGTCGCGACAACGCACACGGGCCTCAACCGGCTCGAGCCCGCGACCGGCAAGGTCGCCAGGTATCAACATGACAGCAAGCGGATCGAGTCGTTAGCGGACAACTCGCTGTACGCACTACTGCAGGATCGGACAGGCCCTATCTGGGTCGGCACCGGCGTGGGCGTCGACCGGCTCGATCCAGTCACGGATCAGTTCGAGCACTTCGAGTTACCTGGCGCAATCGGCGAGGCCCGCATCGTGCTGGCACTCACACAGGACAGCCGGGGTGATATCTGGATCGGCACTTCTGGCGCCGGTCTGTATCGTCTCGACGTCGTGACCCGCCGCCTGACCCGCTTTCAAAACGATGCGCGGGATCCACGGTCGCTCAGCAATGACACCGTGCATGCCGTGTACGAAGACGATCAGAAACGGCTTTGGGTCGGCACGTCTGCCGGTCTCAATCTGCTCGACCGCAGTTCCGGGCTTTTTCAGCGCTACCGGCACGATCGCAGCAATCCGCACAGTCTCGCCGATGACGTCGTCAAATCGATCGCACAAGACAGTAGTGGCCTGCTCTGGGTCGGCACTTACAGCGGCGGCGCAAGTCGCTGGAATCCGCGCAGCTGGTCGCTGGGCCATCAGCGGCCGCAATGGGCTGCCAATGGCGCTCAGATAGCGGCGTTCGCCGACGAGTCGAACGGCGCATTGTGGGTGGGCACCATGGGCGGCGGTCTGTGGCAAGTGCCCGCAGGCGGCGGCACCGCCGTGCCAGTAACGCGATTCACGCGCAATGCACAACCCATTCCCGGCGGTGCCGAGGTGATGGCATTGCGCCACGACAGTGCTAACAATCTCTGGATTGGCACACTCACCGGCGGCGTCACTCGCCTGAGTCCTGACGGTCGATTGCTCAACTTCCGCGCAGGTCCGGATGCCACCCGGCAAGTCGGCGCCGACGGCATCATGAGTCTGTTCGAGGATCATTCACGCCGCATGTGGATCGGCACATACGAGGGCGGCGTCAGCATCCATGATCCGGAACTGGGGACCCTCAGCCGACTGGCAGACAGCTCGGGAGCCAACCCCTGGCTCGCGAGAATCCGGGCGGCAGCCATCGTCGAGGATAACAATGGTTACATCTGGATAGGTACGTTCGGCCAGGGTTTGCTGCTGGTCGACCCGACGCGGGGGCTCGTTCGCCGCTACGAGGAAGACGACCAGGCAGCCGATAGCTTGAGCTCGAATGCCATCTACGATCTGTTGGTCGACGCGAACGGTACGCTCTGGGTTGGCACCGGTGGCGGCGGTCTCGATCGCATGATCGGCTCGTCCTTGCAACCGGATCAGGTGCGTTTCCAGAATCTGGGTAGCGCCGAGGGCATGCCAAGCACGGTGGTCTACGGGATCGAACAGGATTACGCGGGCAAGCTCTGGCTGAGCACCAATGGCGGTCTCGTTCGCTACGCTCCCGCAACCCGTGACATCAAGACGTTTCACACGCCGCACGGCGCGCAGAGCGAAGAATTCAACTTCGGCGCGCACCACCAGACTCGCACCGGGCGCCTGCTGTTTGGCGGAACCGACGGCTACAACGATTTCGATCCGCGCCTGCTGCAAGTGAACGAACGCGCGCCGGACATCGTGCTGACGCATCTCTCGATCCTCAACCAGGACCTGCTGACACGCAAGACAGCGCGTCTGCCCGCCGAGATCGTGCTTGGCCACCGGGACAATCTGCTGTCGCTCGGCTTCGCAGCCACGGACTACATCGATCCGCTCAAGAACTCGTACATGTACCAGCTGGCGGGGTTCGACGACCGCTGGATCTCGTTGGGTCGCCGCCGACAGATAGATTTCACGAACCTCGCGCCAGGCAATTACACGCTGCGCGTGCGCGCCGCTTCGTCGGATTCGGTCTGGAACAATGATGGCCTCAGCTTGCCGATCGTCGTCCGCCCTGCGCCATGGGCGACTCCCGTCGCCTACGCAGCATACGTCGGACTGTTCCTGCTGCTCGTCGCGGTGGTGCTGGTCCGGCATGCGCGGCGCCAGCGCGAGCAGCTGGCCTATGCTCGCCGACTCGAAGCCGAGGTTGCTCTGCGAACCAGCGAACTCGGCACGCGCAATCAGCAGCTCGCCGAGGCCAGCGCTGCCAAGAGCAACTTCCTGGCTCGCATGAGCCACGAGATTCGCACGCCCATGAACGGCATCATCGGCATGTCGGAGCTGCTCAACATGACGGACTTGAACGTCCAGCAGCAGCACTACTCACAAACGATCACCCGTTCAGCGCAGAGCCTGCTGCAGATCATCAATGACATACTCGACCTGTCGAAGATCGAGGCCGGGCGACTGGAACTCGAACGCACCCACTTCGATCTCGAGGACATCGCGGATGATTGCGTCGGCTTGTTAGCACCGCTCGCCAGCAAGAAGGACCTGGAACTCGTCACTGCGATCTCTCCGCATGTGCCACAGGCGCTGCTCGGCGATCCGCTGCGGCTGCGACAGATCTGCCTGAACCTGTTGGGCAACGCACTGAAGTTCACGAACGAGGGCGAGATCGTGCTGCGGGCCAGACCCGTGCAAACGACAGCCGAGCAGATCGTCATTCGTATCGAAGTTAGCGATACGGGCATCGGCATGGAGCCGGCTGTGCTCGAGCGCATCTTCGACGCTTTCAGTCAGGCCGACGAGTCCACCACGCGGCGCTTCGGCGGCACAGGCCTGGGCCTGTCGATCTGTCGGCACCTGGTCGATCTGATGAACGGCGAGATTGGCGTCGAGAGCCAGCCCGGACTCGGCACGACTTTCTGGTGCGAGATCCCGTTTGCACGCTCCAATGAAACCAGCGAGACAACGGTGGCGCACGAGGTGGCTGGTCTCAGAGTCGTCATCGCGACGCCGGTTCGATCACAGCAGGACGCGCTAGTGGAGCGCTTCACGGCGGCGGGTGCCATCGCTTTGCGCGCCCAATCGAGTTTCGAGCTGCAGTCGCTGCTGTCGATGCCGGGCAGTTGCGATGTCGTGGTGCTCGATCTGGATCGACTCAATCGCGGTGGCGTGCTCAAGCCCGAACTGACAGCGATCGCGGGCGTCAGTTGGATCCTGCTCAGTCGCGACGCCAGGTTGGCTGCAGACCGTGTCGCTACCGCGGCCTTGCCGCCCGCTTTCGCAACCAAGCCCGTCGCGTTCAAGACGCTCTGCCGAATTATCCGCGACAGCCGTCTGGCGCGCGCTCCGTCTGGCCCTGACCACAGTGCGTCAGGCAGCAGCGCCGCCAGCCCGCTCACCAATTTGCGCGTGCTGGTAGTCGAGGACAATCCCGTGAATCAGCTGGTCGCCGAGCGGATGCTGCAGGTTCTCGGCTGCGCGGCGAGCCTGGTGGGCGACGGTCAGAGTGCCGTGACGAAGCTCGCAACCGAATACTTCGACGTCGTGTTGATGGATGCCCAAATCCCCGTGATGGACGGCATGGCCGCCACTCGTGCAGTTCGTCGGTCGCGCTCCCCCAACGCTGACATTCCCATCATTGGTCTGACAGCCCACGCATCGGACGAGGCGCGTGCCAACTGCCTCGAGGCGGGGATGAACGACTATCTGAGCAAGCCGTACACGCTCGAGCAACTGCGCGCGCTGCTGTTGCGGTGGAGCGTCGATGCGAAGGCCGAGATGCAAGTACGAGCCGGATGATCCGACGTAGCACTGGCATCGTCACCCAGCCTTGGGTATCGTTTCCGGCGCTCGAACCCGAAGAGCGCTGCACGCACTGCACCCGCCCATGATCGGTCGATTCCACGAAATCAGTATTCGCACCGACGACATTCGCGCGTCGGTGGAGTTCTACGAGCGGCTGGAGTTCAGCCACTGCGTGACCAACGATACCTGGGCGCATCCGTACGGCGTGCTGACCGACGGAGCAATCACGCTCGGCCTGCACCAGTACAAGTTCCCGTCACCATCCATTACCTGCGTCAAGGAGGACATTCCCGCGCAGCTGCGCGCGCTCGAGGCGCTCGGTGTCGAGATCGCCTGGCAACGCCTCGGTGACGATGTGTTCAACGAGTTCGGCTTTGTCGACCCGTCCGGCCAAATGGTGACATTGCTGGAAGCCCGCACTTACTCGCCCGGCGGTCGCCAGCGCGGCGCACCCTCGTTGTTAGGCGACTTCGTGGAGTTCAGCCTGCCGGCGACCGACTTCGATGCCGTGCGCAGCTTTTGGGAAAAGCTCGGCTTCATCGCTCATGCGGAGAACGAATCCCCCTACCTGCATTGTTCGATCACCAGCGATCATCTCAATCTAGGCGTGCACCGGCCGCGCACACTCGACGCACCGATGCTGGTGTTCGCGGCCGAGGACATGCCCGCACGCATCGCTCGACTGCGGGAACTCGATATCCCGCTGTCGGGCGAGCTCCCGCGTGGCCTGAGTCCGAGCAGCAATGCCCTGCTATCCGCTCCTGAGGGTACGCAGCTACTGCTGCTCCACGAGCACACCTGACTCAGCGAGCTTGTCCCGTCCTAACAATCGGCGCACGCGCGCCGTGACACTGTCCATCGCCGCGTAGGCCGCGGGCACCACGACCAGCGACAGCAGGGTGGAACTGGCGAGCCCGCCGATAATGGAGATCGCCAACGGCCTGCGGAACGCCGCGTCCGCACCCAGCCCGAGAGCGATCGGCATCATGCCGGCTGTCATCGCGACAGTGGTCATGATCACCGGGCGAGCCCGCTTGCGGCAGGCGTCTATCAGCGCGTCATGCAGATTGAGGCCGTGATCACGCTGCGCCATGACAGCGTAGTCGATCAGCAGGATGGAATTCTTGGTAGCGATGCCGATTAGACTGATCAGGCCAATGAGGGCAGGCATGGACAGATCCAGCCCCATCAGCAGCAGGCCGCCGAAGGCGCCGCCCGCGCTGAGCGGCACAGCCGACAGGATGGTGATGGGCTGCGTGGCACTGTTCAACAGCAGCAACAGCACGGCGTATACACACAACAACCCGATCCCCATGGCGATGGCAAAGCCGGTGAACAGATCGATGAAGACTTCACTGTCGCCGGTCGGTATCACTCGTACACCCGCCGGCAACGCCTGCATGACCGGCAGCGCATTCACCGCCTGCATCGCATCCCCCAGCGGCATCCCGTTCAGCTCGGCGTTCAGCTCGATATTGCGCTCACGCTGGAAGCGATCGATTTGCGCGGGACCGCTGCTGAGCAGTACGTCGGCTACGACGCCGAGCGGCACGGACCCGCCAGTCGCCGGCACACGCAGCTCGCGCAGCATGGTCGGGTCATTGAGTGCTTCCGGCTTGAGCTGCACCCGGATCGGGATCTGTCGCTCGGGTAGATTGAGCTTGGCGAGCCGCTGCCGGTAATCACCACTGGTGGCCACACGCGCCGCATCAGCAATGTCAGTGGTCGACACCCCGAGGTCAGCAGCCCGCGCCGGATTCGGTACGACGACGATCTCGGGACGCAGCAAGGCTGCGCTCGAGGTGACATTGCCAAGACCTGGAATGGACTTCATGCCGCGCTCCACCATACGTGCGGCGTCGACCAGAGCCTGCGGATTATTGCCCGCCAGCTTCAGCGCCAGGGATCCACCCGGTCCACCGGAGACGAACGAGACGCGCATCCCGGGAAGATTGGCAAGCCGCTCGCGAACTACCACCTCCAGCTCCTGCTGCGATCGCTCACGTTCGTTCGCCGGCGACCAGCGCAACGTGACGCTGGCACGGCGGACCTCGGGAGACTTGTCACCGCCATGTTCGCCGGCACCCGCCCCACCCACGGTCGTGAAAACGTTGCTCAGCTCCGGTATGGACGCCAGACGCTGGCGAGCCATCTCGGTTGCACGTACCGTTTCCTGCAACGGTGTACCAGGCGGGAGTTCGAGGCTGACGACAGTGCGACCGAGATCCTCCTCCGGCAAGAAGTTGGGTGACAGGAGTGACGCAAGCCCCAACGACAATACGAACAGCACGGTCGCAATGCCGAGCGTGATTCGTTTGTGACGGATGGCCTTGTCCACCCAGCCGAGATACCACCCGATCCAGCGCGGCTCGGTATGCGGCTTGTCGTCGCCTTTCATGAGATAGGCCGCCATCATGGGCGTCAGCATACGAGCGACTAACAGCGAGAACATGACCGCAATGGCGGCTGTCCAGCCGAATTCGCGAAAGAACTGACCCGGCACGCCTGGCATGAACGCCACCGGTACGAAGACCGCCGCCAGTGTCACCGAGGTTGCGATCACTGCAACACCGATCTCATCCGCAGCATCGCGCGCGGCCTCGATCGCGCTCTTACCCATACGCCGATGCCGTACGATGTTCTCCACCTCGACGATAGCGTCATCCACCAGCAGGCCCACGACCACCGCCAGCGCGAGCAGCACGATGAAATTGAGCGAAAAGCCGAGCCAGTGGATCACCGCGAACGTTGGGATGATCGACAACGGCAATGCAGCCGCCGATATCCACGTGGCGCGCCAGTCGCGCAGGAAGATGAACACCACGATCACCGCGAGCACGCCGCCCTCGAGCAGCATGATCATCGAGGACTCGTAGGATGCCTCGGTGTCCTCGAGGCTCGAAGCGACCTCGATGAACTTGACACGCGGATGCTCCGCTGCCAGGCGCGCGATTTGGGCGCGGACTTCCCGCCCGGCCTCCAGCTCATCGACACCGCGCGAGCGAAAAACCTGAAAACCGATCGCTGTCTCGCCATCGAGCAGCGCCGCCTGACGCGGATCCGCGTTGCCGTCGCGCACAGCCGCAATGGCCGACAGCCGCACCGTGCGACCATCCGGCAGCGAGATCGGATAATCAGCGAGATCCGCCGCCGTCCCCACGGTACCGAGCGTACGGATGGACTGCTCCTGGCCCCCTTGCGTAGCCCGGCCGCCCGGTCGCTCGAGCTGCAATCGAGCGAGTTGTTGCGACACGGTGTTAGCGGGGACGCCGTACGCCTGCAGG
>Ga0116151_10001390_pt1 | contig 22592 bp, 16 predicted proteins | sample AD_UKC117_MetaG_FD_89893 | JGI IMG/M metagenome (GOLD analysis project Ga0116151, IMG submission 89893) | Active sludge microbial communities of municipal wastewater-treating anaerobic digesters from Hong Kong - AD_UKC117_MetaG | ecosystem: Engineered > Bioreactor > Anaerobic > Digestate... | reverse complement strand
TTTAGAATTTCTTTGTTTTGCAAAGAAGTTCCCAAAACAGTGACCATCGCGCCTTCATAAACATCTATCCCGTTGCCAGACAAATCACTTGTTTTTAATTCGTTATCAAATGGGTAGTTATCTGCAGTTCCTTCAAAAATATGTGCCGAAGGGATCATAATGTCTCCTTTCTTTCCTTCAAGAATACCTGCTTTTCCCATGATGGATACCGATTTTACATTCAAATGAACTTTCTCTCCATTGACTTTAATAGGTTTCAAAAGTTCGTCCATGGTTTCGTAAGCTTGCTCACCAAATGCATAATCCATGACCAATATAATGGGTTTTTCGGAAGCTAAAAAATCTTTGTTTACTTCAATATCGGCATTGGAGAAATTGATTTGTGACGTGTCAAAAATCTGCACATCAATATTGGTTCCTGATTGGTCAGCTATGTAAATCATTCCATTCTGCAACGCTGATTTGGTGACTTTATTGCGCAGTGCCTCATTCTCTTTTTGACTTAACTCTTGATAGAGTGTGAAATTATCTTTTTTGGCAAGACTCGCTTTTAAAGCAATTGGCGCGAACAGTGAATTCATCACACTGTGCATGTTGGCGCTAATAATATGAATGGGTCTGTTCAACAAGCCGTTTTTATAAAGTGTTTCTTTTATTGTGTCGGCCCAAATTTCACCATGAATGTGGTGTCCTAAACGCTCTCTCAATACCGGACTAAAGGTAACGGTTCTTTTCTTATCATTGATAACCTCTTCAATGGCCAACTTTCCTAACCAATAGACTATGTGCAGTAACCTTTCGGATTGCCCTTCAATTGCAAAACTCTTGTAAACCGATGTAACTTCATTAAAGGTTCTTCCTAAGATATTGGCCATGTGTGTTATGGCTACTTCTCGTTCTTGCTGGGTTAGTTTGTTTGATGAAAAAACAGCTCTTTCCAATTTCACCCAATCTCTTGTTGTATTACCGGAATCGTCAATTAAAACTCTCTTGCTTATCTTGTGGGATTCTATGAATAAAAACGTAAGATGGGTAAGTATGTCATAGATTTCCGAGCGCCCTCTGGTAATCTCAATATTCATCTGTTCCTCGTCAATACGGTAACAGTTTCGTCTTCTTTTTGGTGGGATAATGGGCTTAAAATGTGAATCGGCATAACCTTCATCACTGGTCAAATTAATATAGCTACACTCTTCAATTCCCAAAGGCAAACGGTCCATAACGTATAGGAGTCCGTCCAATTCTGCCTTTTCTTCGGCAATAGAGCCATATATTTCCGGCCTTAGCAACAACAAGGATTCCCTAAGGGTTTCACCTGAAACACCCATGGGTTTATAAAAGCCCCGATTGAACAGATGTCTCATGGTAATGTACATCCTCTCAATAGCATTAGAGCTTTCCTGCGCCCTGGTTCTTCCGTGTTGTTTTTTCTTGCTCATTTCTGTTTTTTGGCGAACAAAGATAAGACTATTTGATTAATTCCCATTGACAGAGTTTATCCACAATTTTTCTGTCATTTGACAATCTGGGGATTTTATTTTGTCCCCCTAGCTTACCTTCTGATTTCATATATCTGTTAAACCCTCCTGGTTTTATGGCTGTAACAACCAATTGTTTGAGTACCTTCCCTTCTATTAGGTCAAAATAATAGCTGTTTTGTCTTTGTAACGAGGCATCAATAATCTTGGAAAAAGTAACCATATTTTCAGGCATGGTTTCAAATTCAACAAACCATTCGTGGTATGGCAATCCTGAAGTCGGATTGATTTGCGGTGCTACGGTAAACTCCGAAATTTGCACTCCCGTTTGTTCCAGGGCTTCTTGCATGGCCAATTCCACTTCTTTTCCAATAACATGCTCCCCGAAAGCCGAAATGAAATGTTTTATTCTTCCCGACACAATCACGCGATAGGGTTTGAGCGAGGTAAATTCTACGGTATCTCCAATATTATAGGCCCAAAGTCCTGCATTGGTTGAAATGATCATCACGTAGTTTACCCCAAGCTCCACTTCTTTTAAAGTCAATCGGGTTGGTGCTTCCGAAAAAAACTCGTCAGCTTTAATAAACTCGTAGAAGATACCCGAATTAAGCTGCAGAAGCATCCCTTTTTCCGTTTGTTTATCTTGAAAAGCAAAAAACCCCTCGCTAGCTGGAAAAAGTTCAATGCTATCTACTTTTCTCCCTATGAGCTTTTCAAACTTGGCTCTATAAGGTTCGTAATTAACCCCACCAAAAATAAACAGCTCGAAATTTTTGAATACTTCGCCCACATTCTTACCAGTCCTTTCAACTATTTTTTCAAAATACATTTGTACCCAAGAAGGAATCCCCGAAATAATTGTCATGTTTTCGGGCAAGGTTTCTTCAACTATAGCATTTACTTTGGATTCCCAATCATCAATGCAATTGGTTTCCCAAGATGGCATGCGGTTTTTTTGAAGATATTTAGGCACATAATGAGCCACAATACCTGAAAGTCGGCCTAATTTTATCCCGTTCTTTTCATCTAAAATTGGACTTCCTTGCAGGAAAATCATTTTACCATCAACAAAGTTTGCCTTACCCGTTTCATGAATATAGAGAAGGATGGCATTCCTAGCAGCTTCAACATGGTAGGGCATGCTTTCCTTAGTAATAGGAATATATTTAGCCCCAGAGGTTGTGCCTGATGTTTTGGCAAAATAGATAGGTTTTCCTGGCCAAAGAATATTCTCTTTCCCAGCCACGACCTTTTCAACGTAAGGTTTTAGCGCTTCATAGTCCCTAATGGGTACGCGTTTAACGAAGTCCTCATGAGTATTAATACTAATGAAATCGTGGTCTCGTCCAAACTGTGTAGACACAGCATGGGCAATAAGTTTCTGAAAAACGCTTTCTTGGGTTTCAATAGGGTTGTTTGCCCATTTTTTGATTTTATTATAAACAGCGGAGGCAAATGGTTTTGCCAATATAGATTTTAGTGAGGGCATTATTTGAAATCTATGAAATTGGTTGGGTTTATGGGGTATCCATCACTCCAGAGCTCAAAATGCAAATGTGGCCCTGTGGTTAATTCTCCCGTGTTGCCAGCCGTGGCTATGACTTCGCCTGCTTTCACTAAATCGCCCTGACTTTTTGTTAAGGACGCATTGTGCTTATACACCGAAATGAGCCCATAGCTATGTTCTATAATAATAACATAGCCTGTTTCGGCGGTCCATTCGGCAAAAATCACGGTGCCATCAGCAGTTGATTTTATGGGCGTATCTTTGGCCACGACAATATCTATAGCATAGTGCTTTTTATCTGCATTGTATGGTTCGGAAATCGTTCCGTTAACAGGGGGGAAAAGTATAAATTTGGAAGCCGAAGTGGCCGATTCAAAAAGATTGAATTTATCTTCTTTATCTACCTTATCACGGAGTAATGAATCAGCTTTTGAGGGTTGAAGGTCTCTTTGTGAAACATCGGCTTGAGCCGTTTCGATAATAGAATCTCTATTAAAATCCGTAGGGTTTATTTCGCCCTGTAGCACTTTTTTTATGGAAGCAAAATACCGTTCGTTTACCTCAATCACTTTTTGCAATGAATCTGTTTGATAACTGAGCTTGACGGCTTGTTTTTTTAATGCTGTAGACGAATACCCCGGAATATATTCCCTTAAAGGGGTAAAGGCAATGAACAACGTCGTGCCTGCAATTAAAAAGATAGCCGACAACATCGTCAATACAAACACATTGAGCCTTGTGAGCTTGAAAGAAAGGCGCTCTTCAAAAGTATCCTCATTGAGAATTACCAAGCGGTACTTATGCAAGAGCTTTTTAGCGAATTTTTTTTTAGGTTTTTTCTTTGCTGCCATCCACACAAAATTAAACAAATTTACAGAGGTCTAAATGATATTATGCTAAAGTTAGATTTAAAACGATAATATTGAAGTTTAATTATTAAATTTGCACTTTAATTAAATTTCATAAATATGATAGCTTTAAACATATTTTTGGTTGTAGGCCCTTGGCAATACATTATCATTGGGCTTGCTATTCTGTTATTGTTCGGGGGTAAAAAAATTCCTGAATTGATGAAAGGTTTGGGAAAAGGGATCAAGGAATTCAAAGACGCCAGCAAGGAAGACGATACTGAGGAAAAGAAAAACTAAATTATCACTCTATAAAAAAAGCCCGAAAATTATTTTCGGGCTTTTTTTTTATTCTTTCTTCTCATTGAGAAATTTCACAGACTTGATAATGGCTTCCAGTTCAAACATGTATTCTCTCTGCTCAACTGATGGCGCAAAAGCAAAACCCTCCATGACCAATAAACGATTGTTGGGCTTGTCTTCAATAACATAATTAACGTATGGCCCAGCCATAAAAGCATTTTCCACTTCCCAAGTTCCTTTGGTTACATAGGTTTTTTTGCCCTCAATTTCAGTGGTGAAAAATATGGGGGAATATTTCTTTTCGGTTATCATGAAAGAACCATCTGTTGGCCCTGGAATATATTTTTCCCCTATAGAATCCCTCATTTTGGTAATTTGGTTCACCATACTGTCATTTTCTTTGATGGCGCCCAGAGGCAATTCAAAAATCATCACATTTAAAGTTCCGGTGGTGATATCTTTTCTAAACCAAAAGAAGTTGTCTACATCTTTAGCAACCCTATAAACCGAAGGAAAATTGACTTTAATGCCTAATTTTTCCTCAAGCCGTTTGTCCTTTAATAGAGAGAGGGAAATGCGTCGTTGCTTTTCTTTGATCTCTTGGTTTTTAAATGTTCCTATAATTTTCCCCTCATCTTGTTTTATCAAATCAACTATTTGTTGATTGGTGCTTCCTTTTACCAAAATGAGGCGTTGTGGCGTAGCAAAAACATCCTTCATGTACTTGATATCAGGCTCACCTTCATTTTCAATTTTTAAGATAATGCGTCCTTGGGTGGCATAATTTGTAAACACCGAAGGTGGTATTTGATTGAGGGTGAACATGGGTTCTTCTCTGGGTAATCCGTCTACGGGAGCTGCCAAAATTGAACGAATACTGTCTCCAAGACTGCCTTCCCAAAGATCGTTGTCTACAACAATTGTGAGCTCGTTTGTGTTACCAAATGAATCTGTAAGAATTCGTTGCGAAGATTTTTTTTCGCAAGACATGAAGACCAGTAAGATAGAGGCGCTTAATAGGATTTTTTTAATCATGATTGTTTTTTTCAATATCGTTTTACCCCTTAGAAATTTTCAATTTCATTCCGGGTTTTAATTTATTACCACTAATACCGTTCCAATCTTTAATATTTTGAACAGAAACTCCAGGAAATTTTTGGGCAATGCTCCATAAAGAGTCCCCACTTCTTACCGTATATACGGTGTTTTCGCCGCTGGAACTACTTGTTGTAGGCTTAGATTTAGTTGATGTAGAAGCCGTTGCGCCTACACTTCGCCTGTAAATGGTTAACCGTTGCCCAATGTGAATATCATTGCTCCGTAAACCATTCCACCTTTTAATATCGCTTACTCTTACTCCATATTTTCTGGCAATTTTCCCCAAATAGTCACCACTTCGTACCCGATAAGTGAGCTTGGTGTCTTCTTCAAAAAACTGAGGTAGTGGTTTTTCCCTTTTGTCAAATTCGCTTTGGGCATACGCATATATAGCCTCTTCATTGGCCACAAAAATACCTACCGCTTCACGAGGCAATCGCAAGATGTAATTCTCGTCTTTAATGTAAGGGATAATATCCAGTTTATAGGACGGGTTTAAAAACTGAAGCGCATCTATATCTACACCTGTAACTTCTGAAACTTGATCTAGAGTAATCATTTGCTTCACCCTAATAGTATCGGTTTCAACATAATTGAACAGGGGTTTTTGTTTGTTAAAACCGTGCTCATCGGCATACTCAAAAATGTACATGGTTGCTAAAAAAGCCGGTACATAGCCTGCTGTTTCGCGTGGTAAATAATTGCGAATGTTCCAGTAATTCTCATAACCCCCCGAACGTCTAATGGCTTTGGTAACATTTCCCGGTCCAGAATTATAGGCGGCAAGTGCCAAATCCCAATCACCAAAGATTTCATAGAGTTTTGACAAATATTGAGCCGCCGCTTCGGTAGATTTTACGGGATCGCTTCGCTCGTCCACATAACTGCTTACGTCCAACCCATACATCTTTCCGGTGGTGAACATAAATTGCCAAAGACCGGTAGCGCCCACACGGGATTTCGCTCTTGGTTTTAAAGCAGATTCAACGATAGCCAAATATTTTATTTCCAAAGGAATATTGTACTTGTCAAATTCGTGTTCAAACATGGGGAAATAGAAATGGCTCAATCCCATCAATCGCTCTAGGGTTTGCCTTCTATTTTTCAGAAATGTTTTAATAACGCTTTCCAATGCTGGGTTGTACTCAACATTAAAGGGTGTTTTTGCATTAAGCTTTTGCAGTCTTACTTTAAGTGTATCTGTATTAAGCTCTGGATAATCAACTTCTTTGTAATCTAACCCTGAAACCGAAGCATAAATCGTGTTAAAAAGCGAATTGCTATAGAGTTCTTCCAACCACTTTTCGTCAATACCTGCAACAAATTCGTCATCTTTCAACTGATCTTTAATTGAAAGTGAATCTTCATTGGATTCTTTAACATACACTGCTTTGCCATCTATTACGGAATCCTTAAAAACAGTATTTGTTTTAGGTGGGTTATCCTGTCCGTAAGAGGCGCTTACGAAAAGAACGAGCGTTATTAAGGCTATAAGTTGGTTTCTCATGAAAAAATAGGTTTACAGTAAAACGGAGCAGTGACTAAATTCGTGTTTTTATTTAAGAAAATAAAGTCTTTTTATTGCTTTTTAACGTTTTACGTAAATTATTTCTCTAAAATAGCCGCAATTCCTGGCAATGTTTTACCTTCAAGACTTTCCAGCATAGCCCCACCACCGGTGCTAACATAGCTCACTTTATCCTCAAAACCAAACTGTTTCACAGCAGCAACGGAGTCGCCGCCACCCACTAATGAAAAAGCGCCTTTTGCTGTTGCTTCGGCAATGGAATTTCCTAAAGCAATGGTTCCTTTTGAAAACGTTTCCATTTCGAAAACACCAAGGGGGCCATTCCATAAAATAGTTTTGCATTGCATCACCACTTGATGAAAGATTTCAAGCGATTTTGGTCCCGCATCCAATCCTTGCCACGCTTCCGGAATTGATTTGATATCAACTACTTGAGTGTGAGCCTCATTACTAAAAGCATCGGCAGCAATTACATCTATTGGCAAGTGTACCTGAACATTGTTTTCTTTCGCTTTTTTGAGGATTTCCAGAGCCAACTCTTGCTTATCATCTTCACAAATAGACTCTCCTATAGAACCTCCCATAGCTTTAATGAAGGTGAAAGACATTCCGCCACCTATAATCAAATGGTTCACTTTTCCTAAGATGTTTTCAATAATGGTGATTTTTGAAGAAACTTTAGACCCTCCTAGGATAGCCAAAACAGGCTTTTCACTATTGTTCAGGACTTTATCTATACTGTCAATTTCTTTAGCCATTAAATAGCCAAAGCACTTTTTCTCTGGAAAAAACTGAGCTACAATCGTGGTAGAGGCATGCGCTCTATGAGCTGTTCCAAAGGCGTCGTTTACATAGATATCTCCTAATTTGGATAGCTTTTCAGAAAATGCCAGGTCTCCCTTTTCCTCTTCGTTATGGAAACGGAGGTTTTCCAAAAGCAAAACTTCGCCTGGGTTTAAATTGTTAACGGCCAATTCGGCCTCTTCACCTACACAATTGGAGGCAAATTTCACTTTCACCCCCAAAACCTCTTCAACTTTAGGAACAATATGCTTTAAAGAAAACACTTCCTGAACACCTTTAGGTCTCCCCAAATGCGACATCAGTACACAACTTCCGCCATCTTCAAGAATTTTGATGATGGTAGGTTTTGCCGACACGATACGGGTATCGTCAGTTACTTCAAAGTTTTCGTTCAGTGGAACATTAAAATCAACACGAATGAGTGCTTTTTTATTCTCGAAATTAAAGTCGTCTATTGTTTTCACAGGTATAAAATTTAGAAGCACAAATATAAGGCATCACAATTATATAAAAATATGATTTCTGTTATCTTTGCTTTATGCTTTTCAGCGAAATACTAGGTCAGGAACATATCAAGAAACATCTCACAAAATCGGTTGATGAAGGTCGCATTCCACATGCGCAATTGTTTGTTGGGCCTGAAGGATGTGGTTCCTTGCCCATGGCCATCGCTTATGCACAATACATTTTGTGTTCCAACACTAACGGTGAAAATTCAGGCGGAAATGAATCCTGCAATATCAAATTCAAAAATTTCTCCCATCCTGACTTGCACTTTGCTTACCCTGTGGCAAAAAAAGAAAACGATAGTACCAAAAACCCAACCAGTAAAAATTATCTAAGTGACTGGAGAAAACTGTTGAATGAGCAGCCCTATGGCAATTTGTTTGATTGGTATAGAATCTTAGGGGTTGAAAACAAGCAGGGCAACATAAGTGTGCATGAAGCAACTGAAATTTACAATACGCTTTCCCTAAAATCTTATGAAGGCGGGTATAAGGTTTTGATCATGTGGATGGCCGAAATCATGAATACCCAATGCGCCAACAAGCTTTTAAAGCTCATTGAGGAACCGCCCGATAAAACCGTCATTATTTTAATTGTTGAAGACGAAGAACAACTCATTAATACCATTCGTTCAAGATGTCAATCTATTCATTTTAAGCATTTAAGTGAGGATGATGTTGTTAAAGGCCTCATGAGGGATTATCAATTGGAAGAGCCGCTAGCACGTAAAATTGCTTTTCAATCCCATGGAAATTACAATAGAGCCTGTGATCTGGTTTATCAAGATTCTGAAGAAATACAATTTGAAACTTGGTTTGTTTTTTGGGTGCGTTCGGCATTTAAGGCCAAAGGCAATAAGACAGCCATTCACGATCTCATTTCCTGGAGCGAGGATATTGCCCGAACCGGGCGGGAAACCCAAAAGCAGTTTTTAGCCTTTTGCTTGAATTACTTTAGGCAAGCCATGTTGCTCAATTACAAAGCCCATGAATTGGTTTACCTGCAGCCGAGAGCAGAAAGCTTCCAATTAGAGAAATTTGCCCCTTTTATACACGAAGGCAATATTATGGATATTTCATCTGAGCTACAGGATGCCATTTACCATATTGAACGCAATGGGAATGCCAAGATAATCCTCACAGACTTATCTATAAAACTCACCCGCTTACTACATAAAAAAGCCAGCATTTAGCTGGCTTTTCAATTTGCTATTCAAAGGTGTAAACCTCTTTGACATATTGGGTAACCCTAAAATACCCGAAGGCATAATTGTTTTGATTGGTCTGGTTTACGCAATTACCCCGTATTTGAACTGGTGTGGTAGAAAACGGATCTCCGGAGTCTGTTTGCTCATTTAAGATTTTGATGTAATTGTAATACCGTTCCGATATAGCATATAGGGTGATTTCCACAACATCACCGGGCACAAAGGCTTCCTCTCCACTATCTTCGTCATCTTCTTTTTCATAAAAGTCGTGAATCTCATTACCGTTTACAAACTCATCTGATACATCTTCCAAGGAAGACAGTAAATCGCCTTCTTCATAATATTTGAGCAGATAGTAGTTTTCTTCATCTTCGGGGTCATCAAAATATACATTGACCTCTAAATTTTCATCATCAAAACCATCTTCTATACTTTGGTTAATGGTATTAATATCAGGAGCCAAAAGCAGCGTTTCGGTTCCTTGATACACTTCGCCATTGTATATAACTGTTAACTGATAGGTGTTATTAAGAATAGGGACAAAAGCATCTGTGGTGTAGTTGCCATTATTTTGGTCCTGAAACACAAAAACTTCATTGGTGTCTAAATTGATAACCTCTACAGAAGCACCTGTAACACTCGTGTCGGTTTGAGTATCAAAATAGGGTGTTGAGGTTCTTAGCTTTATAATTTGGTCATTACCCACTGTGCCTTTTTCCCAATCCAATGAGGCTTCAATAACCAATCGTACAGGGCCATCTTGTAACTCTACGTCTATAACTTCTTCACAAGAAAAAAGGACACTAACTAAGCCTATTAATAATATGGTGATTTTCTTCATAGCATTAAAATTTAAAATTATAGGTAACTGAAGGAATGATACCGAAAATGGAAATTTGAGTAGCCTCATTCAAGCCTGTAGACTCATTTTGTCCAAAACTGATTGAAGCTGCATTTTGCCTATTGTACACATTGTAAATACCAAAAACCCATTCTGATTTCCAACGTCTTTCTGGATGCTTGTTGGGTTTGTAAATAGCCGAAACATCCAATCTGTGATAGGCTGGTAACCTGTTGGAGTTTCTGTCTCCATAACTGGCAATAGACAAACCTTCATACTCATATTGCCCATTGGGATAAGTAACCGGCCTACCCGTTTGGAAAATAAAGTTTGAGCTCAAGCTCCATTTTTCGTTCAGTTTATAAACCCCTGTAAGAGAAATGTCGTGGGTTCTATCATAGGGCGTATTGTACCAGCTACCGCCATTAATTCCAGGGCCTCCTGCATTGCCTCCCAGTGTACGCTGTTCAGACTTTGATAAAGTATAGGCCAGCCAGCCTGTAAATGTTCCACGGTTTTTCCGTATTAAAACTTCAACACCATAGGCTCGTGCTTCGCCATTAAGTATCTCAGTTTCTATATTGTTGTTTCCTATCAAGCTGGATCCGTCTATGTAATCAATCCTATTGTCAATTTGTTTATAGTAAGTTTCTAGTTCTAAGGTATAAGCATTGTCTTTTAACTGCTTGTAATAGCCTATGGCAAACTGGTCGGATATTTGTGGCTTGATGTACTCACCACTGGGCGTCCAAACATCCAAAGGTGTGACCGAAGACGTATTAGACAGTAAATGCAGGTATTGCGTAGAACGCGTATAACTGGCTTTTATGGAGGAACTCTCGTTCATTTGATAAGAAAGGCCAATTCTGGGTTCCAAATAACCATAGTTTTTAATGGTTTCGCCCTTACCGTAATGGGTTTCACTTTCCACATCGCCTCTTTCATAAATTTCCAGTTGATTGTTATAAACTACTGGCTTATTATCTACATAGGTGGCTAAATTTTGCCCTCCCAATCTAGAAAAATTACTGTAACGTAATCCATAATTAAGAGCTAGTTTATCCGTGAGTTGATGCTCTGCACTTATGTACAACGCCCCCTCAAAAGCTCGTTTTTCATCTAGTTTTAAATAGTTAATACCAGAGGTCTCCGACGTTGGTTTTACTTCGCCCGGATTTAAATTATAATAAATGCCACTAACCCCTAAATCTACTTTTAGATTGTTGTTAACATAATAACCCAAATCATACTTAACATTGTAATTTTTTATGTCGGCAATCCAGTCCAATTCAACAAAATCCAGGATAATTCTGTAGTCGTATTTGCTATAAATAAGCGAAAGATTGGAGAACAAACGGTCATTAAACACATGATTCCAGCGTAAGTTTCCCGTAGCATTTCCATAATTGTTTTTTATAACTTTTGAAAGATTGAAAACATCTCTTCCGAAGTATCCCGAGAGGTACAGCCTGTTGTTTTGGTTGAGCTGATAATTGGTTTTTAAATTAAGATCGTAAAACGAAATTTTGTCGTCTTTTAAGTTTTCAATGGCGGGCATAAATAAATGGGCGTAAGATGCTCTCCCGGCAACCAAAAAAGATCCTTTTTCATTAAACAGCGGTGATTCAGCGGCCAGTCTACTGGAAATCAAACCAATGCCTCCTGACAGGCTAAACTTTTTACTATTCCCATCTTTTTGGCGAACATCTAAAACCGAAGAGACGCGTCCGCCATATTTGGCAGGAATGTCTCCCTTATAGAGTTTTATATTCTTAATAGCATCAGCATTAAAAACCGAAAAGAACCCAAAGAAATGGGATGTATTGTAGATAATGGCTTCGTCTAGTAAAACTAAATTTTGGTCTGCTGCGCCCCCTCGCACATGGAATCCCGCAGAGCCTTCGCCATTATTAGTTACTCCTGGCAACATTTGAATGGACTTAATCACATCTACTTCGCCCAAAACCGCTGGCATTTCCTTAATGGTTTGCGCATTAAGCTTAGCAACACTCATTTGGGGCTCTCTAATACTTGTCACTTCCGATTCTTGAGCCACGATTACCACTTCATTAAGAGCCGTAGAAGCCTCGTTTAATTCAAAATGGAGCGTTTGGTCCTTATCCAAAACTACTTGTTGGGTAATGGTTTCATAACCTACATAGGAAACAATTAGGGTATAATTACCTTTTGGTGCTGTTAATGAGAAAAATCCATACTCATTAGTAACAGTCCCATAGGTGGTGCCTTCCAAATAGACCGTTGCCCCTAATAGGGTTTCCCCGTTGTTTAAATCTTTGATTGCTCCACTAATACTGAACCTTTCCTGAGCTGTTGCTATAAAGCTGGAAAGAAAAAAATAAATAAGAAAGCCGTGTTTCATAAGCTGTTTGTTTTTGATTGTTTTTGTTTACATAAAAATTAGTAGACTTTTAATCTCCCTATTTGTTACGCAAATTTCCAATAAATATTATCCAAAAGTGACTTAAATAGTGGATTAGGAGTGAATTCTTTAAATTTTGGAGTGAAATTACAGCTTAAGAAAACGCCTGTTGAATCTTTTCAAGAAAAGAATTGGATACGGGAATATGTTGAGTGCTGTTTTGTGTTTTTATAACCAGATATTCTTTCCCGTTTTTTTTGGTCAAATAGTCAACGTTTAAAAGATTGATCGCATAAGACCTATGGCATTGCATAATAGGAAAATCATTGGATTGAATTACAAATTTCTTTAGTCTGTTCCTTACAATATGCCTTCTTACCTCGCCTTGTTTTAGATAATGCACCAGAATATATTGGTTACTGGATTCTGCATACAAAAAATTATTGATGCTGATTTTTAGGTCAACATTTTCATTCTCATCCAAAATATTGAGCACTTGCTCATGATTACTGCTTTTGTAAACGCTTTTATATTGTTTTAGTTGAACATCCAGTTCTTGTATTTCATTACTCAATTTTTTAATAGATACATATAAGACTGTCCCAACAAAGGGAAAAAGCAAGACCAAGAATATTTTCACAAACATTTTTAATTGAAATGTTAAGTGTAATTCCTTTTCAAAATTGTTCCCTAAATCTGGTACAATAAATGAAATTCCAAAATTAATAAGTGTTAGTACTAGTGCTTCAATAACAATCCAATACATGTATTTTTTGTTATTAACAAACTCAAAATCAAATAGTTGTCTTAAAAAGAATTGTGACAAAGACAACCCTAAAATGGTACTGAAGGCAACGGAAGCAAAAAACAAAAACTTATTAAGAGAGGAGTTCATGGGGTTAATCATTTCTTTAGAAATCCCATAAGGCTGAAATAGCAAAAGAAATACGATAGCAAATGTGGTTGATCCAAGAATATAAAACCACTTGATTTGGGGAGTATCCAAATAATCAAATGGTTGTTTTAAAAAAATGCCTATGTTCATTTTCAGTAATAATTAAATGCCCATTAATTAACACTGTTTTTAGGCATTTCATAGCAATAATCAGTGTTCTAACGCTTTTTTTTTAACTTTATGATATAAAAAAAGCTAGAAAAATCTAGCTTTAAAATTCTGTCATGCTCTGAGTCCTTATTTTTTATACTCAGCATTTAATGCGTCGGTAATGGTTTTTGTAAGGTCATTATCTTCCGTCCCGTACAAGACACTTCCTGCTTCATTTTTTCCTAGGATGTAGGTATACCCGTTCTTCTTTCCGTAATCCGAAACATATTCTCTCACTCTACTAATTACAGAATCAATTTCTACATTGAACTGTTGCTGTAATTGTTGCTGTTCAAATTGTAATTGCTGTCTTAAATACTGCTGCTTTTGGCCTAATTCGTCGTATTTTTCTTGAGCTTGACTTTGTGACATGCTTTTGGATTTTAGCTGAAAATCCTGCGCCTCCAATTGGAATGCCTTACTGATACTATCTGTTTTCTTTTGGAATACTTCATCTTTTTTCTTGAACTTAGCTTCCACATCCAGTTTTTCCTGATAGTTATTAATAACTTCTCCGTTATCAACAAATCCAATTTTTTGTTGCTTTTGGCAAGATGAAAATAGAATTACCAGTAATGACAAATAAAAAACGTTTTTCATTTTATTAAATTTTTATTGGTCTCAAAATTAAGACAGGCAAAAATAGGAATTAGACATCTTACATTTTAAGGTTAGGATAAAAATCTTCAACTTCCACTGAAATAATAAAAATTTATGAGAAACCCTTGATTTATAAATACCCTCTATTTTATTTAACCTTATAATAAGGCTTTAGAGGCGTTTTTAAAAAAGGGGAAAGGAAACGCTTGTCGTGAGGCTTAAAAACGTGCCTGAAGGCTTTATTTTAGGTTTTCGTCTTTTTTAAGGATGTAAATAAGAGAAGAATACTCGCCCGAACGCTTTGCCTTACTATTTGAAATAAATCCTGTGAAAAAAGCACTGAGCATTTTCATCTTTCCGGATTTATATTTTTCAGAAAGGAGACTTACATAATAAGAATCAAAAATCATGGGCTTGGTTTGAACAACACACATCCCCACTTCAGAAAACAGTTTTGAAATGGTATCTTGAGAAAAATGCCAAAAATGCCTTGGGACATCATAAGCTGCCCAAAACTCTTTGTAATGTGTGGCGTCATAACTTTTAAAGTTTGGAACCGCTAGTATTAAAGTTCCTTCGGGTTTTAAAAGTTTGTCCAGAATTTTAATCTGCTCATCCAAATTAGGCAAATGCTCCAACACATGCCAAAGTGTGATAACATCAAAAGAGGCGTTTGCGAAGTCTTCTAAGGCCTCAACATCTTTAACACTGTTGCTTGTTTTTTTATTTGCAATTACTCTAGCACCAGCATCTGGTTCAATGCCCTGTATTTGCCATCCTGCTTTTTGGGCGGTTGCCAAAAAATCTCCAGTGCCACACCCTATATCCAAAAGGGAGTTAGGTTGAGATGAGTACTTATTTATGAGCTTAAGTTTTTGCTGCAAGGAATAATTCCTAACCCAATGATAAACTTTTTCAAAAAGATTTCTTTTGGAATCGGTATGGGAAATGTAGTCTTCACTTTTATAATAATTGGCCAATGTATCTATTTCTGGTTGCGGAAAAGTTTCCAGCATATCCAGTTCATTATTATAAAGCAATTGGAATCTTTCTCCCGAAACCGAATAATCTTTAACCTCTAAGAAGACATTTTTTGTATCCATTTACAACATCTGTTCCACGTGGAACGTTTGCTAATTACCGCCCCATATAAACCAATAAAACCGATATATCACTAGGCGACACACCACTTATTCTAGAGGCTTGTGAAACGGTTGTTGGTTGTATTTTTTTTAATTTTTCTCTAGCTTCAAAACTCATGGATTTGATTTTAGAATAGTCAAAATTCGCCGGAATTTTAACGTCTTCCAGTCTGTTGAGTTTATCAGCATTGTTCTTTTCCTTCTCAATATAACCCGAATACTTAACTTGAATTTCGGCTTGTTCAATGATCTCCTGATCAAAATTATGCTCTTCAATAAACTCTTTTACGCCGTCAAAATGCATAACATCATCAATGGTAATATTAGGTCTTGAATATACCTTGAATATTTTATCGGATTGCCTAATAGGTGCGGATTCTTTATTTTCCAAAACAGGATTCGCAATCTCTGGCTTAACACTTGTCTCTTTATAGAACTCCACCAAATCATTGGATTGCGACTGTTTTTGCTCCATTCTTCTCAAGCGTTTTTCGCTTGCCAAACCGAGCTCATACCCTTTAGGCGTTAACCTGAAATCAGCATTGTCTTGTCTTAAAAGTGTTCTATATTCTGCTCTTGAAGTGAACATTCTGTAAGGCTCTTCGGTGCCTTTGGTAATCAAATCATCTATTAAAACACCTATATAGGCCTCGCTTCTTTTTAAAATGAAAGGTTCCTTTTCTTGAACTTTCAAACTGGCATTGATACCAGCCATGAGTCCTTGCGAAGCTGCTTCTTCATAACCAGTTGTTCCGTTAATTTGCCCTGCAAAATACAACCCATTTACCAACTTGGTCTCAAGTGTATGCTTTAATTGAGTTGGTGGAAAATAGTCATATTCAATAGCATATCCAGGACGGAAAAACTTAACCTTCTCAAAACCCGAGACCGATCTCAGTGCCTTGAATTGAACATCTTCAGGAAGCGAAGTGGAAAATCCGTTTACATATACCTCTACCGTATTCCAACCTTCAGGTTCAACAAAAATCTGGTGCTTGTCTTTGTCAGCAAATCGGTTAATTTTATCTTCTATGGAAGGGCAATATCGGGGGCCTAAACTTTTAATTCTTCCATTAAACATAGGCGACCTATCAAATCCTTCCCGCAACAGATTATGTACTTCAGGACTTGTGTAAGTCATATAACAAGAGCGCTGTTCTTTTAGTGGCTTGGTTATATCTAAATATGAAAATTTATCAGGGTTAATGTCGCCGGGCTGTTCAATCATTCTAGAATAATCCAATGAACGACCATCAACTCTTGGGGGTGTTCCTGTTTTCATTCGACCAGCATCAAACCCTAAATCAACCAATTGCTCAGTGATACCGGTTGCCGCTTTTTCGCCCGCACGACCACCACCAAATTGTTTTTCACCTATATGGATTAATCCATTTAAAAAAGTACCATTAGTAAGCACCACTGACTTGCCTCGCACTTGGATACCTAGTGAAGTAGTAACACCCACAACTGTATTACCCTCAACTAGCAGTCCGTTTACCATTTCTTGATAAAAGTCCAAATGGGGTGTTTGCTCTAGCATTAACCGCCAATCTTCAGCAAAGCGCATCCGATCACTCTGCACCCTTGGACTCCACATAGCAGGTCCTTTGGATTTGTTCAGCATTTTAAACTGAATAGCAGAAGTGTCGCTCACGATCCCGCTGTAACCCCCCAAAGCATCAATCTCGCGCACAATTTGACCTTTGGCAATACCACCCATAGCGGGGTTGCAGGACATTTGCGCAATGTTCTGAAGGTTCATGGTAATGAGCAATGTTTTGCTACCCATATTGGCGGCGGCGGCGGCGGCTTCACTACCAGCGTGACCGCCTCCAACCACTATAACATCATATTCTTTATCAAACATATCTTAAAGTGTTCCACGTGGAACATCTGTCGTTTTTATCAGTGCAAATATAGTTGATATTTAGCTTATGCTCTTCAGTTGGTTCAGGTAGTGGTTTTCTTTCAGTCTCATGATTTGAGCATCTTCATCGGTCTTGTCTTTGTAACCGCACAAATGAAGTATGCCGTGAATGATGACTCTGGCAAGTTCTTCTTCGAAAGTAACCTTAAAATCCTGGGCGTTGTCTGCCACTCTTTCAATAGAGATAAAAATATCTCCGTGTACTATTTTTCCTATAGAATAGTCAAAACTGATAATGTCCGTAAGCGTATCGTGATTAAGGAACTCCACATTAAGTTTGTGAAGATACTCATCGTCACAGAAGATATAATTGATTTCTCCTTGGCTACAACTTTCGGCTTCAATGGTTTTGGAAATCCATTGCGTGTACAAGTCTTCGGTATTTAACCTAAAATCGGTTTCATAATTATACCCTATCATCTATATTCTTTCGTAAAAACCTTAAAACTATTATCCTTCTTATCAAAACCAAAAAAACGAAATTCAGTGCTTAAAAACACTGACGAAAAATCGCTTAGCTTCTTTGTATGATTCATGTTTTCGATCAACGTTTGGTAGTCAATTTCCCTTTTTTTAAAACCAGATTCGTCGTTGGTTACTTCAAAACCAGAATTGACAACAAACTCAAAATAATGCTTCTCTAGAACAGGAAAAAGCAGCCATTCATTAAAAATGTTCTCACTAGGCCCAAAAGTTTTTATTTGATGCTGTTGGATCTGCATTTGTTGCTGCATGATCATTTGATTGTGCATATGAATATGAAACCACCACCAGTTATAGTACCTATATTCTTTTACGGAAACATAATCTGCCCTTACAACAAAATTATCATTAGTGCTCTTATTTACAGTTATGGTTGGTGCATTGGACGATTTAGCCGCATCTTTTAAAAAGCTTTGCATATCATAGAAATACTTCGACGACTTGCCGACTAAATCATCGGAAACATTTAATTCCTTAGAAACCGAGCCATCCAAAGAATTAAACGCTATAACAGCATTCGATTTGTTGAGCGAAAACCTGAACAAATTACCATTTTTTAAAAATGAGGTTGTACGTTTATAACCATCTGGATGGTTGAATTTCTTTTGGGAAAATTGGGCTTGATCCCCTTTGCTTTTGTCAAGCGAAAACAAATTGGTGGCGTCTCCTTTATCATCTTGCTGGGTAATTAGTAAAATCTCTCCTTCTAGATAAGCCCTTAGATTATTAATAGAGCCATTTGAGACAAATTCATTTGTGTCAACATTTTCAATGGGCTCCCCTTCAAGCAACTTTAAAAGATCTTTATTAGCATCATTTTTTAAGACCGAGGTTACTTTGTTGGTCTTTGCATTAGAAATGGTCAAAACCTTAAAAGAATCCTTGTCAGCAAACAACAAGACGCTTTCTGCAGAAGATTTAACAGACGTCTTGAAACCGGAAATAGCAATGTTTTCTGATGAAACGGTCTTTCCAGATTTTAAATCGACATCAAGAAGCTTTAAAACTCCGTCCTCCTTTTCGGAAGACACGGCCAAAGTAAGTATCTCACCACTTACATGAAACGATAAGACAGATGGAAAATTCTCAAAATCAATGCTCTCCAATCTTTTAAAATCTTGATTATCATATACTAAGGGAATGACCTCGTAAAGCTTACTTTCTTTGTTCTTAGCCAGAATTAAATGAAATGTTTCATTTGCACTAATTTCTCCAGAAACAGTTCCTTCAACCTTGTAACGATCTTCAATCTTTATTGATTTGGAATTGGGTGACCCTATGCTGAACAATCCTGTTAAATACAATATTACCAATAGCTTCGTCATCACTAATTTGCGTCTTGTTTAAAATACTCCTGTGCTTTTTTCTTGTATACGGGCTGCAAAGGTAAGCTTTGTTTGTTGAGAATTTCAGTAGTATTGAAATATTGTTTCGCTTTATCATTGTCCTGTTTAACCGGATTATCAAACTCTTCGTTATTTGTTCTGGATTCTCTCCTTTCCTCCTGACCTTGCTGGAACGATGCGTTTTCCAGCTTGAGTAACTGATGTTTTAAGGCTTGCATTTTTTGGAGTGTGCGTTGGGTAAATCCTTTGTTGAGCAAATCGGTCTCAATATCCTCCATTTGCTTGAGCAAGTTCTGCCCAGTACCTCCTTGGCCTTGCTTATCTAGCCGATCCTGTAAAGCCTGTCTTAACTGTTGTTGTTGCTTGTAAATTTCGTATAGTTCGCCATTAAGATCTTCGTTAAATTGATTGCCTTCTCCTTGCCCACCTTGTTGTTGTCCTTCGCCTTGTTGGTCTCCTTTATTTTCTCCACTGTTGGGCTTATCACCTTTCTCTCCGTTCTCACCCTCATTTTTCTCACCCTGTTTTTTCATGCCTTCGTCCATTTGCTTATTTAATTGTTCTTGGGACATGATAATATCAGGCAACTGCATCTCGCCGCCTTGGCCTTGTTTACCGGGACTTGGCATGCCGCTAGTCCCGGTTCCGGAGCCATTCATTTGCATTTGCATATTGTCTAAAATATTACTGAGGAAATCGGCTAGATTATTAGCTGAAGTAATCGTGTATTGTTGAGCAGCCACACCCTGATAAAGCATGTTTTCTGAGATTTGATCCAGTGATTTATCAATGTTGAAATAAACATTGGTAATCTCCTTATTTACCATTTCTGAAATTAAAGGTTGCCTTAGTGATAAGGCGAATAAGCTGTCGTCAATATGTTCAAAATGTTCTCTCAAGCTGTATTGTTTTTTTAGCTTGTTGGCGTATTCGTTATGATTGATATCTATCTGTTTGAACTGGTTCATCAAATCTTCCTGATTGAAGGAAAACAAAACTAAATTATCCAGTATTTGTCTTAACATAGCTGCATCTTCACTCAGTTGTTCTCCACCTTCCATTTGCATGGCTTGTTGCATTTGTTGAGCCATTTGCTGCATTTTTCTCGCGGCCTTTTTTTGATTTTGTTGAGCGTTTTCTTTAGACTCGTTTTGCTGGCCACTATTTTCTTCATTCTTTTCCAACTCTTCTGTTGCTTCCTTCATTAAGTCTTCCACCTCTTGTTCATCAAGTTGGTCTCTTGGGATCTCGAGTGGCTCTTTTAAGTCTTTATTTTCTTTTTCAAGATTGGATAGTTCTTCTTGGAATTTCTCAAATTCCTTGTTAAGTTTTTCTTGTTCCTCACTATTGTTCGTAGCGTCGTCTTTTTGTGAAAGGCTTTCTTGTTTTTCGGCTAACTGTTCCAAGTCTTGCTGTAGCTTTTCAAGTTTTTTCCCTACATAGTAGCGCTTGGTAAGTTCCAGTAATTGTTCTAGGCTACGTTTTTGGTTTTTGTTTTGCTTGGCCAATTGCTCCAACTTCTCAGCAAATTCTTCTTTATTGATCTTTTCCTGTAGTTCTTGAAGCTCTTTTAAAAGCTTTTCGTCTTGTTGCAATTGTTGTTCGTTTTCTTTTAAACGGTCCTGTAGTTGTTCCTTCATGGGATCATCCACGTGTTCATGCTGGAATTCCTCAAGGTTCTTTTGCATTTCCTGATTGAACTTTTGCATCATTTGTTCTTGCTGCTCTTGGCGCTTAAACAAATTTTCCAATTTCTTTTTGTCGTTAAAGTTCAATTGATCTTTTTCCTTTTGGGTTCGGGAAAGTTCCTCCAGTTCTTTTTCCTGCTTTTCAAAATTGTCAAGAGACTTGTCTAAATCTTGGATGGTTTCGTTTTGCTGTTTTAAATTCTGATTTAGCTCCTCTTCTTTGGTTAATTTTCTGTAAACAAAATTTCGGCTTTTTGTGTTTTTACTTCCGTTAACAGCATCATTATCAAATACTTGAAAATAAAGTTCGTAGCTTTCACCCTCCACCAGTTTTAAGTCCTGGGGAAAAGTAACATAAAACTCATCAAAGTTTGTGTTATGGACATCCATGGGAACCACCGTTTTATTGTCGGGAACACTGGCGGGATAGTAAACCAATTGCAGTTTGGTAAGCGCATAATCGTCACTCACTTGCCCATGGAAATACAAAGTTTTATGATCGGTGGAGTCAATCTCGTGCTGCACCTGAATTTCAGGATATTCGTCTTTAACCACATCAATGCTAAAGGCTAAATTTTCGTAATCCTTTAAATATTGATTATTGGTGCTCACCGCATAATCTAAGTTGGAGAACAGTTTTTTTTCCGTTGAAAAAGTGTCTCCCGTTTTCTTGAAAGGGAGTGTATCCTTGGCATAAAGAAATACTTCATCGGTTGCGCTGGTAGATACCTTCCAAATAATGTTGGTTCCTTGTGGAACCATAGCATTTCCTGTGCCTTTAAGGGTTTCGTCCCGTTTTTGAGTATACGCCGGATAATCCAAAACCATTTCAAAACCTGTCACAACAGGGGCTTTTGTCACGGCTAGATTGTACGGTTTAGAGACAACGTCATTGGCATTTAGCCTGAAAGTGATGTTGGAGGTTGGCTTGCTGAACACATATTCAAACTCGCCTGCACCAGTATTCTGCAAAAAATAGGTTTCATCATCATAAACTATTTTCACATTCTCCGGAGTTACTTCACCAGCTGTTTTTACCATAAGTTTAAAGTCGTTACCTTCAACAACATTTAAATCTGCATTGACTACAAAAAACTGAAATGGCGCTGGTGGCTCGTAAGCTGTTTTATAATTGACAACCCTTTCATAGCTATCACTAAACCAGTTTATTTTTCCCGTGACATAAGAAAGGAGAAGTATTATTATGGGAATGGCTGCATACTTTAAATACTTGGCGTTTTTTTTAAAGTTGATAGCCAACTTAAACGGAATTGGTGTTAACTCGCCCGACTTCTGTTCAATGCTTGCCAGTAACAATTCAGATTGTGCTTTGCTTTCATTCAATTGAAGCACATTGAGCAATTTATCGCTAACCTCTGGGAAATGGTTGCCAATAATTTTGGATGCCATTTTGTAATCTATGCCCTTTTGAAGCTTTAACAATTTGGCTACGGGGAAAGCAATAAATCTAACAAAGAGGCCTACCTCCACGAGTACAAATAACCAAAACAGAATAGATCTTGCAGTCGTTCCCAACCAAAGCACATATTCCACGAAAAGCGTGAGTAGAAAATAAAGCAATCCGAAAGCAAAAAACAAGATAAGGCCTTTAAGCAATTCATTTATATAAAACCGCTTAATGAACTGTTCCAGTTTTGTTTGTATTGTTTGAAAATTGGTCATTCTAGCATTTAACTTACTAAACTACAATTTTATTTTATTAGCCAAATCACTAAATTTGATAAGATTGTGTTAAAACCAAATGAAAGATTTCAAGTATTTAGCGGCCTTCTCCAT
>Ga0116151_10001387_pt1 | contig 22630 bp, 14 predicted proteins | sample AD_UKC117_MetaG_FD_89893 | JGI IMG/M metagenome (GOLD analysis project Ga0116151, IMG submission 89893) | Active sludge microbial communities of municipal wastewater-treating anaerobic digesters from Hong Kong - AD_UKC117_MetaG | ecosystem: Engineered > Bioreactor > Anaerobic > Digestate... | reverse complement strand
TAACATGAAGGAACGGCGAGACCGCCGTTCCTTCCGATATCCAAAGACTATCTGTTTTGCTTACATAGCCTCGACTATGCAGGTTACGCCCATGCCGCCGCCAACGCAGAGCGTGGCGCAGCCAAGCTTCTTGCCTGAGTGCTTCAGCTCGTACAGCAGCGAAACCAGTATACGGCAGCCGGAAGCGCCGATGGGGTGACCGATGGCGATTGCACCGCCGTTGACGTTTACCTTATCGGGGTCGAGCCCAAGCTCGTTCGCAACGGCTACGCTCTGAGCCGCGAAAGCTTCATTTGCTTCAAAGAGGTCGATATCATCGACGGTGAGTCCGCACTTCTTCAGAGCCTTGCGGGTGGAAGCGATCGGCCCTATACCCATGATGGACGGCTCGACGCCCGCGCTGGCGGTCGCGACAATCTTTGCCATAGGCGTAATGCCAAGCTCCTGAGCCTTCTCAAGGGTGGTGACGATGACAGCGGCAGCACCGTCATTGATGCCCGACGCGTTCGCGGCGGTAACGGTACCGTCGGGAATGAACGCGGGACGCAGCTTTGCGATACCGTCTACGGTCACGCCCTGACGCGGGAACTCATCAACCTTGAATTCGACCGTCTCCTTCTTGACCTTCATGGGTACGGGAACGATCTCCTCATCGAACTTGCCCGCTTTCTGAGCGGCCTCGCAGCGCTGCTGGCTCCTTGCGGAGAACTCATCCTGCATCTGACGGGTCACGCCGTACTTGGCGGCGACATTCTCCGCGGTCACGCCCATGTGATAATCGTTGAACGCTTCCCAAAGTCCGTCCTTTATCATTGTGTCAACGAGCTTACCGTCATTCATGCGATAGCCGAATCTGGCCTTTTCAAGAACGAAGGGAGCCGCGGACATATTCTCGGTGCCGCCCGCTACGACCACTTCGGCGTCACCCGCAAGGATCATATCAGCCGCAAGGGATATGGCCTTTAAGCCCGAACCGCAAACGTTGTTGATGGTAAACGCGGGGACTTCCACGGGCAGACCCGCCTTGATGGAGGCCTGACGCGCCACGCTCTGGCCGAGACCCGCCTGGAGGACGCAGCCCATGATAACCTCATCAATATCGGTGGGCTTGACGCCCGCCCTCTTGACGGCTTCCTTGATGACGATTGCGCCGAGATCGGCGGACGGGATGTTAGTGAGAGAACCTCCAAACTTGCCTACGGCAGTTCTGCACGCGCCGCACAATACGATAGTTTTATCCATGATATCCTCCTATAATTTAGTAGATGCCTACATTCATGACTTTGAGGTTAGGGCTTACGATGAAGTCGCACTCTGTTGCCTCCTTGACCTGCTCGACGGTATAGTCGGGGGCAAGCTCAGTGAGGGTGAGGCCCTCGGGCTTAAAGGTCAACACGCACATTTCGGTGACGATCTCGTCAACGCTCTTGAGCGCGGTAAGCGGGAAGGTGCATTTCTTGAGGATCTTATGGCGACCCTTTTGAGTATGCTCCATTGCGACGATAACCTTCTTTGCTCCGACAACCAAATCCATGGCTCCGCCGATGCCTGAAACCTTTTTGCCGGGGATCATCCAGTTGGCTAGATTGCCCTCCTCATCGACCTGCATTGCGCCCAAAATGGTCATATCGACATGACCGCCTCTGATGATTGCGAATGAGCGGGAGCTGTCAAAGAAGCTCGCTCCGGGCAGGACGGACAGCGGTGCGCCGCCGGGATTGACTAAGTTGGGATCGGGGACCTCAGGGGTGGGGCCTACTCCGATAATGCCGTTCTCGGCCTGGAAGGTAACCTCAACTCCCTTGGGAACGTGGTTAGCGATAAGAGTGGGAATGCCGATACCGAGATTTATGAGTTCGCCGGTCTCAAGCTCCTGTGCAATTCTGTATGCAATCCTGTTCTTTATATCCATTTTATACCTCCACGGGCACTATTGCGTTGATGTACACGCCGGGGATGGTGACAAGCTCGGGATCGATCTCGCCAACCTCGACAATCTGCTCCGCCTCGACTATGACGTAGTCGGCCGCGGTGGCCATGACGACATTGAAGTTCTTTGTCGAGCCGCGCAGGAAGCAGTTGCCCGACTTATCCACTACGGAAGCATGAACGAAAGCAACGTTGGCATGGAGAGGCAGCTCCAAGAGGCACATTCTGTCGAACATACGGTGTTCCTTGTCAACCTCAACGGGAGTGCCGACGCCGACGGGGGTGTAGAAGCCGCGAATGCCCGCGCCGCCTGCTCTTATCCTCTCGGCCAAAGTACCCTGCGGTACCAAGGTAACGTTCTGCGGCTCGTCAAGCTGCTTCTGTACGGCGCAGGGGTTCATTCCCAAGAAGGAGGAAATGGTCTTATCGACCTGACCGGCGGCGAAAACCTTCACCATATTGGTTGTAGCAATCCCAAAGTCGTTATTGACGGCGGTCAAGTGTTTTGTCCCTACCCTAATCAGCTCGGCGAGCAAGGTCTCCGGAGAGCCGCACTGCAAAAAGCCGCCCACAAAGAGGGTGTCGCCATCCTTGAGATGGGATACGGCTTCTGCAACAGTGGTTACTTTGTTCATTTGTTATCTCCTTTTTACAGTTTTAGTGTTAAGCTCTAAAAGCATCCAAAGCATTATAACATGCTTACATAGACTTTACAAGATAATTTGTCGGACTATTTTTACCAAAGTGAACTCACAGTGGAGGTTGGAAGTGAAATTTAGTCCCGGAAAGGTGGGTCGTGGATTGGAGCGAGTCTTGGCCGTTCGGTGCTGTCAATCCTGCGGGCAAGAGCAGGGGGTGACTTTGGAGTTTGTGGCAAGATCCTTCGTCGCACCGCTCCTCAGGATGACAGCGGGGAGATTCGGGGGAGCGTAACATTTACCGCAAGCTTGCTCCAAGATCCTTCGTCGCTGCCGCTCCTCAGGATGACAATGGGGGTTTATCGCTTGCACATTCGCTCTGTGACATGATGGCATCGCCCACCCACCCGTCGCACCGCTCCTCAGGATGACAGCGGGGTTTATCGCCAGCGCATTCGCTCTATCATGTGATGGCATCGCCCACCCACCCTCACTGTCATCCTGAGCTTGTCGAAGGATCTTGCTAAGAACAATAGCAGTCAAGGGGCGCTCACGGCGCGAACCACCATTTCGCCCCTTCGTGTCTCACGGGGGACACAAGACCGCTCCCACAGGGTGCAAAGGGGCGCTCCCACGATGGACAAAGATGCGCTTCCACGGTGGGCAAGGAGGTGTTGTAGTGCAGGTCAAGGGGGATGAACCGCAGACCCTTGTTGAAGCAAACCGACCATGTTTACCCTGCTTTCCCGCCATCTCTACACTGCGGAAAGTGCCTTGAAACCAGTATCCATAATATATTATTCCGTTCGTGTTTACAACTTCTCAAAATTGGGATATACTCAACAGAAAGTGTTGATTGGGACAGGCTTTGAGCATGATTTCGATATAGCGAACCGCGTATGGTGCAAGGCGGAATCGAGACGGCAACAGAGTATCCCCCATGAGCGCCTCCGTGAAGCTGAAGTAACGGCGGACGTTTCCCGCGTTAAGGGTCAGAGAGGGCGATGAAAATCGTCAACTTGGGTGGTACCGCGGTCACCAATCCGTCCCATTTTATTGTGGGACGTTTTTTTATACAAGGAGGACATAAAGATGTACGACAAGGTTCCCACTGATATGAAGTACGCCGAGCGCGAGCTTGAGATTCTTCGTTTCTGGCATGAAAACCATATCTTCGAAAAGAGCGTGAAGCTTAGGCAGGGCGCGCCCGCCTACACCTTCTACGACGGTCCGCCGACAGCGAACGGCAAGCCGCATATCGGTCACGTTCTGACCCGCGCCATAAAGGACTGCATTCCCCGCTACCGCACCATGAAGGGCTACGACGTTCTTCGCAAGGCGGGTTGGGACACGCACGGCTTGCCCGTTGAGCTTGAGGTCGAGAAGTCCTTGGGCCTGAACGGCAAGGAACAGATCGAGCAATACGGTGTAGAGCCCTTCGTCAAGGCCTGCAAGACCTCGGTTTGGAAGTACAAATCCGAGTGGGAGCAGATGTCTGACCGCGTGGGTTACTGGGCCGATATGGAAAACCCATATATCACCTATGACGACAACTATATAGAGTCGGTTTGGTGGGCGCTCAAGACCATACATGAAAAGGGTCTGCTGTACAAGGGCTACAAGATAGTCCCGTACTGCCTGCGCTGCGGCACCGCCTTGGCGTCGCACGAGGTCGCCCAAGGCTACAAGGATGTCAAGGAGCTTTCCACCATAGCCAAGTTCTTCCTCAAGGACGGCAGCGGTGACGCAATGCTCGTTTGGACCACCACGCCTTGGACGCTTCCGTCCAACGTCGCGGTGTGCTGCAACGCCGATGAACGCTATGTCAGAGCCGAGAAGGACGGCAAGGTCTATATCCTGGCGGAAGCGCTTGTCTCCTCCGTTCTTGGCGAGGACGCCAAGATACTTTCGAGCTTCAACGGTTCCGAGCTTGTAGGGCTTGAATACGAGCCTCTGTTCAACCTGCCCGTGAATTTTAAGGGAAAGAAGGGCTATCGCGTAGTATCCGACAGCTATGTCACCCTGACCGACGGCACGGGACTTGTCCACCTTGCGCCCGCGTTCGGCGAGGATGACGCAAGGGTCGGACGCGATTGGGATCTGCCCTTTTTACAGCTTGTAGACCCCTCCGGGCATATGTGCGGCGGAACGCCCTGGGACGGCGTGTTCGTCAAGGACGCCGACAAGCTGGTCAACGCCGCTCTTACCGAGTCCGGCAAGATGTTCACAACCCTGCCCTACGAACACAGCTACCCCTTCTGCTGGCGCTGCGACACTCCGCTGATATACTACGCCAGAGAGAGCTGGTTCATACGCATGACCGCCGTCAAGGATAAGCTCACCGCCTTCAACAGAAGCGTCAACTGGCTGCCCGAGACCATCAAGGAGGGGCGTATGGGCAACTTCCTTGAGAACGTCATAGACTGGGGCGTAAGCCGTGAACGTTACTGGGGTACTCCCCTGCCTGTTTGGACCTGTTCCTGCGGTCATGTCCATGTTATAGGCAGCAAGGCCGAGCTGAAGGCCATGAGCCGCAATTGTCCGGATGACATAGAGCTTCATAAGCCGTACATCGATCGCGTTGAGGTCGTTTGCCCCGTTTGCGGCGCCGTCATGAAGCGCGAGCCTGTGGTTATCGACTGTTGGTTCGACAGCGGTTCCATGCCCTTCGCGCAATGGCACTATCCGTTCGAGCATAAGGACGAGTTCGAGCGCCGCTATCCCGCCGATTTCATCTCCGAGGCGATAGATCAGACCCGAGGCTGGTTCTACACCCTTCTCGCCATATCCACCTGCCTGTTCGACAAGCCCGCCTTTGAAAGCTGCGTTGTTCTTGGGCATGTGTGCGACATGGAGGGCAAGAAGATGTCCAAGCACTTGGGCAACGTTGTCAACCCCTGGGATGTACTGGACAAGCAGGGCGCCGACGCGGTACGCTGGTATTTCTACACGGGTTCTATGCCTTGGCTGCCCGCCCGCTTCTCGTCAGAGAGCGTGTCCGAGTATCAGCGCAAGTTCATCGACACCCTTTGGAACACCTACGCCTTCTATACCCTGTACGCCGAGATTGACGGCTTCGACCCAACCCGTTACAGGCTTGAGGACGCCGAGCTGTCCACTATGGATAGGTGGATACTCTCACGCTTGAATTCGCTTGTGGAGTTCGTGGATCACAGCCTTGCCGACCTGCATATCACCGAGGCGGGGCGCGAAATGCAGTCCTTTGTGGATGTGCTGTCGAACTGGTATGTTCGCCGCTGCCGCAGCCGCTATTGGGGCAGTGACATGACCGCCGACAAGGTCGCGGCATACATGACGCTCTACACCGTCTTAAAGACGCTTGCGCTTCTTGCGGCGCCCCTGCTGCCGTTCATCAGCGAGGAGATATATCAGAACATCGTCCGCAAGGTCGATAAGGACGCGCCCGAAAGCATACACCTTTGCGACTATCCCGTTTGTGAGGCAGGCCGCGTCGACAAACAGCTTGAGACCGACATGGATGAGGTCGTGCGCATAGTCGTCTTGGGCAGAGCCGCCCGCAACGAGGCCAACCGCAAGATACGTCAGCCGCTTGCCAAGATGTACGTTCAGGGCCTGACCCTTGCTCCGCAGTACTGCGACATAATCAGGGATGAGCTGAACATCAAGGAGCTATGCTTTGTGTCGGACGCATCCGAGTTCATCTCCTACAAGGCAAAGCCTCAGCTTCGCACCTTGGGGCCGCGCTACGGTAAGCTGCTGCGCCTGATATCCGCAAAGCTGGATGAGGAAGGCGTAGGCGACATGATAGCCAAAGCGCACGCCGAGGGTAAGCCCTTCCGCTTCAATTTGGAGGAGGTTGAGGTCGTGCTTGCACCCGAGGACGTTCTGATGTCGTCACAGCAGAAGGCGGGACTTGTCAGCCAAAGCGACAGACAGCTCACAGTCGTGCTTGACGCCAACCTTACTCCTGAGCTGGTAGACGAGGGTATGGTCAGGGAGATAACCTCCAAGCTGCAAACCATGCGCAAGGAGGCGGGCTTTGAGGTCGCCGATCACATAAGGGTGGGCTTTACAGGCTCCCAAAGGGTGAAGGGCATATTCGACGGCTTCGGCTTTGCGATTTCCCGCGACACCTTGGCCGATGAGGTTCGCAATGAGACCTCAGGCTATGTGAGGGAGTGGAACATCAACGGCGAGAACGTCACCCTTTCGGTGGAAAGACTGTAAGCAAGAACAATCTATGAGGAGCCGCGGCAGCTTTATGGCCGCGGCTCTTTTCATTGAGGATGAGTGTAAATCGCTTTACATATTCATGAAATATATTCCCATTCCGACACGAACTGTGCTATAATCCTCTTATAGACCAAAGGAGGTTACCATATGTTCAGAAACAAAGACGGAAAGCTGTCCGTAGGCAAGGTCGTTTTGACCGCTGTTATCGCTATTGTTCTGCTTATCATCATACTCAGCTCCTACACCGTGATCCCCGCGGGGCATACGGGCGTCGTCGTTACCTTCGGCAAGGTCAGCGAAAATGTGCTGCAGGAGGGCCTGCACTTCAAGCTGCCCTTCGTTCAGAATATCATCAAGATAGACAATCGTGTCGTGAAGCTTGAGGTTACCACCGAGTCGTTTTCAAGCGACTTACAGACCATATCGACGGTGATTGCCGTCAACTACCGTATCACCAAGTCCATGAGCAACTCCATCTACAAGGAGGTCGGCTTGGATTTTGAGGAGCGTATAGTTATTCCCGCTGTAAATGAGTCGCTTAAAGCCGTAGTCGCTCAGTACACCGCCTCAGACCTTGTGGCGCAGCGCGAGAAGGTGTCGGTAGAGCTTAACGAGAACCTCTCGGCGAAGTTTGAGCCTTGGGGCCTGTTTGTCGAGGATTTGAACATCATCAACTGGGACTTCTCCGAGGAGTATATCGCGGCTATCGAGGCTAAGCAGGTGGCCGAGCAGGATCTTATCAAGACACGCACAGAGCAGGAGGAGCAGATCGTCATAGCCGAAGCTGAGGCGCGCAAGAAGGTCATCGCAGCAGAAGCGGAAGCAGAGAGCGTCAGAATCGCGGCGGAAGCCGAAGCGGAGCGCATCAAGCTTGAATCCGAGGCTCAGGCGAAGGCCAACAAGCTGTTGGCACAGTCCGTCACCCCCGAATTGATTGAGTACATGAAGGCTCAGGCGTGGGACGGCAAGCTGCCGATAGTCATGAGCGACGCGGGGGCGTTCTTCTCACTTGACAGCGTTATACAGGACGCCGAGCAATAATTAGGAGGCAGTTTATGGACAAGGAGCTTATCGCGGAGTGTAGAGAGATACTTGAGTACGAGCTTATTATGGCGACAGGCTGCACCGAGCCCATAGCCGTCGCGTATGCGAGCGCGCTTGCGAGGGAAGCCCTCGGCGTTATGCCCGAAAAGCTGCGCATTGGCTGCAGCGGCAATATCATCAAGAACGTAAAGAGCGTCGTTGTTCCCGGCACCAACGGCATGAAAGGTATAGGCGCCGCCGCCGTCATAGGCGCGGTGGGAGGCGATCCCAAGCTGAAGTTGGATGTGTTGAGCGGGATAACCGAGGAACACTGTATCGAGACCAAAAAGCTCTTGGATAAGAAGATATGCACCGTATACCTCCTGGAAAGCGACGACCCGCTGTGCATACGCGTTGACGCGACCGCCGGAGATGATTGCTCTGTGGTCGAGATAAAGGGCGATCACACCAACGTCGTCCTGCTTGAGAAGAACGGCAGGGAGCTTAGGACGCCCGACCGAAAGACGAAGGAGACGCACGAGCCGGATTACAGCGTCCTCAGCATCGCCCGAATCTTGGATTATGCCGAGGTCACCGATTTGAGCTTTGAAGCTCCCATACTCGAACGTCAGATTGAGTGCAACTCAAACATGGCGCAGGAGGGCTTGCAAAATGATTGGGGTATGTGCATAGGCAAGCTGCTTATGGACGCGAGCGCGGAGACCTCTGTGCAAGCCAAGGCGATGGCGGCGGCGGGCAGCGACGCAAGGATGAGCGGATGTCTGAAGCCCGTCGTTATTAACTCCGGAAGCGGCAATCAGGGGCTTACCGTGTCCCTGCCGGTGATTCAGTACGCCAAATGCCTTAACGCCGATCATGAAAAACTGCTTCGCGCACTGCTTATCAGCAATCTTTGTTCCATACATATAAAGCACAGAATAGGCAGGCTGTCCGCCTTCTGCGGAGCGGTAAGCGCGGCCTGCGGAGCCGGCGCGGCGATAACTTGGTTGGAGGGGGGATCGAGGGAGCAAATCAACGCGTCTATCGCGAATACCTTAGCCAATGTGTCGGGCATAGTCTGTGACGGCGCGAAGCCCTCCTGTGCCGCCAAGATTGCTTCGGCGCTTGACGCCGCGCTTATGGCGCACAGGCTTGCGATGCGCGGCAGGCAGTTCGCGGCCGGCGATGGGCTTATAGCCGAGGACATAGAGGACACCATAACCAAGGTCGGTGAGCTGGGCAGAGAAGGCATGAAGGAGACCGACCGCGAGATTCTGCGCCTGATGCTGGACGAATAGCTGCTGTGCGTACAAAACTCTGAGCGGTAAAAAAGCCGCGGCAAAGGCGGCAATAGGATAGTATATCTGTTGAGAGGTGATTTTTGAGCTGTCAGCCCAAGTCGCCTCTCAACGCGTATATGCAGATGCCGACGCTTTCACGCATGAAGTTGTTCAGCGCGAGATACCAGACGTCGGGCGCGGCTATGCCCGAAACGGACAGCCCCGCGTTTTCGGCAACCTTGGTGGAACGGTAGACGTGAAAGCCCGTGGTGACAAAGGCAAGCTTCGCGTCCTTGCCGCAGGCGGAATCGATAACAGCCTTGGAGTATCTGAAGTTCTCAAGGGTGCTTTCGGAGGCGTCCTCGGTAAGAATCCGTGACTCGTCTATGCCGTGCGCAATGAGATACAGCTTCATCGCGTTGGCCTCGGTCGTGGTTTCGCCAGAACCCTGCCCGCCGGATACCACACAGACGGTTTCGGGGTTGTCGCAAAGATACTCAATCGCGGTGTCAAGCCGCTTTTGCAGTACCAAGCTTACCTTGTCCTTGCGCAGACCCGCGCCAAGCACAATCAGCGCGTCCGCCTCAACCTTGTCGGCGTCCTTGCAGGCCGATATCATCAGCGAGCCGCAGACGATGAATATCACGGCGGCTGCACAAAAGCAGCCGACGGTGAACCACTTTAGAAAACACATGAAACCGCTCTGCATATGGGGAAGCAGCATTCCAAGCAGTATCAGCGGAATCCCGAAGAAGGCGGGTAGAATTACCCCAAGGTTGAAATTGGATCTGCATGCTATGACGCAGGTATCAAGTACTAAAATTGCACCAAGCACTACAAGGACGATTCGTATCGCCATAGGGTATACTCCTTTACTGCGACATTTATGACTCATGACAGCACCGTCTTTAAGAATTGTCCCGTGAAGCTGTCGGGGTTCTCGGCAACCTGTTCGGGTGTGCCGACAGCGACTACCGTTCCGCCCGCGTCGCCGCCCTCGGGGCCAAGGTCGATGATGTAATCGGCGGTCTTGATGACGTCAAGGTTGTGTTCGATGACGATTATCGAGCTGCCGTTCTCGCAGAGCTGCTCCAATATTGTGAGCAAACGCTTGATGTCATCGGTGTGCAGACCCGTGGTAGGCTCGTCCAAGATATAGAGCGTTCGCCCTGTGTCGCGGCGTGACAACTCGGTCGCAAGCTTGATGCGCTGCGCCTCGCCGCCCGAAAGGGTGGTGGAGGGCTGTCCGAGCTTGATGTACCCAAGTCCTACGTCGTGCAGGGTCTTGACCTTGCGATAGAGCTTGGGCAGGTTCTTGAAGAACTCCAAAGCCTCATCTACGGTCATTTCCAAGACTTCATGGATGTTTTTACCCTTGTAGTGAACCTCAAGGGTCTCGCGGTTGTAGCGCTTACCCTTGCAGACCTCACAGGGGACATAGACGTCGGAGAGGAAGTTCATCTCAATCTTGATGATGCCGTCGCCGCTGCAAGCCTCGCAGCGCCCGCCCTTGATGTTGAAGCTGAATCTGCCGCTCTTGTAGCCGCGCAGCTTGGCGTCAGGGGTCATGGCGTACAGCTCCCGAATGAGGTCGAACAACCCCGTATAGGTGGCGGGATTGCTCCTTGGGGTGCGCCCTATGGGGCTTTGATCGATGTCGATAACCTTGTTCAGGGCTTCGATTCCGTCAATCCCGTCATGGTCGGCGGCCCTGATGCGCGCTCGATTGAGGTCATGCAGCAGGCGCTTTTTGATAATCTCGTTGACCAGACTGGACTTGCCGCTGCCGCTCACGCCCGTGACGCAAACGAAAGCGCCTAAAGGAAGGCTTACCGTGATGTTTTTGAGGTTGTTCGCCCTTGCGCCCCTGACCGTGAGCCACTTGCCGTTGCCCGCCCTGCGCTGCGGAGGTACGGGTATGGACAGCTCGCCCTTGAGGTATTTGCCTGTGAGGGAAGCGGGGTTCGCCATAATCTCGGAGGGAGTGCCTTCCGCGACGATCTCGCCGCCATGAACGCCCGCGGCGGGGCCGATATCGACGATGTAGTCGGCGCTTAGCATGGTCTCTGTGTCATGCTCGACTACTATAAGGGTATTGCCAAGGTCTCGCAGCGCTTTCAAGGCATTCAGGAGCTTACAGTTGTCACGCTGATGAAGTCCTATCGAAGGCTCGTCCAAAATATACAGGACGCCGACCAAGCCGCTTCCTATCTGCGTAGCCAGCCTTATGCGCTGAGCCTCTCCGCCCGAGAGTGTTACAGCGGAGCGCGAAAGGGTTAGATAGCCCAAGCCTACGTTTTCAAGGAAGTTCAGACGCGCATCCAACTCCTTCATTATCTGTTTGGCAATCGCCTGCTGAGTAGGCGTAAGCTCTACTTGGTGCAAAAATGTCCTGGCCTTTGAGAGCGGCAGAGCGCTTAAATCGGCTATGCTCAAATCCCCGACGGTTACGGCAAGCGATTCCTTTTTAAGACGCTTACCGCCGCAGGTGGGACAAAGCGTATGAGACATATATGACTCATACTCCTGCTTCTGCCAATCGCTGCTCGTCTCATGATAGCGGCGCTCCATGCTGGGAATGACGCCCTCGAAGGAGGTCATGAAGCTGCCGCCGCCGTACTCTCGCTGATAGCTGACCTCTAACTTTTCGGAGCCTGTGCCGTATAGAATATCATGCTTCATGGCTTCGGGGATATCGCGCCAGGGCGTTGAGGTACTGACCCGGTACTTCCTGCATATAGCCGAAAAGTACATCTCGGCAAAGCTGCCGCCCGCGCTGCTTTTCCAGCCGTTAACGCTTATCGCGCCGTCGTCAAGCGAAAGGTCCTCATTTGGGACTATAAGCTCAGGGTCCATGCGCATAAGCTCGCCCAAGCCGCCGCAGTCAGGGCAGCTTCCAAAGGGACTGTTGAACGAGAAGACCCTCGGCTCTAACTCCTCTATGCTGATACCGCAGTCGGGGCAGGCGTACTTTTGCGAATACAGCGTCTCGCCGCCGTCAACGACCGCGACTATCGCAAGGTCGTCGGCCAGCCTAAAGGCGGTCTCCAACGCCTCCGACAGCCGCCCCTCAATGCCCTTTCGCACGACAAGACGGTCAATTACCGCCTCAATACTGTGATTTTTTCGTTTGTCAAGCTTCGGCGCCTCGGAAATCTCCGAGATAACGCCGTCAACGCGTACCCGCACATAGCCCCCGCGCTTTAGCTCGTCCAAGACTGAGCCATGCTCGCCCTTCCTGTGGCGGACGCAGGGGGCTATGACGAGTATCTTCGAGCCTTCTGGCAGGGACATAACGCGAGAAACGACTATGTCAACGCTCTGCTTCTCAATCACCTTGCCGCATTGGGGGCAATGCGGAACCCCGCATCTTGCGTACAGCAGACGCAAAAAGTCGTGAATCTCCGTGACCGTACCCACGGTTGAGCGGGGATTGCGGCTTGAGCTTTTCTGATCTATCGATATAGCGGGAGAAAGTCCCTCTATGCTGTCAACCTCCGGTTTGTCCATCTGACCGATGAACATTCTGGCGTATGAGGAAAGGCTCTCGACATACCTGCGCTGACCCTCGGCGTATATGGTGTCGAAGGCAAGGCTGGACTTGCCCGAACCGGAAAGCCCCGTGAATACTATGAGTTTGTTGCGCGGCAGGCATAGGTTTATGTTCTTTAGGTTGTGCTGCCTCGCGCCCGTTATCGTGATGTTGTCCATGTCATTCCTTTGTCTATAAGTATTTCAGGGCGGCCACAGCCTGTGCTGATATGCACAAGCCCTTGCCCTCGTCGTTCATGCCCTCGGTCGTGGTCGCCTTGACGGACACATTTTCCATCGGAATCCCGCAGTCTTGGGCTATGTTCATGCGCATCATCGCTTCATAGGGAAGAAGCTTAGGACGCTGCGCTATTATCGTTGAGTCGATGTTGGTTATTACCATGCCCCTTTTTTGCACCATGTCTGCCACCCGCCGCAGCAGGATGCGGCTGTCTATGCCCTTATAGGCAGGATCGTTGTCGGGGAACGCCTGTCCTATATCACCCAAGGCGCAGGCGCCAAGCAGGGCGTCGCATATGGCATGAAGCAGTACGTCCGCGTCGGAATGCCCAAAAAGACCCTTGTCAAACGGTATCTCAACTCCGCCTAAAATGAGCTTGCGTCCATCTACAAGCCTGTGGGTGTCATATCCTGTCCCATATTTGGTACAGGAAAGCTCGCGTTCAAGTCTGCGCCAGTCGTCCGCGTCGGTGAGCTTGATGTTCTCAACACTGCCCCTGACAAGATGAAGGGGAAGCCCCGTGTATCTTGCATAAAGGCTTGCGTCATCGGTCATCAATTCGCCCGCAAGCTCATGCGCCCGCTTTATGGCGGAGTATCTGAAGCTTTGTGGGGTCTGCATACGGTAGAGACTGTCCCTGTCCACCGCGCCGAGACAGCTCCACAAGTCGCCGTTTTGCTCCAATTTTAGCATGGTGTCGGAGACCCTAAGCGCGACAACGCCGCTGCCGTGGGCTTTTGCGCCCTCTATGGAGGCGCGGACAAGCTCGGAGCTGACCATGCAGCGCGCCGCGTCATGTATAACAGCTATGTCGTCATTTTGCCAAAGGTCGGCGTGAAGAGCGTTGCCGACAGACTGCATACGAACCTCGCCGCCCATGACTACAATGCTTGGAACGGGGCAGCTTAATTGGTGCAAATATGTCTCATGCTCTGCGTTGGTTACAAAAACGACAGCCTCGACGCCGCCCTTGAGAAGCGCGTCCAAACTGCGTTCAATGGCTGTTTTACCCGCAATGGGAGCGGTCAGCTTGTCGAAGCCCATGCGCTCAGACCTGCCCGCGCAGAGCAGTACGGCAACGGCTCTCATGCTATTCCTCGGCAATGACGGTGTACATCTTGTCGGCGTCCTCCTTGCGGGTAAACTCGGGCGTGGCGTCAACGCGCACATAGATGTGCTTGCCGCCCATGAGTATATCCAGCTGATCCCCAACGTTGACGTCGGTCGCGGGTTTGGCCTGCCTGCCGTTAATGCTGATGCGTCCCGCGCTCGCCGCCTCGTTCGCGACGGTGCGGCGCTTTATTATCCTTGATACCTTCAAAAACTTATCCAATCTCATGATATTTCTCCTATATTTTGCCTAATAGCTGCAATATTATCGTGATTATTCCCAAAACGCCCGTGTAGACGGCAAAGCCCCACAGCTTGTGACCCGTGATGAGCTTGAGCATGAGGCGCACGGCGAAGTAGCCCGTGACCCCCGCCGCTATCATTCCGACGAGCAGAGTGCCTATATCAACGCCTATACTGCCGACCTCGATTACGTCCTTGACCTCAAGCACCATGCCTCCGAGTATGGCGGGAATGGACATGAGGAAGGAGAAGTCTGCGGCGGCCTTGCGGTCGAGACCCGCGAACATCGCACCGCTGATGGTGGAGCCGGAGCGGGAGACGCCGGGCAGAACGCCAAGGCACTGCATACCGCCGATGATGAGTGAATCCCGCCAGGTCATCTTTCCCAGCTTGCGCTTGTTCTCAACGTAGGTGGCCGCCCAGTCGCACAGGAGTAAAAGTATGGTGGTGACAAGGAAGCACACCCCAAGGTAGGAGCCGCCCTCCGCGTTGTTGTAGAACGTCTCAAACGGGTCGACCTTGAACAGCAGGGCGATAAGGACGGTGGGGACGGTGGCGACAATGAGGTAACCCATCAGCTTTTGAACGGGGTGGCGAACGAGCGCCCATACGCGTTTGCGGTAGACGATGATGACGGCGACAAGCGTCGCGACATGAAGCATGACCGAAAAGAACGGCCCGCCGCTCGATTCGGATATGCCCATAAGCTTCTGCAAGAGAAGCAGATGTCCGCTGCTCGAAATAGGCAGAAACTCGCATACGCCCTGTACTATACCCAAAATCAGCGCTTCCCAGACTGACATATTACCTCCATGGAGATGAGCCTTGATAAGCTCAGAATCTCGTATTTTCTATCATACTACGATAATTTGAAAGATACAATAGTTGAGAGGTGATTTTTATGTTGACTTACATGCCCATAAGGGATGACAGCGGGCGTATCGTAGGACGTTTGTCCGCGAGGGACGGCCGTGTCAAGCTGAATTGTCCATTGGGGGACGAGGCGTATTTGGTGATAGGCGAAAGGTTCGTGACCGTTGAAGCCGGGACGGAGATTGTGCTTGCCGAAGCGTCCGCGGGGCTGTCGGTGCTCGTGCTTTTGGGGGGCAGACTGCTGTGCTGGGGTTCGGCGGACGGCCGAGACGCGGCTGAATTGCTGTATGCGCTGTCGCTGAGAAACGCCGCGTACATCAAGAGAGCAAACGACAAGGCAAGAGAGGAGGGTAAGCTTCAGGAGAATGCCGACGACAGAGAGGCAAAAATGGACGGGTTGACAGTCACGGCCTGCGTTAACGCGGGCGAAGATGGGACTGAAACGGAAACGGCTGATGAAGCAGCAGGCGTCTTTGAATGTACTGCGGAGGAGCCTGCGGATGCTGACGGGTGCGAATACGAAGCGGTGAAGGGCGCTGAAGCCCACGGCAATTATGAGAGAGCCGTAAGCGAAACCGCAGAATCGCTCGCGGCGGATTCCGCCAATATGCGGATGAACGCGCCCAACGAAGCGGAGATAAGCAGCCACGGGGTTAAGCCGATTGAGACGACAATGTGCGATCTCAATGAGGATATGTCCGAGCGTACCGAAGGCGCGTTTGACGAAGCGGAAGAAGGCGCGGGCGGGACTCTATATGAACCGCAGCCTCCCGTAATCCTGCGTTCCGAACCCAATCTTGTCTTTACGCAGAACGGCAACGGCTGTCCCGCCGACCGCATAACGGAGAGAACGCACTGGTTGGAGGCTGTTGACGCGCTTATCAAGGCGGGTGGGGCCGCCCGCGACGACGAATCCGCCGAGGACTACCCGCCACCGCTGAACAAGCTGTACGGTCAGATCCCGAACCCCTTTCCGGCCATCTTTCCGGGGGTACGTTGGCGCAGAATCGACATGGGCGGACGCCGTGCCTATGAGGGCGTCGGGGTGGTTTCGGGTGAGAACGTGCGTGTCACCGCTGTAAGGGCGGCGGGCGGCGTACCGTTTGATTTCAGCCGAAGGATAAAAACCCGCAGCGGAGTCTATGCGCTAAAGATTGAGCCGCTGAGAGGCTAAGGAAAAGCAACACCTCGTCATTCCGAAGCAGGGGCGCGCCATTCCCCGCTTCACTTTATTGAAGCCGTCTGAACTGACGGCTTCAATTGTCTTATCGTGTCGGTCTGCCGTGGGGAAAGTGAAGCCGCGTTTTTTGTGGGGACATTGACGAAGGCTTTTGACACGCACATGGTCTTGACCTTAACGCGGGATTCTGACAAGCTATTTTTCCATGCATACCAATTGTTTTTTGCATGAATACATACGGTAAAATCGAAGTTTGCATGAACGGCAGAATCTCTTTTTTCAACAATCAGGAAACGATGGTCAAATCGCATATCGCAACCGAATTGTCAAGATAAATTTACCTAAATGTTAATAACCGTCACGTTGACATATGCAGATTATAGTGATAGAATGCGAATAAAATATAGAATTATGTCTATTTTCAAAGGAGGATCAATGAACACCAAGCGTTTTATCGCGATGTTGATTGTTATAGCTTTTGTCATTGGAACGGTACCTACCTTCTCATTGGGCGAGACCTATAAATCGACGGATTACAGTATTCCCGCTTTGACGAGCTTTACCGCCGCGGGTTCGGGCAAGTTCAGCCTTACTGAAGGCAGCAGGATATATGTCGTCAATGAGGACGGTCTGTTTATGAGCGATTCCGGCTATTCTGATTATGTGGAGACGGTTCGCCTTATAACTTCGGACTTCGCCGAGAAGGGCAAGCCCACCGTGAACGGGATGAATGTCATGTTCGGCAGCGCGACCGACATAGCTCAGGATGATTTGGTGCTGAATCTTGACGCCGCTACGACCCTTTTTGATTCCTATGACGACAGTACACTGCGTTCTCAGGCGTTTCAGATTGTCGTAAGCTCGACAAGCATTATCGTTACGGCCAAGGGGCTTTCCGGACTGCTTTCGGGTGCGCGCACGGTGCTGCAATACGAAATCACGCACAGCGGCATGGATTACGGCACTTATTTGGCCGTTCCCGATTCCGCCGAGCGTTCGCTGTTCCTGGACTGTGGCAGAAAGTACTACTCCGTATCGACGCTAAAGACACTTATTCGTGAGATGTACTGGTGCGGCCTAAACGCGCTTGAGCTGCATTTTTCAGAGGACATGGGGCTTAGGCTCGAAAGCACTCTCTATCCTTGGCTTGCCAAGGGCGGCGACATCAACGTATTCGGCTAATAACGCCGTTACAGCGAATTACACGCAGGACGAGAACCAAACGAGTGTCTTAACTCAGGCTGAGATGGCCGACGTCATCAGCTACGCCAAGGTTTACGGTATTGAGATAATACCATCCTTTGATATGCCCGGGCATATGAATTACATTGTGGCGCAGTATGATGAATATGTCGCCGCCAACGGAAGTCTCAGCTTCACATATGACGGCGTAAGCTATACCGCGACAAGCGCGAACTCAGGCGCGAAGATAGGCAACTACTTCAAGCTCAACGGCAGTTTTGTGCAGTACAGCAGTCATGACGGCACATACAGCAGGGGCATAGATATATCCAATGATTACGCGAGGGCGTTCGCCTTCTCGCTGCTTGAGGAATACGCGGCCTTCTTCAGGGGCAACGGCTGCACCAAGTTCAACCTGTGCGCCGACGAGTGCCTTGGGTACTCGGTGACGATGAACGGAACCACCTATACAACTGCAAGCACGGGCAGCAACAACCTTTGGAACTGTCTGGGGCATTGGCAGAGCTATGCCGTGAACACCCTTCGCATAACGAACGGCACGGCCTACGACGCCTTTATCAGCTTTGTGAACTCGGCGGTTTCAATTCTTAAGGACAAGGAATACGCGGATATCCGCGTGTTCAATGACGAGGCATACAGAAGTCCCACGGTGACGCAGCACGTCAGCCTTGACAGCGATGTTGATATATGCTATTGGGATTACTCGTCCTCCTACCTGGATTCGCCCATTGCGGTTGCGAACGACGGCCGAGTCCTGTATAACTTCGACAATACCCATGCCTATTATGTTCTAAGCTCAAGCTACGCTTCAAGCTACCCCAACATGAATGTGGCGGACATAATCGCATCCGGAGGTGTGTACAGCTTCGACGGAGTGGATATGAGCGCGTACGTTTCCTCCGTGGGCGGCGGAAGCTTCGCCATTTGGTGCGACAATCCGGGCTATCAAACTCAGTCTGAGGTGCTTAGCTCCATTACCGGCATAATGCGCGCAAGGGCGGCAAAGCTCTGGAAGGATTCATACAGCGTGACGTCCGCCGCGTTTTCGGGTCTGAGTTCAATGCTTAGCTCCGCGCCCGCCTCATCGCAGACCGCGAGAGCCGCCGTTCTGCCGACAAGCGAGGATCACAGCGAGCTTCGCTCTTACATCGAGAATGTGCTGCCTATCGGTACCAATTCACAAAGCGCGTACGCTGCATACATAGCCGCCGTCGGCAACGGAGCCACGGTGGACGACAACGCCTACGCCACGGCGGAGGAGCTTGCCTCAGCGGTAGCCGCCATCGAAACCGCCATTGCGGGTTTGACCGATACAAGCCCCACAGCGTCTCCCGAGCCTACGGCCGTGGAGTACAGCTATACCGACCCTGCGGGCAACACCAGCACGATAGAGTATTACGGCGCGGACACCATAGAGCTGCCCATTGTCATACGCGACTACAACAATGACGGTATGCTGTTTGAGTATGCAAGCTCGGAGGATACGACTCCGCACACGACCGAGGGGTCAGGCAATATTCCGACGCCCAATCTGCTGCTGACAGGCACAGGCAACACCAACGACACTTATACCTCAAGCACTCCCGAAACGGGCGTGACGCGCTTTAAAGTTACCGGTGAGGGATCGTACATAACGTATAGCGCCGGAGGAGTGACAAGCTCAACCGTTCGTTATGCCGCGATATCATACCGCACGAATGCGGCGTATTCATCCACCCCAAGTTTCCGCTTCAGAACCTCGAGTTCAACCGCACCAACCGATACGCTCAGCGCCGCATTGACCTATAATACCCCAAGCACTTGGCAGACCTGTGTTGTTGACTTTGGCACAGTTACGGCATACAGCGGCACATCGGCATTAGCTTATTTGACGTTCTATCCGCGTTTGGCCGCGGGAAAATATGTCGAACTTTCCTATATCGCTCTGTTTGACAACAGTACGGACGCCAACAGCTATGCCGCGCAGATGGTGGGGCCGGTCGTCACGCCGGAGACCATCATTACCTCCGAGACCGTTATGGGCAACAACCTCGCTTTCGGCCTGCTGTTTGACTCCATGGACGCCTCGTATACCTCCGACAGCTCGCATCTGCATCAGGGCTACGGCGATGTGAGTCTGTCCCCAAGCAATATCTCCGACACTCTGGGCAGCGGTCTTAACAAGTCGCAGACAAGCAATCAATACAAGCTCATCCAAGCCGGTAAAAACAGCGGAGGCGGCAATACCATTTCGACCTTCAGCACCAATAACGACGGCAGCGGCAACTTAGTTGTCGCGAACACGCGAATAACCGGATACGCAAGGACGGGCCTTGTTTCCGCCACGCTCGGCGCAGATAAGCGGGTGCGGTATACTCAGGGCGCGATAGAATACTTAGCAAGTCTTTTGGAGGCGGCGCTTGCCATACCCGAATACACGATTAAGTACAACAGCAATTCAGGCAACACACCCTACAACAGCTACAACTACGCCTATGTTTCGGGCGAGGAAAACTCCGCCCTGTTCGGGGTTGACTCAAACGGAGACGCCCGCGACTTCGCGCAGTACCTGCGGGATAAGAATCTCTCCGGCAGTGAGACCTATTCCTCCACCGCCTCAAGCTTTGACGGGACGCTGAGCGGAATTAATTCCTACATGGACGCGGCCTACTTCATGCTCAACAGTCTGCATACCGACAAGTACAGCCAAACCGTTGAGGAGTACAACGAACTGGTATTGCATAAGGAAGTGATAACCCAGACAAACGGCACGACACGAACTGCGTATGTGTTTGACTCGGCGTATGAATCAACGGATTACAACTCCGGAACGGGCAGAATTGCCAATACCGGCGCGAACAGAGTGGACTGGACTTACCCCAACAACATGAACAAGATGAATCTGAACGGCGTATATGTACCGGCTTACCCCTTCCTGCCCATCAACAATATGGGCTATGGGTCTACCTATTCGCCCTACATTTATGATGACGGAGTTGTCGAGGGCAACACGTCGTTCGGAGATGAATACACGGGCAACAACTATAATTTCGCGCTTGAAGGACACGCAAAGTTCGTCTACCATCAGACGGACAACCTTTACTTCATGTTCGCGGGCGATGATGACGTGTACCTGTATATCAACGATGTGCTGGTGCTGGATATCGGAGCGGCGCACGGCATAACCGAAGAGAAGCTGCTGTTGAACAATCTGGGACTTGTTGACGGGGAGACGTACGACTTCGACTTCTATTACCTTGAACGCCACGGCTACGGCGCTAACCTCCATATTGAAACCAATATCGTGCTTGCAAGCGATATAGTGTCGGTGGAAAAGACCGCAGAGCAGGGCGGAACCGCGATTGAGTACGGCGGGCAAATTTCGCCGATGGAGAGTTACAGCTATGCGTTCTCCATGACCAACGACGGCAATTCGCATCTGTCGAATCTGAGCTTTGTCGATCCCACTCTTGGGGTGACGTTGAGCTACGCGGGACTGTTCTTGGGCGACTACGGCGACAGCAACACAGCGCGAACGGCCGAGGAGCTTGTGGTCAGTTTATATGACGCGAGTGCGGGTACCACGACAGAGTACGCAAATCAATCGGAGGAGCAAATCAAGACTTTGCTTGCCGCAGGGCTTGACGCGGACGACATAATGACGGTATCCAACATCAAGTATAGGCTAAGCGGCACAGAGCTGTCGCTAGGAAGCAAGACGAACACGGTTACGGGTACGGCATATACCACGAGTGGAGAGACTATTTCAGGCAGAGCGACAATGCTTGTGACCTACGAGGGTATAGTCGATATGGTTACGCTTGGCGCACAGGCGCATATCATCCACAAGACCGCGGATATACTTCAGCCCATGTACACCAATGGCATACGCTTTGCCGTCACTGTCAACTATAAGTCATTGCAGCAGGTAATGGATGTGGGCGAGTACTTCAATTTCGGAATGATTATGCTTCCCACCAACAGACTGTTCAGCGCGTCCTATGCCAACGCTTCGACTTGGAGTATCTCACCGAACGGACAGAGCGGCAATGACGCGCAGCTTCAGTACGTTCAGTCCATGATGCTGAACGCGGACAGCTCGGGCAACATCACCACCGCGCCATCGCAAACCTCCTCGGAAACGAATGTCGCCGCGCAGCCCTCGGCGGTGTTCTTCAACAGCGCGGCGCATACGGGCAACGGTACGGGACGGCTTACTCTGAACAACACTAATATGGTGTACTGGAGCAGCGCTTTGGAGAACGCGGCAAGCCTTTCGGACTTCGTTGCCGAGCTTCAGTTAGATACCGGTGTGCAGATATTGAGCTTTGACGAGGACGCGGGCGACTTCATCTACTGTATATATCTGATGTTCAGCAACGACGACGCGTATAAGGACACAAACGCGGATGAATCGGCGGCCAACGCCGCGAGACTTGCTCAGGCGAACAGGGAGATAGCGTACAGAGGCGTGTTCGTAAAGCTGTCGAAGGACGCAAGCGACGAGTATACGGTCTACGACGTACAGCTTGGCTATCAGAAGACCAACAGCGCGACACGAATATTCAGACACTACTTCTATTATGGCGCGTCAACGGGCGATTGGGCGAATTCGATTTGGCTCACGTCACAGGGCGACCTGCCCGTTTCAAATGATCTGAACGGATGGTCGCTGTTCGCGCCGTCTGAGGACCTACAGGAATTCTATCCTGCCGCTTAACGGATTGGAGGGAAAGATGAAAGAGTATAGAGCATACGAACCTCCGATCATGGAGCTTGTGGCGCTCGACTATGATGATGTGGTCACGGCTTCGGGCGACGTTTGGAGCGGGCCCGACTATCCGGGCGGTTCGGGAAGCGGGGGCGGCGTCCCCTTCAACCCCGGCGACAACTGGTGGGACGAGCCGTAACGCTGTAAAGCAACATAAACCAACGGTGACGATAATATCAAACGGACAGGGTCAAACTGCGGACCTGTCCGTTTTTATGCCGCCGCAGTGTGATATGTTCGGTAATCGCTGCAAAAAGGGGGATCGCTTGAGACTTACAAAGCGTTTACAGCTATTCTGATTATCTATATCAAGACATAATCAATATGCATTTGTTATTCATTTGCTATAAGCTCAGGATGACAGCGAGCGTTGAAGGGCGGATAGAGTATGTGCTTGAGAGCTGCTAAAGCACC
>Ga0116151_10001386_pt1 | contig 22642 bp, 17 predicted proteins | sample AD_UKC117_MetaG_FD_89893 | JGI IMG/M metagenome (GOLD analysis project Ga0116151, IMG submission 89893) | Active sludge microbial communities of municipal wastewater-treating anaerobic digesters from Hong Kong - AD_UKC117_MetaG | ecosystem: Engineered > Bioreactor > Anaerobic > Digestate... | reverse complement strand
ATTTGTTTATTATAAGTTTTGAAATACAGATATTCGAAAGCCTTCAAATCATCGATCATCCCCTCCAATAAACTAATCCCTCTAAAAGGAAGCATCGCTGTCGGCAAAGGCTTTTGAGTCTTTGGATCCAATAAATTCAAACGATCTCCGGCTCCTCCAATTGGAAAAATGAAAACAAATTCATCTAATCTTTCTATAAAAAGATTCATTTTTTCAGAGTAATTTTTTTCCTGCGTTAAATCCAGAATTTCAGGGATTTGTATTTCGGAAAGTTCTTTTATAGATTGATTATTTTTATCGATCAGCTGACACGTTTTTTCAAAATAACCAACAATGCCTCCGATTGAAGAAAGCATTTTTTCAACAGGAATCAGCTGCTCAGCTATTTTTAAATATATTTCTTTCTCTAAAGGAATTTTTTTTTGAACAGATGGATTTAAGCAAAATAAAGAAAATAAAGAAATACGCTCTTCCAAATCAAATAACTGAATCAAATCATAAGACTCTTTTAAAGCACTGATTTTTGAAAATCTTTTCTGAAGATCTTTTTCTTTCTCTATTAGATCCAACATTTTAACCCCTTAATCACAGCCATAAAAAATAAATTTATTTTTATATATATTATATATATAAAAAAAATATGAAGAAACTTTACTTAATTGGCTATATAATTTTTGTTTCGTGTCTCAGCTTTGGAGGATATCTATTCTTCAACCAAAACTGGGTATACTATCGTTTAGCTGAAAATCATTTCAAACAAAATAACTATGAAATAGCTCTGGATTATTATGTAAAAGCTATTGAAAAAGGTATTGACCCCATCCTTGTTTTCGAAAATCTTGCCAAAAGTTCGATAGCTTTTGGAAAAGCTCCAAAAACCTTATCCGAAAATAATCTGAAAACACCTAAGGATCTATTAAATATTTCTTCTTTCATTTCTTACCTTGGAAATACCGACAAAGCTATCCAGATTTTAAAAGAATTAATCAAATCTCATCCAAATTTCACCCCGGCATATTTTTCCTTAGCCGATTTATACTTGCTACAAGATGAATATCTTCTTTCCATTCGAATGGATTTAACGCTTTTAGATTTTTACCAAGAAAAATCTACCCCTTCTCATGGATTACCTCCTATCGAACAAATATATGAAAAAATAGGCAGATCTTTCTTTTATAAAAATGATATCCCAAATGCCATACATTATTATCTTCTTGCAAAACAAAATAGTGCTTCAAATAAGTACAACCTATTACTTGCAAACCTCTATTTAAAACAACATATCTACCAAAAGGCATATGACCTTATCAAAGATATCTCCATCAAAGACTTCAATGGAAACAGTCTTCTTGCCTATGGACAATTAGCCTTTTTAGCTCATGACTATCCTAAAAGCCTTGAAATCTATGAATATATCCTAGACATCAATCCTCAAAATAATTTAGCACGCCTGCAACTTGCTGAAATTTATTATTATCTAAAGGAATATCCTTTAAGCATGAAGCAATTCGATATTCTTTTAACAAATCATCCAAACGATCCACAAATAATGCGTAAAGTTGCTATTTTATATATTCAGTTAAAAGATTATCAAAAAGCACAAATTCTTCTCGAAAACAGTTTAAAAAAGAACCCTTCATCAATTGTTGCAAAACAATTTCAATGCTCGAATCAAAAGACCAAAAAAATCTTAGAGTTACTTATCAATCGATCTTATGATTTTGATCCTTTGATTGAGACACTTGCGATCGATGATCTCAAAATGCCCAAAACCTCACATTCTTCATTTATTTTACTAACAGAAGATCCTGCCCTTATCAAACAATTTGCCATTAATTTTGAAAAAGATGGAAAAATTCTTGAAGCAATCGAATTATATAAAAAGCTTGTAAGCTTGAATCCCAAAGCTAATAATTATGAAAAACTAGGCAATCTTTACGTCAGAATAGGAAAATTAAATGAAGCAATTGCAGCACTTGAAAAAGCTTATGAAAAAGATCCTTCTAACCAAGACTATAAAAGAAGCTATGCTTTAGCTCTTAGCTATGGAAAAAATGATCAAAGGGCCTGCTGCCTTTTAAAAGAGCTTTTAGAAAAATTTCCAAATGATCCCGATATTTATCTCGAACTTTCTAAAATTGCCTTGAGAGATTTTGATCCGCAAAAAGCTTCTAACTATATCAATCAAGCTCTCATAACAAGCCCAAGCAGTCCTAGATTGTTACTGGAAAAAGCCAACTAAAGTGCAATATTAGGAAAACCACAAATCGCAATCGATGCCTACAAGTCCATTTTTAAAATATTTCCTGAAAATCCCTACTACTCCTTGCAATATGCAAATAGCGCAAGAAATTGGGGAGATTTCACTAAAAGCGAAAAACTTTACAAGGAATTTATAGAAAAACATCCTGATGTTTTTTCCGCTTACTATTCCCTAAGTTCCTTATATCGTAATATGAAGCTATTTGAATGTGCCAAAAACGAAATCGAAAAAGTTTTAGCACTTTCTTCACAAGCGCCCCCGCAAGCTCTTCGAGAACTTGCAGAAATCTTCTATGAAGAAGCTCAATATCCTCAAGCATTAGACTGGATTCAAAAATCTTTAGAAGAAGAACCGGACAACCTTCAAGGCCTTTCACTTTTAGCAAAAATCTTTAGCAAACAAAAAAACTTCGAAAAAGCTCTTAAGATCTATCAAAAAATAGCTACTATTCAAGGAGAAACCGAAGAAGCTTATATCCAAATCGGCCTCATTCACAATAAGCTCAATCAAAAAGACGAAGCAAAAGAGTATTTTTCAAAAGCATATGAAATAAATCCTCTCGATGCCGCAGCGCAATATTTTTATTTAATCTCTCTTGGTATCGATCATCAAAAAATCTTGGAACAAGCTCTTTCTCTTTCTGAATATAATCAACTAAGGTTTGCAAACTTATGCATCAAATACAAAAAACATGATCTTTCGAAAAAGCTATTACAAAGCCTTTATGAAAAAGATCCTGACAATTATTTGATCATGACCTCTTACGTAAATTATTACAGCTCTAGACAAAATTTTTCTGCTGCAAATGTTATTCTAAAAAAAGCACTTAAGATTTATCCCAATAATTATACTCTTCTTTTAAAACTTGCTGAAAACTACAGCTATAATCATCAATATGATCTATCTTTGAATATTTATAATCAGTTGATTGCTTTGAATCCTTGCAACCCAAATTTAATCATACAAGCTGCAAGGGTTTCCGGCTGGAATAAATCATACTTACAAGCCGAAAACTATTACAAATCTCTAATCAACTCCTGCCTCAAAAATGATTTTGACAAAGCTATTTCAAAAGCTATCTCATCTACTGAACTTCAAACACTTTTAAAAAACAGCTCTTTTAAACAAATCCACTGTTTGCTTAAAGATCCTTCCTATGAAATATCTTTTGAAAATTCACAAAAGATAAGACTGATTTATTTAAGATATGCTCCAGCTTTGTACTATAAAAACTATGCCGAAAAAGAACTTATAGCAAAAAAAGCCTACTGGAAAGAGCATTATTTAACTGCTATGAATGCCAACAAAAAACTTCTTAAAGATATTCCCTACAGCCAAGAAGCCCTTTTCGATCTGTCTCAATGTTATTGCTATCTAGCACAATATCAAAAAACTGAAGATCAATATAACAAGATATTGAATGAATTTCCCGATCATAGTTTAGCTCAAAAAGCTTTAAACAAACTTCAATATTTTAAACATCGTTCTTTAGAAGGAAAATATCATTTTTGGGAGGAAAAAGGATATGGAGAACTGGATCGGATCATCAGACAGATCTACAGCCTTCAATATTTTCATCCCATCAACTATAAGCATGAGATTTCTGCCACTATTAAAGAATGGCTTGAAAAGCCAATTTTTTCTGGCCAATACATTATTCCCAATCGTGTAAATAAAGAAGAGACGATTCCCGGAAACAGCCTCAAACTTGCTTATTTTGGAAGGCTCTCCCCTTACTGGCAAGTCCAAGCCTCTTTTGAACCCAAAATATCTTACAACAAATTTCCAGCCAAAGTTTTTGCAAATATTGAAACAACATTCCATATTGAAGATTTTGCGAAAATGACAATTGGCCTTGAAAGAGAGCCCTGGATGGACAATTACTATGCATTAAAACAAGGAATTACACTCAACTCTCTTTATCTAGCCTCTCATTCCAAAATCGATCAAAAAATACATTTGGATTTGAAGGCTCGCTTAGGCCATTACAGCGATAGCAACACTTTGTATACAGCTGGAGCCGACATGAATTTGTTTCTTTCCACCTATCCAAAAATTTTACAGGCAACTTTTGCCGGAGAATATAGACATACAAAAAAAATCGATCGTTACGTTCTAAATGGAAATACTTTGGAAAACATCATTCATCCCTATTGGTCTCCGCAAGCATATCAAGCATATCGATTCAACTTAATATGGACACACTATTTACAAAAAGATCATTTCTGCGGATCAAATAAACACTACTATCAGATTGGAGCATCCGCCAGCAATGATTCAGAAGAAAACAAAGGATATTCATTTACTGGAAAATGGTATTATCAATGGAATAATCACTGGCTTTTTTACATAGAAGGCAATTTATATAATTCAAAAAAATGGGATGCAAGAGAAGTAAACATTCATCTGAGGTATTGGTTCTAATGGATAAAAGAAAAATACAATCTTCCTCTTTCAAGATTCTTATCATTTGTGGCATTTTTGCAGCGCTTATTTATCTTATTTTACGAACGATCCTGTATTTTGGTGGAGACCATCCGATAAAAGAAATGATTCTCGGATTAATCCTTCTTTTCTGTGAAATTTTTGTTGTCATTCAAGGTATCGGTTATTTAATGGAACTATTTTCAGTTTCAAAAATTAAAAATGTTCAGATTCCAGAAGAAGTACGAAAATCAGTACTGGAAAATCCCCCTGCTGTCACTATTCTAATCCCCTCATATAAAGAACCGATTGAAGTCATCGAGACTACAATACTTGCATGTTACAATATGAATTATCCCAATAAGCAAATCGTTCTTTTAGATGATACTCGCTATGATCTATTCGAAAATAGTAATGAAGCTGAAGAATACAAAAAGAATCTTCAAACAATCTGTATACGTGACAAAATCAACCTCTTCAGAAGAAAATGGAGAGGTGCCAAAGCTGGAATCATCAACGATTATTTAGCTCATATGCGCGGAGAATCTCCTCCTGAGATGGAATTTGAACGCTATGATGAAAAAGGTTCTTCTTTACAAACAAAATATATTGCCATTTTCGATGCCGATCAAAATCCTATGCCTGATTTTTTAGATGAATTAGTAGTAAAAATGGAAGCAGATCCTCAAATTGCTTTTATCCAAACCCCTCAGTATTACACCAATTTTTTGAATAACAAAGTTGCATATACCGCAAGCATGCAGCAAATCATCTTCTTCGAATATATTTGCGAAGGAAAAGGTGCTAAAGAATCCATGTTCTGCTGCGGAACCAACGTTCTATTCAAAACAGAGGCTTTAAATGACATAAAAGGCTTTGAAGAAGATTCTGTGACAGAAGATGCAGCCACCTCTGTCAATCTTCATGAAAAAGGATGGAAAACAGCATATGATAATAAGGTTTCTGCGTTCGGAGATGGTCCGGAAACTTTAGAATCATATTTCAATCAACAATATAGATGGGCTCTTGGAAATCTTGGACTTTTTCTTACTTTGATCAGAAAATTCTTTAAAAATCCAAAAGCTCTTTCCCCTGCCAAATGGTGGGAATACGCTCTTTCTACTTCCCACTATCTGATTGGCTTTGTCTTTATAGTCTTTCTGCTTCTTCCAGTTATCTATCTTACCTTCAAAATTCCAGGATATTTTGCCAGTGTCTATATCTATGCCTTAATCTTCATCCCTTACTTTGCCATTATTTTAGGAACATTTATTTGGACACTCAAAAAAAGAAACTACCCTGCCAAAGGGCTGTTTCTAGCTCAATGGCTTATGATGGCTTCTTTTCCGGTTTATATTAAAGCCACCTTCAATGCTTTTTTAGGAAAAAAAGGGAAATTTATCACAACACCTAAAGGGAAAAACATTAACAAAAACTTCTCTTTCAAAATGCTTTGGCCACAAATTCTTTTCAGCGGTGTTGCCATTTGGGGTCTTGTCTGGGGAATCTCTCGCATCTATTTTGAACAAAGAACAGTAGGATCTTATATTGCTAATGCTTTTTGGTGTTTATACTATGCTCTCATCATTTTAATTTTATTTTACTTTATCGACCCCAAACTTTCCTATAAAACACCAAACTTTCCCCCAAATGATGATCAGAAAAAGACCGATAGCACCTTGCAAAAAGAAGAATAACAATTTATATAAAAGATAACTGAGGAAAATTTTATGAAAAAACAAGAACTACTCGATGCCTTAAATGAAGCTTTGCGTACTGAAGAGGCCGCGATTTCAATTTACTCAAAGCATTTTGAAGCTTTCAGCACACGTTTAGATATAGATCCCAAAATTATCGAACAAATTCAGACAAAAATAGCTTATCTCAATACAGAGAATCAAAAACATAAAAATATCTGCATTGAACTAATCCAAAAAGTTAAGGAGAAAAATCAAGATGATATCTAAAGAAGATGCTCTCAACATATTAAAAGAAATGGATGAAATAGAACAGAAAATGAAAAGAAATTACATAGACTTAGAAAGCAAAGTCAAAGACCCCAAGCTCAAAGAAGCTTTTTCCTCGCTTGCAGACGATGAAGATCGCCATTCTCGCCTTGTCAATGAACTTGAGAAACTACTACAAACACAATGAAAAAGCTCTTTTATATTTATTTACTCTTTTCGTTTTTTCTCTTTGGAGAAAAAATAGATTTTATCTCGACATATGAAATGTGGAAAGATCCCGAAAACGGATTTGTTATCTATGAAAATGATGAAGCAAGAGTTCTATTTATTGGTTCCAAAAGCCTCTCTACCGATTCTTTAGGCATTAGACCTACAACTTCTGAAGGTATGGCCTATGGACTTTTGCTTGCAGTTGCCAATAATGATCAGAAGCTATTCAACCAATTCTTAAAATACTATATTTCTGTTGCCAATGAATATGGTTGCCAAAATACTTCAGGCCCTCTTTGTAATCATCATTGTTATTATCTGATGCCTTGGATTGTCGATGAAACAAAAAGACCCTACTTTTATCAAAGCTCTTTGCATGAACCGAGTATCTATTCATCCGGATCCGCCTCCGATGCGGATATCCAAATAGCATGGGCACTATCATTAGCATCTAAAAAAGTTTGTAAAAAACAGTGGAAAGACTGTTTTTTTATCACAGCTCAAGGAAAATTAAGTTATAAAGAAATCCTCAAAAATCTCTACTTGGAAATTTCATTATTTGATGTTGATTTGAAAACAAATTTTTTACTTCCAGGAAATCAATGGGAAAAAGAAGGAAATGATATTTTATTTCCTGGATATATTACCCCTCAAGCTCTCTATGCATTAAACAGTGTTAAATGGACGGATTACAAAAAAACGGCTGATATCTCTGATAAAAATATTTCTCTTACCATACAGAATAATTCCATCAATCCCATTAAAATTGATACTCTCCAAGGAGTCTTTTCATGCGATTTAGAAACTCCCATCATCATTATGCCCTATACCAGCTGGAGAACCCCGTTATCGACAAAGATAGAAAAACCTATCAAAATCAAAGCCTACTCCTGCACCTATCCGATTAAAAGCTATCTTATTTGCGAAATAAAAAATGACAAACAGAAATGGAAATGCAATACCAAAAATTCAACTCAAGATATTTCATCATCTATTGATCAAAATAATATTAAGCTCACCATTCAAGATGGAACATCCTTCAAACAGGTAGATTTTGAAAAAGTTTATCAAACTCTTCTTAAAAGATTGATTTGCTATCAAAACACAGAAAAAACATCCCTTATCCCCAACAAAATCAATTTTTGTGAAAAATCAGAAAGTAATTGGGATCATATGATGAGCTTTGATGCTATGCGCTTTCTTTTATGGGTGCCTGCATCCAAAAATCTAAAAATCGATGCAGATTTAATTCTTCAAAAAATCAATCAAAACAAGCTAATCGAATCAAAATTAATCAAATGCCAGGGAATGTATACCTTCCCTGAAGAAGGAATCAATGCTTATACAGGCAGTTGCATAAAAGAATTCAACTCCCCTATGCCAGCTCTGAACGCCCCAATTTTAGTCTTTGCCTATTTCACAAAACAAAAAGATCTTTTTGAAAAGCTGCTTTCTGCTGTTTCAAGTTATGATATTTCAAAAAATACTCCGAAAAAAAGCGATGCTACAGGCGATTCATCGCCTTATTACAATGCCGCTATTTTACTTCTTGCAAAAGCTCTTCTTGAAAACAGACTTTGATATAATTCTTTTATTCCTTATTCAATTCAAGCCATCTATTCAATTGATCCAATGTTACTCCAAGTCCAAAAATACGACTTGAATCAATTTGACTTAAATCTTCCAAAACATCTTCAACAAATGATTTCCTATCCAAAGAAGGAATCATGACTTCAGCCTTATTCTCCACAAAACCCCGTAAATATGCTTTTGCTACTTCTCCTAGAAGAACTAAACGAACCAACTCTCTTCTTTCCTGGCGGTATCGAATACGAACTTCATCGAATCCAATAGATTGAATAGTCGAATCATATGCAGCACATGTCCGCATGTAAGAATAAACATATAAATCAACCATAGGTCTAATATCTTGCAATTCATACACAGCTATCATTGAAGACATATAATCTTCCACCTGAACATCATTAAAAGCCAAAGGAACCAAATTGTTTTTTATCAGTGGAATATTTGCCGCTAAACGAGCTGTGCGTTTATTTACATCGATAAAAGCTTGCAAATAACTAATATGAACTAACAAAAAGAAGCTCTGCTCATAAGGATCCTTGATCAACGAAGCTTTAAAAGTGATTTCTTCCAACATCCTTTGAAGTTGCTTAGGATCCTCAAAAGGAGTATATATAGAGCCACTGATACGTACACCATGCCTACGCACTTTTCCAGCCTCTACCGAATTAACAAGACCATCAGATAAAAGGTAATGCAATGTATAAATAACCGTAGGTGTAATTTCAATCTTTCCAGAATTTTCGACAAGAAAACGTATTGCTTCTTTATGATTTAAAATCATCGCCTTTTCTTCATCTAGCTTTCCTTCCGCAGTTTCACTATGAAGAAGCAAACATTCAGTATCTAATAAAGAATATGTATTTCCTTCCAATCTAGATGAGTTATATGATAAATCAATCATCAATCGATTATAAATTTTATGGGCATAAGTTCCTGCGGGATCATGATTGCCGGCTCTTTCCCCCAATTTATACAATTCTTTTCGCAAATCATTGCTCAAGTAATATGTAACATTAGGTTCATAACTATCAATCCAACTATTTACATAAGCAATTGGCATTCGTTCAAATATTGGTTTTTTAATCATTTTAATTGCTTTCAATCTTTTTGAGCTAAAACAACTACTGATTTCACTTTGAGAATTTTCTAATCTACCTATTGCAATATATTTAGTAGCTCTTTTTTAGCCGACTTTTTTTATTACTCCTTCAGCAACCAGTAAATTCAACCATCTTCTAACCGATCTTTCCTTAAAACCTTCTCCCATTTTTAGTAATAAATCATTTATGGACATAGGTTCATTCGCTAATCCTAAAATTCTTAATACAACCATCTTATTATCACGCAAACTCATCTCAACTACCTTTTCTGCTTATACGGCCATTTTATTAAAATACGGCCATTTTTCAAGATTTTTTGGCCGTATTCATTAAAAAGTGGCCGTATTTGACCGAAACATGGCCGTATTCGTTAAAATACGGCCATTTTTTTTCAAAATAATTTTAATTAGATTCGCCTGCAAGCTGTCCGCATGCAGCTGCAATATCATCACCTTTTGTATATCTTTGATAAACATTATGACCCAAATTCATCAAAATTTTTGCAAATCTTTGAACGGATCTATAAGTAGGTTTCTGATACTCGGAGTTTTTTGTGGGATTTAAAGGAATTAAATTAATAGAAAAATGCTTTCTTGGAATTTTTCTTGCCAGTTCATAAGCATCCGATTCGGAATCATTGATCCCGCTGATTAAAGTATATTCAATTGTGACATCTCTTTTAGTCAGATGGAAATAATTTTTCAAAGCTTCGATAAGCTTGTCAAAGGGCTGACTTTTTGCCGAAGGAATGATCTTTTCCCGAATCTCCTGATTTGGAGCATGCAAGGAAAGCGCCAAATTAATCTTAGTATTTTCCTTAGCAAGTTTTTCAATTTGAGGAATCAATCCAACTGTGGATACCGTAATCCTTCTTGAGGAAATTTGCATTTTTTCCGTTAAAAGATGAATGGATTTTACAACATTTTCAAAATTCAGAAGAGGCTCTCCCATCCCCATGAAAACAACATGGGTCACTTTTTCATTTGAAGAGCTCAACTTTTCATCAATTTTTTGTATTTGCTGATAAATCTCATAAAAAATCAAATTACGTTTATATTGCATCATACCAGAAGCACAGAAAACGCATCCCATAGGGCATCCTACTTGCGTTGAAACGCAGACAGTTCTTCTATCCTTTGATTTAATCAATACAGTTTCAATCAAACTACGATCTTCCATTTCAAACAGATATTTCTCTGTTTGGTTATCCGAAGAAACATCTTGCTTAACAAGCTTTAGCTGAGGGAAAGTAAAGAAAGCAGATAATCTGCTCCTTAACTCCTTGGATAAATTTGACATCTGCTCAAATGAAGAAGCCTTTTTTTCATAAAGCCATTCAAAAACTTGTTTCGCATGAAATTTTTTGCAGCCATTTTTTTCCATCCAAGAAGAAAGTTCTTCCAAACTATACAAATATATATTCACGATGCATCCATAATCTTTGAAGATATTTTATCATGGATTTTTCTTTTAGAGCAAATAAGAGACTGTTCTATTTCAAGATTTTATCAAAGATTTTTTAAGACCATATAGCAAGGATTTTAAAACATATATTTTATTTAAGAAAAATAATTCTTTGAGCATTTGAAAAAAGCCAAAATATTTTCGGATAACCATCAGAGTTTCTTTAAAGATAACATAATTATCCTGTGCCTTATTAGGCTTTAAGTAATAATCGGTAAGCACTTGATTAATAAAGAGAAAACTCGGCTTTTTCTCAACAAATAGCTGACACATCAAATCATAACCAAAACGATATTGATATTTAGTTTGAACACCATGCATCGATAAAAGAAGTTGTCGATCATACCAAGAAGAAAGGAAATAAGGAGGAACTCTTCCTGTCATCAAAGACTCTTTAGAAAAGTTAGTTTTAACCACTTCCGGCAATTTTCGATTCATTCGATCTAAATAAGAACACCAGATGAGCTGAGGAAAATTAGATTTTTTGATATGAGTAGATAATATTTCCATAGAATGTTTCGATAAATAAATATCGCCCGGCTCTAAGAAATGCACATACCTACCTCTGGCGCATTGCAGACCTTCGTTAATCATCTCCGTTACAGAAACATCGCTAAGTGACCCGAAATGACCAATTTTAGGAATATATTCTTTGATAATCTGCATATCATGCTTTGTAATCCCTGTCTCAATCAAAATAATTTCAAAATTTTGATTCGTCTGACGCTTAATTGAATCAATTGTCGCAGGAATAAGGTGATAAAAGCGCGAAGCTATAACCACAACAGAAAACAAGGGAGAAGAGACTTCATTCATATGCATCACTTTTTTCTATAGTAAAATTGATCTTTCTTTTACGGTCAATACTCATTGTACAAAATGGTTCGACTTTAGTAAAATTGTTTTAAAAAAAAGGTTTAACATGTCTAAAAACCATCTAGATTCTTTAAAACCCATTGTAGCTCTATGCAAAAGAAGAGGATTCATTTTCCCAGGTTCAGAAATTTATGGAGGATTTGCCAATACCTATTCCTATGGACCCAATGGCGCAGAAATGAAAAAAAATATTAAAGATTTATGGTGGAAGCATTTCATCCATGAAAGAAGCGACATGCTAGGAATCGATGGACCTATCCTTACTCATCCAGATGTTTGGAGAGCATCAGGACATGTCGACGGATTTAATGACGCCATGATTGATTGCAAAGAATGCAAAAGCCGTTTCCGTGTCGATCATTTAATCGAAGATGCTTTGCACATGGATGTCGAGGGACTCAGTGTTGAAGAATTGAATAAAATCATAAGCGAAAATGAAATTCCCTGCCCGAAATGCAAAAAAAATAATTATACCGATGCAAGATATTTCAATTTAATGTTCCAAACTCAAATGAGTAAGACCAGCGGCAATGGAGATGCAGATATTGCTTTTCTAAGACCTGAAACCGCTCAAGCCATTTTTATTGAATATAAAAACATCGTCGATACAATGCGTGTAAAAATACCTTTTGGAGTCGGACAAATTGGAAAAGCTTTCCGTAATGAAATTACTCCTGGAAATTTCACTTTTAGGACTATTGAATTTGAACAAATGGAAATTGAATATTTCATCGAAGAAGAAACTTGGAAAAAGACTTTTGAAAACTGGCTCTCTGAAATGCAAAAATGGTGCGATTTAATCGGCCTTTCTTCAGATAACTTATCTGAGTATGAGCATCCGCAAGAAAAGCTTTCCCATTATTCTAAAAGAACTGTCGACATCATGTATAAATTCCCATTCGGCATCAGTGAATTATATGGTCTTGCCTATCGTACCGATTTTGATCTAAGCCAACATCAAAAATTCTCCAAAGTCAAACAGGAATATATCGATAATGAAAGCAAAAAACGCTATATTCCACACGTTATCGAACCAACATTTGGTGTAGACAGAACAATCCTAGCTCTTCTTTGCAATGCCTATGAAGAAGAAACACTTGAAAATGGAGAAACCCGCGTCGTACTGCATTTAAAACCCGCCATCGCTCCGATCAAGGTTGCTATTTTCCCTCTGATGAAAAAAGAGCCTTTATCTTCTAAAGCAAAAGAGCTTTACGAAAAGCTAAAACTGATTTGGAATGTCAACTATGATGAATCAGGAGCTATTGGAAAAAGATACCGCAGACAAGATGAACTTGGAACTCCATTCTGTATCACTATCGATTTCGACACTTTGGAAGATGATACTGTCACAATTCGTGAAAGAGATTCCATGAAACAAACACGTATCCCTGTAAAAGATCTGATCGAATATCTCAGCGAAAATCTAAGATAATCAAACTTTTACAATCGGTCTATTTTTATTGAGCTCGTCAAAATCTTTGGCGAGCTTTAATGAATCTTCAATATTTTTTCCTGACATCTGAATTTTAAGCTGTACCGATTCTTTTTGTCGCATCCAGTGACGATCAAGTAATTTTTGCAAAGCTTCAATAAGCCCTTTTTCCTCTACGTCTATATTCATTTTTTTCTTAAGCATTCGATCAATAAAATTTTGATCATCAACATCATTAAATTCTAAAATTAATGAAACGACATCAAACTTTTTCTTCGTTTCAAAAATAACCATTAATTTTTGAAACAGCTTACGACAACGAGAAACAGTAAAATATTCAAGTTTTACATTTTCTTTCAAAATATCCACAATCTTAGGTTTTTTACCTGCGAGAAGAAAAATCCATCTTAAAACATCCGCCTCAAGAACTAATTCTGGATCAATTCTAGAAGGAGATAAAGTGGCCGAATCAATACTTTTTCGAATAACATTTACTGGTGAACCAATCAACTCCAAAGGAGCATTCGTTAAATCAGAAAGTTTTTTCAAACTTTCATGCACCATTAAAGGATGGTTCCATTTTTTTATTTGATCTGCGACAGAGCGAACAAGTTCATTTTTACCTGCTGGAGAGTTCATGTTATGTTTTGACGATTTATACCGAACTAAAAAAGAAAGATATTCTTCAGCATTTTCGATAAGCTCAAGCCATTTTTCCAACCCATATTGCTGAAAATAAGAATCTGGATCCATACCAGCTGGAAGATTCACAATCAAAACTTCAATCGCTTCCTTTTGAAAAAGATCTCCCGCCTTACAAGCGGCTAAAACCCCGGCTTTATCCGAATCAAAGGCTAAATATATTTTTTCTACGCCCAATTTTTTAAGCTCTTGAACATGCTCTTCACAAAAAGCTGTACCTTGCGGAGCTACCACATAAGGATAACCTCCATAAATCAATCTAAGAGCATCGATCTGCCCTTCCACAACCACGGCTTTTTTTTCTTTCGCAATCGCTCTTCTTGATTCATTCAATCCGAAAAGGACTTTGGATTTTTTAAAAAGCGGAGTTTCAGGAGAGTTGATATACTTTCCTCCAAAAACGGAGTCATCGATTTTTCTAGCAGTAAAACCAATAACGGCCCCCATTGGATCTTTAATCGGTATCATAACCCTTTCTGTGAAAAAATCTCTTCCTTTTCCATCGGGGCCATTTCTTACAAGGCCGGTTTCGATTAAAAGCGCTTTAGATATTTTTTGTTCGTAAAAAAACTTCTGTAATATAGTAGGATTTTTCAAAGAAAAACCTATTTGAAAAGTTTCAATAAAATCTAGATCAATCCCTCTTTCATACAAATACTGCAAAGCCTTATGGCCTTCTTCAGTATGTAATAGCAAAAAATGATAAAACCTCATGGTTTTATCCATAATTTCTTTTAAAAGAGATTTCGAAGGACCTTTCGGTACCTCCTTAGATTCGGTTCTTTCCATGACAACACCGAATTTCTCCGCGAGCATTTCTACTGCATCAACAAATCCAAGCTTCATATAAGTCATTAAAAACTGAATCGCATCTCCATGGGCTTGACAACCGAAGCAATGATAATGAGTATCTCCTTTTTGAACGACAAAGGAAGGAGTCTTTTCATCATGAAAAGGACAAATAGCCTTATAGGAAGATCCCGAGCGTTGCAACTGAATATGAGATGACAAAACTTCGACAAGATCAATACGATTTCTTAAAGTTTCTAAACTCTCTTTTGAATAACCACCCATAAAACTATCTTTTGTTCTCTAAAATTCTATTCTTTAACATTTAAGAATTTTCATAAACCTTTAAAAATCTCTGGAGAAATAGGATAAAAATTTTATATCTTATTTCAAAAACCATGAAAATCTTAAATTCTTTCTCAAATCTACTTAAGAAGCAATTTTTACATTCGATATTCGAAATATCCCCTCTATTTATTTTAGGCATTACAACAGTTTTGGGAATCGCCTCAAAAATACATTTTGCATTCATCTTTATTCTCTTATTTTTGTTGATCGCGATTCTTTGTTATAAAAAATCCTTATTCTTGACTCTCTTTTTTTTAATAGGTTTTGTATCTGCACATTTACATATAAATCAAACTCCTCTTGTCGAAGGAAAGAATATTGAAGGTATTTTTCAAATCAATAAAATCTCAAGATCCACAAGTTTTTTTGCCAAAAACCAACTGCTCTGCCAGGGAAAAATTCTGTCTCTCAATATCCTAGAAGAAAAACTTAGCTATCCCTATTCTTTTTACTTTTCAAAATATCGCTATCCAAAAACTAGCAAAATCAAATTTTATGGATCCGCTTCAAAAAAAAATGATTTTATAAAAATTAAATTAGATAAAAAAAAGTATTTCGAAGAAATCCCTCAAATTTTCAATCTTGCCCAAATACGCTTCAAAAGCAAGGAATGGGTAAGAAAAAAATTCTACAAACAAATGGGAAATTCCGAAGAAGCGGATTTGAATATCGGACTCATTACAGGAGAAATTGATAATAATCTACTTAAATATTATTTCCATAGGCTAGGACTCCAACACATTATCGCCATCTCGGGTTTTCATTTCAGTATCATCCTTTTAGCTCTTTCCACTCTTTTTAAAAAACTCCCCTTCCCCATTTTCTCTCAAATATTTCTCATTATACTTCTGACTTGTTTTTATCTTTTTTTAGGAAATTCCCCTTCCATTCTAAGAGCCTACATCACTTCAATGACTTATCTTATATCCAACTTATTTATGAAAAAAACAAACAGCTTAAATACTTTAGGTCTTGCCCTCATTATTGAAACTTGTTTTTATCCTCATTACATTCAAAATATTGGTTTTCAATTCACTTTTATCTGCACTTTTGCCCTTATTTATGGATACCCAGTGATTCGAGAAATATTTCAAAAAATCAAAAAAGGCAATTTTTTCTTTCGCTTCTTGAAAGAAGCTCTTCTAATTTCTCTTTGCATCAATGTTTTTACCATTCCGATCAGTCTTTATTATTTTCACAAATTTCCCCTCATCAGCATCTTATACAATTTATTCATCCCTTCTTTAATCATTATTCCCATGACTCTTAGTCTTATTTCTATTGCTACCCTTTTTTCTTTTCCATTCATTGGAAGGATCAATCACTATCTCACCAAAGCCATCTTATTTCTCATTTACAATCCTCCCATTCACTTGGAATGGCATCTACGATTTTCTAATATCCACAAATCGATGCTTCTTTTATATCTTACATTACTCACTTTAAGCATCCTTTATAAAAAAAATGAAAATCCGCTTATTAAAGAGATTTTCATCTAACTTCCATCTCATATCTCACTCATATATAAAAAATATTTTTCTTTTGAAAGATTGACTGAAAATTCTAATTTTCCCTAAAATAATTCTTCTTTAATATGGCGATCGTAGCTCAGTTGGTTAGAGCGTCGGATTGTGGTTCCGAAGGTCGCGGGTTCGAGACCCGTCGATCGCCCATTTTTCAAAAATTATGCACATAATACATGCAATTTTTTTAGGAATTCTTCAAGGACTCACCGAATTTTTTCCAGTCAGTTCATCCGCTCATCTTGAATTATTTTCCAAAATTTTTTCTCTTACTTCTTTTGATCCTTTTTTTTATTTAAGTTTACATCTTGGAACCGTTTGCTCTTCGATCATCTTTTTTCGTCATGACATCAAAAATTTGCTTTTTCATAACCGCAAAGAACTTCTTTATTATATCCTAGCCCTTTTACCTCTTTTTCCCATCTACTTCTTAGCTGGTTCCTTCATCAAAAGCATTCCTTTCAATGGAATCCATCTAATGATTACAGGAGTCCTCCTTCTTATAGCAATTCTGATTCCTTTTGAAAAAAAACCTTACATCTCCCCTATAAGAAAAAGCTTGGATGTGTTATTTATAGGGTTGATGCAAGCTCTGGCGTTGATTCCAGGTTTTTCCAGAAGCGGACTAACCATCTCTTCTGCAAAAATACGAGGTTGGCCTAAAGAAAAAGCGATTCGCTTTTCATTTATGCTCGCCATCCCCACAATTATGGGAGGAAGTGCTTTAGAGCTATTAAAGCTGAATAAAGATACGATTGCCAAAATGGATATAACTTCATTAACAATTGGTTTTTTAGTATCTTTTGCAGTAGGAATGATGGGAATTAATGGGATTTTCATCATCGCAAAAAGAGGGAAAATGAAATTTATTGCAATATACTGCATTTTGGCAGGACTGATTGCATATTTGATATAAACTATGGCTAAAAACAAAACAAAAAACAGACATCACCATCCTGAAGCCAAAGGGCTGACAATACTTGCTGTCTGCGTACTTTTTTTCCTTTCCTTCATCAGTTTCTATGATCATGCTCCCTCACAAAATTATTTAGGCATTATCGGCTACTTTTTTTCCTTATGCTTTCAATATTTATTCGGCTATTCTTCCTACATTTTCTTAGCTTTCTTCGCATTCATCGGATGGAAGCAACTAAAAAAAGATGAGATCCAACATTTACCCATCCGATTTTTTTATTTGATTATTTTTTCCATCTCATGCTCTATTTTACTCAATGTTTTTGCAGAAAATTATGCAAATAATCTCCGTCCTTTCCAGCAAAGAATTTATACAGAAACTGTCTTTTATGAAACTCCTTCTCCCCATACCAAGTTACGATATAACATCGGAGGAGTTCCCTTATACTATATGTATAGGGACATAAATGGAGTGAATCTACATTCCGCTTTAACAGACCTTGGAACTTTTATCATTTTTTCTTTAATTGGCTTTATCTCCTTTTTCCTAATGACAGGTATTCAATTCCTAAACAGCATGAAAGCTTTTTTCTACGGCATCTGGAATTTATTTGAAAAATTTCTAACTGGGATTGTTTTTCTCTGTAATAATCTTCCAAAATTTTTAAGCAAACTTTCTACTATTGCTCTTTTTTTATATAGAAAAACCCAATTCTTTTTCTCAAAATGGAAAAGAAACGAACCCCTCATTGCTTTAAATGAATCAGAGACATTAATTACAGAGGATCTTCCTGAAGAATCTTTTCATGAAAGACCCATTAATAGAAAAAAAATTCTCAAACCATCAAAAGTCAAAAAGAAGCTAAAAGAAATCACTATTCCCCCAACTTCCGGCTATCAACCCCCTTCAACAACTTTATTATCCAGTCCCAAAAAAATTGATCATCCCTCTATTAATAAAGAACTACAAAAACAAGCCAAAATACTCGAAAATACACTAGCAAGCTTCAATATTGAAGCCAAAGTAGGATGCATCAACTGTGGCCCTACCATCACCTCTTTCGAAGTCCATCCTTCAATAGGAGTAAAAGTACAAAAAATCAAATCCCTTGAAAATGATATTGCCTTAAATCTACAAGCCAAATCCATCCGCATCATCGCACCAATTCCCGGAAAAGCTGCCGTCGGCGTGGAAATCCCTTCATTGCATCCACAAGAAGTTTCATTAAAAGAAATGCTTTTTCATTACAGATCCAAAGGAAAAAAATTCAATGTTCCTGTTATGCTTGGTAAAACCGTTAGCGGTGAGCCCGTTATCTCAGACCTAACAAAAATGCCACACTGTCTGATAGCTGGAGCGACAGGCTCTGGAAAATCCGTTTGTATCAATACCATTGTCATGTCCATTTTGATGAACTGTGATCCTATGCATGTCAAACTCATGATGATCGATCCTAAAAAAGTCGAGCTCACACAATATTCTAAATTACCCCATATGATCGCACCTGTTATTACAGAAGCACATGGTGCCTATTCAGCATTACAATGGCTCGTTAAAGAAATGCAAACACGTTATGACATTCTAAAGCAAATGGGTCTTAGAAATATTACAGCATTCAACAAACGTAGAATCGACAAAAAATTTGAAGCTTCTTTAGAAGCTAGAATTCCTGAAAAAATGCCTTTTATTATCGCGATTGTCGATGAATTTGCAGATTTAATGATGGTCTCCAGCTCTGATTTAGAAACCCCTATTGCAAGAATCGCCCAAATGGCTAGAGCCGTTGGCATCCACCTGATACTTGCAACACAAAGACCTTCAAGAGAAGTGATTACAGGTATCATCAAAGCAAACTTCCCTTGCCGTATCGCCTTTAAAGTAGCCAGCCGAATCAACTCTCAAATCATCTTGGATGAGACTGGAGCAGAAACATTACTTGGAAATGGAGATCTTCTCTTTTTGCCACCTGGAACATCCCAAATCATTCGAGCTCAAGGAGCCTTTATCAGCGATGAGGATATTCATAGAACAATCGAAGCTATCTGCAAAAAAGCTCCAACAGAATATTTAATTTCATCCTTTGATTCGATGCAACTGACTGATCTTGCATTAGAAAATCAAAATAAAACAAAAGACAAATTGTTCGAGCAAGCCAAAATGATCGTCGTAACATCACAAAATGCTTCAACGACTTATCTGCAGAGAAAACTTAAAATCGGCTATGCAAGAGCTGCCAGCTTAATCGATGAACTTGAAGAAAACCAAATCATTGCAGCACCAGAAGGCAACAAACCCCGAAGAGTCCTTATCAAAAAACTTCCCCCTCCTAATTCAGTTTAAACCAAAATCCTCAAAATAATAGGGCTCAGCTATCTGATGTTGAGGGCATACCTTCACTGCCATATGTTCTTTCAAAGAATCCATCACCTGCAAAGCTTTTTCAGGACTATTACATTCACTTGATAAATGCGCTAAATAAATGCTTTTCAGTTTAGGATTTTGAATTTTTTCTAAAAGGCTTTTACATTGTAAATTTGAAAGGTGCCCTTGTCTCCCTAAAACCCTTTTCTTATAAACATCCGGCCTTGCACTACTATGAACCATATCGACTTCATGATTTGCCTCAATATACAAAAGATCCACCTCTTTTAATTGATGATACACCATCGTAGTCACAAATCCTAAATCCGAACAAACCCCAACTTTATAACCTCCAAGATCAAAAACATAACCAACTGGATCCAATGTATCATGCTGCACGCTGAATGTTTGCACTTGCAGGTCTAGAAAATTAAACGGTTCTCCTGTAGTAAAAATTTTGAAAGAAGGTTTTTCCTTAAATTGATGATAGATTCCTTTGGCGGTTTCAAAATTTGCAATCACCGGCACTTGATGCTTTTGACAAAAAAGCTTAATACCCATGATATGATCCAAATGCTCATGTGTGACAAAAATTGCATCAATATCAGCTGGAGTTAAGGAAAGCTTTTCTAAACGTATTTCCAGTTGTTTATAGCTAATCCCCAAATCAATCAATACTTTTGCTTTTTTAGAACCTAAAAAAATTGCATTTCCTTTCGAACCTGAAGCAAGCGGACAAAAACCAAACATAGAAAATCCTTCTGAAAATTCGAAAGAAAATTACCATAGATAAAATGAAAAAACAAGCGCCAAAAAACTTTGGCGCTAATATTTCAAATCGAGAAAAATATTTTCTAATATTGGGAAAGCTTTTTCAAAGCTTCATAAAGATCCTCTTTTTGAGGAAGAATCTGATGTTCCAAATCCAGACAATAAGGAACTGGAAAATCTTTTCCACAAACACGTACGATCGATGCATCTAAATACTCAAAAATATTTTCTGAAATTAATGAAGCTAGTTCTGCAGCAAACCCACAAGTTTTGGAAGCTTCATGAGCAATTAATACCTTGCCTGTTTTCATTACAGATTTTTTGATCGTTTCAAAATCCAAAGGATTTAAAGTTCTAAGATCGATAAGTTCCACCGAAATCCCTTCTTTAGCCAGCTTCAATGTCACATCATTTCCCATATGAGTGAGCATACCATAGGTAATAAATGTTACATCCTCTCCTTCATGAATGACTTTAGCTTTGCCAAGCGGCAATAAATCGCTTTCTGCCGGCTCATATGTCGATGAAAAGCTAGCCTGCCTGTATAATCCTTTATGCTCTAGAAAAATAACAGGATTGGGATCGCGTATTGAAGCCTTTAAAAGCCTCTTTGCATCCATCGCATTACTAGGAACAACAACTTTCACACCCGGTGTATGCAAAAGATGTGCTTCAATACTTTGCGAATGGTAGGTACCTCCTTGGATATATCCTCCATAAGGAATCCTTACAGTCATAGGGCAATTCCATTCGCCCGAAGATCGATAATGGACACTAGGCATTTCATTCAATAATTGATTGATACCGGAAAAAGCGTAATCGGCAAATTGAATTTCCACAACCGGTTTATATCCAGCCACAGCAAGACCTATTCCCATTCCGATAATTGTTGATTCTGCAAGTGGTGTATTGAAACATCTATCATAGCCAAAACGAGCCGTCAGCTCTCTTGTAATACCAAAAACTCCACCTTTTTCTTTAGCCACATCCTCTCCAAAAACAACAATAGATGAATCTTTTTCCATTTCTTCTTTTAATGCATGATTCAATCCATCCATCATAGTAATTTTTTCATTTGAAAGAGTCGGATCTTTTTCTTCTATTATTTCTGATTCTACAAAAAGAATTTCAGTAGCCGTTTCCTTTTTAGGAAAAGGGATCTTTTCTGCAAGCATTGTAGCTAGGTCAACATCTTGCTTAATTTGTTTTCTAAAAGCATCAATTTGCTCTGTAGAATAAATGCCTTCTGCAACAAGTAGTTTTTCCAAAGCGATCAAAGGATCTTGAGTGCGCGCTTCTTCAATAGACTTTGCATCACGGTATTTTGTTTGATCATCAGAACACGTGTGTGAATTCATTCTTGGCACTTTTGCAACAACTAAAGTTGGCCCAAGATGATCGGTTGCTCGATTCTTCGCATAAGTAAACGCAGCATATAATTGTTCGATTGACGTTCCATTAATTTCAAAAGATTCCAAATGCTCATATCCTGAAAACATTTTTGCAATAGAAACAGCACCTGATTGCTCTGATTTGGGAGTTGAAATCGCATAACCATTATCTTGGATACAAAAAATAACTGGTAAACGATGAAGGGAAGCTATATTTAATGCCTCGTGGAAATCCCCTTGGGAAGTAGATCCATCACCTCCAGAAACATAAACAACATTCTCTTCTCCTTTTAGCTGAATTGCTTTTGCAACACCTACAGCCTGCAAATATTGTGAACCTACGCAACTTGATTGAGGAGGAATATTTAGATTTTTATCAGAAAAATGATCCGGCATCATTCTTCCGCGACTATGATGCTGCGTATAACGAGCAAGAAAAGACCCCAACAATTCCACATAGGAAGCTCCCAATGCCAATGCCATCGCACGATCTCGATAATAAGGCAAAGCCCAAT
>Ga0116151_10001381_pt1 | contig 22650 bp, 24 predicted proteins | sample AD_UKC117_MetaG_FD_89893 | JGI IMG/M metagenome (GOLD analysis project Ga0116151, IMG submission 89893) | Active sludge microbial communities of municipal wastewater-treating anaerobic digesters from Hong Kong - AD_UKC117_MetaG | ecosystem: Engineered > Bioreactor > Anaerobic > Digestate... | reverse complement strand
TTCCACGTTCCCGACGAGGCCCTTCTGGCTTTAAAGCTCGATCCTGAGGAGCTGAGCCGAGAGATGCGGATGGCAGCCGCCGTCAAGCTCTTCGAGATGGGACGGCTATCGTCGGTGCCGCCGCCATGCTGGCTGGCATTCCCCGGACGCCTTTTCTGTCGAAGCTCGCTGATTACGGCATCGATACCTTCGATCTGACAGAGGAAGAACTGAAGAGAGAAACTCGATTTGGCTGAAGTCACCTGCAACAATTCTCCCGCTTCAATAACTCGACTCTACACCACGCCCCGATAGAACGCGAGCCTCCTCGCATACGGCCGAAAGAGCGCGAGCAGCCTCTCCTCTTCTTCATCGGACAGCGGCTCCGGATCTCGCCCAGCCTGGGCGAGGAGCCTGACCTCCTCGGGGGTGGAGCAACCGACGATGATGAGGGATAGGTCCTGAGATAAGGCGTACCTGAGCAGGAGCTCGGGTCCGATCCCGGCCCGAGGGTTGAGGTAGTGGGAGCCCCCCAGGACCTTCATCCCCACGACGGCGATCCCCCGCTCCTGGGCCTTCGGGAGGGTCCTGTCGAGAAATCCGCCGAGGACCCCCTCCAGAGGGTTCACCGGGATGAGGACCGAATCGACGGGCCAGTTTTCGACGGCGTAGGTGATGATGGAGGGGTCGTGATGACCGGTGACCCCGATGAGCTTGGTCAGCCCCGTCTCCTTCGCCTCGACGAAGGCCGCGAGAGCCCCACCCGGCCCCTCGATCTCCCGGAGGTCCTGGCGGGTCCTGACGTCGTGGATCTGCCAGAGGTCGAGGTGATCGAGGCCGAGGGTGCCCAGGGTCCGGTTCAGGTCGGCAGCTGCGCCCCCGGCGGTCCGGGCCGCCGACTTGCTGGTCTGGAATATCCGGCTTCTGAGATCTCGATGGGTCCGCCAGAAGGCGCCGTAGTAGCCTTCGCTCCCCGAGTAGGCGGGGGCGGTGTCGAAGTAGCCGATCCCCTGGGCCGCGGCCTCCTCGATCACCCGCGCCGCCCGCGCCTCCTCGCCGTAGGTCCGGAGGACCCCCTCGCCGCCTAGGCCGACCGCGGTGACCTTGCGGCCGGTCTTGCCGAAGGGCCGGGTCCTGATCATCTGCTTCAAACCCATCGCATCCTCCTCGAAGAAGGTTGATGAACGGGGCCAGAGCCGTCACGGGGCCTCAGCCTGCATCCTGTCGTTGTCGGCATCGACCAGCTTCAGCCCGGCCCGGGCCCGGCCCGCACAAGCTCTACTTCTCGCCCTTCACCATCACCTTGCCGGCGGTGATGTCGGCGGGGAGGGGGAAGTAGTTCGACAGGTTCTCCTTCACCCACTCTGAGGCGATCTCGTTCGACCGCTCGGCTCCGCCCTCTTCGTCGAAGAAGTTTATGAAGGCCACAAGGCCGTCGCCGCAGTCCACGCCGTAGTACTTGATGAACCCAGGGATCTCTCTGATCTGAGGCAAAAACCTGTCCTCAACGAGCCTCATCACCTCGCCGACGCGGGCCTCGTCGGTCTTGTAGCGCCTTATGCTCAGAAACATAATTTCTCCTCCAATTGGGTTTATGGAACGCCTTTGATAATAACCTTATCCGAATCCAGAGCCTGCCACGATCTCCCTTCGCCCAATCCCGATGATCCGCTCGTCTCTTCGGGCAGCCTATCGGTTTTGGCGCCGCCCGCCCTTGTGGGGACCGGAGATATAAGGGGGAAAAGGGGGAAGAGAGACGATCGAAGGTCGCACCCTCGGCGCGGTGTTATCTCTAACCTCTATTCTGCTCCCGACTCAGCGATAACTGCCTGCATCATCCAATCCTCTCTTGACCACGACAACCCGGCTACCGGTGCCAGCGCCAGCCAGCACCATCTCCGCCGTCCTCCGCGGGGTGTGCTTGGCGGGAGGCGCGTACCCCATCCTGATCAGGAGCTGGGGGCAGTTGACGTCCAGAATCTCGGCCATCTTCTGGCGAAGCGAGTCGATCGCCACCGGCTGGCTGAAGAGGTCGAACCTTACGCCGAGCTTCGTCGCGGTCAGAAAGAGCTTCTCAAACCGCATCCCCGCCTCGACCCAGATCCGTTTGTCCTCGGCGTCTGTGCTAAAAATCCCGACGGCCGGCGACGCCTCCATCAGGGCCATCTCCTTCCGAGCCCTGGACGCGGAGGTGTCGAAGGTCCCGAAGATGAACTTGCCGAAGTAAGACTCAAAGTCCGAGTAGCCGAAGGCGTAGCCTGGCAGGCCGTCCCAGGCGTCCTCGTCGTTCGCCCTTATCCACCGGGCGAGATCCTTTCGGAAGGCCTTGTTCCCGAGCTGGATCCTGTGGGACTCTCCCAGGATCTCGGCCATCTTCGCCCTGTCTTTCGGGTCGGTGAGGACGTCGAGCCGGAACCCCCCGTCACCGACGGCCTTTTTCATCGCCTCTATCTTATCGGGCTCGATGGGTCGGTCATCGTAGGCGCCGCGGTTGGTATGCCTTTCTGTGATCTCGCGGAAGAGGTCGGGCGGGAACTGAGGCTTTGTCGCTCCATCCTCTTTGAACTTCACCACCGCGATCGTCTCCGCATCGACCCCGTCGGGGAAGCGCTCGACCTGGTAGCCCAGATCGAAGTGTTCCGCCGCGACGAGGAGGTTTGTGAGAAGGCACCCCAGGCTCATGTAGGTCGTCCTGTTGGTGGGCTCGACGTCCGGAAGGGTCCGGTCGAAGTCGATTTTCACCGTCACCACGTTCCCGTCTACGGCGAGCTTCCAGGGCTGGTTGTTCGGCCCAGAGGGGGCCAGAACCGCGTACCGAAGGAGGAACTTCAGCTTCTCATCCATCTCTGCCGAGGCGGGGTAGTCTCCAGCGTCGACGTTCCAGGCGATCAGGTTTTTCTCTGCCATTCGAATCTACCTCTCACCACTTATTTTCACCTACGAGTTTTTGAGGCTTGTGGAATCACGATATTCTTAGAAGCTGGTGTTATCACCCGGATCGCTTGGGATTACTTGCACTGCGCTCTCAAAATCGGTATATACATCAAGTTCCAACCACAGTGCGAGATGATAGATAAGGAAAAGCTGGCTGCGGCCGCCGAGGAGATAAAGAGTTATTTCTCGCCCATCGAGTTTGATGAGTATGAGGCGGAGACGGGAATACGCGAGAGCGACTTCCGGGAGATCGTCCCTCAAGAGTTTGACGGCCAGATATTCGCCATAGACGGGAGCAATGTCGTCGTCTTCGATCTTGGATACGTCACCTTAAACCACATCAGGGCTGGTTATGTGGTTTATCACGGCACCGCGTGGCAGAAGACCGTAATAACCTACGACAATCTATTCAACGCGGATGTGGGTGATTATTCAGAAGACGATAGAGGATACTCCAAACAGTTTGACCATTACCTAAGGGACGAATTCAATCTTGAAGGTCCCTTTAAAATTGATTCCAAAAAAGAGCTTGATAGAATATCTACTTTTTTCAGAGATCTTCAGGAATACGTGTCCTTATATGAAGCCGTAAAAAATGCAAATGTAGAAGATGTCGTGCTCTACGATGGAAGTTTTTTCCTTTGGAGAGATCCTTATTATATAGAGGTACTCGACCTCATATTTGAAGAGGCAAAGAATAAGGGAGTTGACATCCTCGGTGTAAGCAAGTCTAGCAAACTCCCATTATCTCGCAGGACATCAAAGCCTCTCATCAGAAGCACCGATTATATCGGTAGTAGCTTAATCACAGATAAACCCTGGTTCGTTGAGCTGAGTGGAAAAAAAGTTATAAGGGACGAGTCTCGGCGGGGTAGAACCTACGTTGCCAAATTTCATCAACGTTCCACCCATGCTTTCAGGATCGATGCGCCAGAGCACGTTACAGATCACATTGAAGAGGCACTGAGTCATGTATCCGCCTATTCTCGATCAGCCGAAAGCTTGGGATACCCTCATGCCCTCTTCAGGGCTCATCAGGACATTATGATACCGATTCATGAGAATAACTTCATAAAGCTCTCCCTTTTCGAGAGTCTCAGGTCAAAAGGGCTGACCGAACAACAAATTCGCTGTGCTTTAAATTATCACGAAATTCTGGATGCGCTTCGGAGGAAGTAGTTATGACAGATCACTTAAACGATAAACCTCAAAGATCAGCAAACGACGGAAAGGACTTTCAGATTATAGAGAAAGATGATTATTCAAACCCTTACAACAAGATAATTTCCAAAAACGTAAGGGAATACCACTTCATCGTACCCAACAATGAATTGGTAGAGATTGGAGAGATTTTTTTTGTCCAAGACAAAGAGAAAAACATAAATTTTCTGACCAGGATCACCGACATCCAGCACGCTTCCAATTATGACGGCAATTGGGATACCATCATTCGAGGAAGTAACTTCTACGACAACGATCACATATTTAACAGAATTGTGGGGGAGCCACTTGGTTGCATAGTCAAAGAAGGCGACGAAAAGAAATTCAGAAAATCCAGGACCATTCCCACTAAATTCTCACGAGTGGAGAGAGCAGAGAAGGAACAGTTTCAGTTCCTAGTCAAAGAGATGGGTGACATCGAAGTAGGATGTCTCAGGAACGGAAGCAGGGATGTAAAAGGGATCCCAGTAGCTTTGCATAGCAATGCCATGGACCACCACATGGGTGTTTTCGCTACAACCGGGAAGGGCAAGTCCAACTTCATGAAAGTCTTCGCCGCTTCATGTATGAAGAAGGCAGCTCTTGGGGAATCGAAATTTGGGTTGCTTATCGTAGACCCCCACGGAGAATATCTTTCTGGTGGTGATGTTGGAAAGAAGGGCCTTCTTGACTTAGAAATTTACATGAGTGGGGGGTTAGTATGCTACTCCTCTGATCCTAGACAATTTAAGGAAAGTGCGTACGTATCTGAGTTAGTTATAGGAAAATCGGATATCAAGCCTAAAGATATTGGAGTTCTTTTCGATTGGAATCCTACCCAGAGAGAAGCCCTGGATGTAATTCCAAGAGCTTTCGAAAAAAATAGAAACTGGATAGATGACATACTGACGCTTGAAGGAATTAATAAAATGACAGGAGAAGGTGTACATGAAAAAACAATGGAAAAGCTTAATAAGAACATACGAACCGTTCTATACAAAAATGAGGCGATAATCAGCAAAGATGAACGGTCTAGTGTTAAAGGGATTATTGAACATCTAAAACAAGGAAAAGTTGTTTTGATAGATATTCCAAATCTTAGTGAGCGAAGCGAACTATTCATTTTGTCACTTATCTCTAATCGTATTCTCGAGAAATACAAACGTAACGCTTTTGATGGCATCAGAAGCAAGGGCTGCTTGATAACCATCGAGGAGGCGCAGAGGGTCCTCGGCGGAGGGGAGGGAAGCATCGTCCGGTTCGAGTCGATCGCAAGGGAGGGACGGAAGTTCGGCGTCGGCCTCTGCGCCATAACTCAGCAGCCAAAGCTGATCGATAAACAGCTTCTCTCACAGTTTAACACTCTCGTCATCCTGGGCCTTGCTGACAGAAACGATCGGACCCGGTTGGAGGATTCAGCGCAGCAGGACCTATCGTCTTTGGACGTGGAGATCCAGACCCTGGAGAAGGGGGAGGCGATCATCAGCACCCTCAACATACCCTTCCCGGTACCTACCAGTATCCACCTTTACGAAGACTACCTGAAAGAACTTACTGATAAAAAAGTAGATTATGGAGACGACCTAGACGATTCTTTCGATCCAGAATATTGAGGTGAGGAGATAAACCAAAGTTAAGGGCGGTGAGCAAATGAAAATAGTACACATGGCAGACTCGCATCTCGGCTTCTCAGCTTACGGCCGGTTCGATGATAGGGGAAGGAACCTCCGAGAAGAGAACATCTACAAAGGGTTCGATAAGACGGTGGACAAGATAATTGAGCTTCGGCCTGACGCCGTTGTCCACTCGGGGGACGTCTTCCATTACGTAAGACCTAGGATAAAGCCGCTCTACGTTTTTAAAAGGGCTCTGGAACGCCTAAAAGAAAAAGGTATCCCAGTGGTCTTAATAAGCGGAAATCACGATGCACCAAAGAACTATGTTACCTACAGCCCCTTCACCCTTTACGAGGCGGGGGACAAACGTCGGGAAGTCAGAGGAACAGAGCCGGTTAAGATTGCCCACCGAAATAGATACGAAAGCTTCGAAGTTGGGGACCACATATTCCATTGCATACCTTTCTGTCTTAATCCCGAAGATTATCAAAAGGAATTTGCAAAAATCCATTTCACAGGTAGTGACGTTTTAGTAATGCACGGGCTCATCGAAGCGTTGTGGCATCGCCGTCTCAGGACTGTAGGAGAACATGAGCTGAAGGAGAGTTTTCTGAAGAGCGATTTCTCTTATATTGCCTTGGGGCATTACCATGATCAGGCCAAAATCGCCCAGAATGCCTGGTACAGCGGTTCAGTCGAGTACTTCAGGTTCAGCGAGGCGAAGGACAAAAAGGGCATTCTATCGGTAGATCTGGAGAACGGATCAGTGGATCGAGTTGAGATTCAGGAGCAATACATGTTCGACCCCGAGCCTATTGACTGCGATGGTCTCTCTACTGAAGAAATTCTCGCATTAATTTTAGCTCAATGCGAAAAGCTGGGAATCGAAGAGAAAATCGTAAGAACACGACTGAAGGATGTCGCTAGAGAGGCTTACAGGGGTGTCGATCCGAAGGTTATGGGAGAGCTGAAGCGAAGAGCACTGCACCTTGAGATTCTCCCCGAATTCAAAGATGAAAAATGTGAGTGGGCGATTGAATCGATGGATTCAGCTCAGCTACCGCAGGAGTTTAAGAGGTTTATTGAAATGGAAGCCTCCAGGGATGGCATACCCACCACAATAAAAGAGGATGTCATATCTTACGGCACCGGATTGATGGCTAGGATCTCGGAGAAGAGAACGATGGGGAGCTTTGATGCATCTCAATAGCCTTCACATGAAAAATTTTAAAAAATATAAAGGCAAAGTACATATCGAATTTCAAGATCATCTTACCGGAATCGTGGGGAGAAACGGCTCAGGAAAGAGCACCATAGTCGAAGCTATTGCCTGGGCTCTATATGGTAGCAAGGCCTCAACAGTGAAGCGAGACTTCATAAAGAACGTCAACGCCTCCGAGAGGGAGGATTTGGAAGTAAGGCTAAACCTAAATGTAGACGGCAAGAATTTGATTATCGTCAGAGCCATGAGGGGAAAGAGCCTCTTGGCTGATGCAAAGCTCTACATTAATGGGAAGATTATAGCTACCGGAACAAGGGATGTGGACGCCCGCCTAGATGATATTTTGGGGATTAGCTTCCAAGACTTCATGAAGACCTTCTACGCCCGACAGAAGGACCTGGACAATTTGATCAGAGATAGAGGGTCGGAGAAAAGGGAGTATCTACTAACCCTTTTGGGTCTCGACAAGATCAGGGATAGAGCTATCGAGGAGATCAGATCAGATTTAAAAGATGTTGAGAATGATGTCGGGAGGCTTGAGGGGGCCCTTTTCGAGATCGGCGAGGTCGAAGAAATGATCGGTCTTCGCGAAAATGAGGTTGTCTCTGCGAGGGAGGAGCTTGATAAGTCAAGGGTCCTGGAGTCTGATCTCGTATCAGAGCTCGATAAGAAGCGAGAGGAGCTAGAAAGAGAAGCAGACCGGAGGCGAACCCGCGATAGACTCAACGAGGAGCTTGAACGGCTCGCTTTAGGTATCTTGGAGAGACAGAAGGCCATCTCGCTAGACGAAAGGAAACTACGCGAGATCGAAGAAGGAACGTGGCAACTATTTGAGCTAGAGCCGAAGCTGGCGAGGCTCGCGACGGCTAGAAAACAGCTGGAGGAGCTGGAGCCGAAGAGGTCGCTCCATCAAAAGCTTCTCGAAAAGATGGTCCGGATCGGAGCCGATCTAGAGAACAGGGCCCACTCCCTATCCGAGGCCGAGACGCGACTTGAGAGGCTGAAAAGTGAGAGGTCGGAGCTGGAGTCGATCCGACCCGCCGAGAAGGAGTATCGGTCCCTCCTCTCGGACCTTGAGGCGATCGAGGCGAAGAGGGACCGGTACCAGAAGCTCTCATCCCTCGCCGAGAGGGAGAGGGCGAGAAAGGAGGCCGCTGAGGAGAACGTCGCCAGGGTCGAGGAGGCCCTGAAGGAGCTGGAGGCGGCGAAGCTCAGGATTGCCGCGATCGCCCCAGCCGTTGAGAGGCGCCGCTCCCTTGAGGCCGAGATATCGCAGCTGGAGGAGGAGAGGGGGAAGAGGGACCGACTATCCGACCTGGAGGAGAGAGCGGCGGCCGTCAGAGCCAAAATCGACGGCCTCGTGGCACAGGCCTCCGGCCTCGACGACGAAATCTCCAAGCTCGGCGACCTGGAGGAGAGGGGTGCTGACCTCAGGGAGAGGGAGGAGGAGATCGATTCATTGGTCGGGGATCTCGAAGAGAAGCTCGCCGGGCTGAACCTGCGGCTGGAGGTCTCAAGAGGGGAGCTTTGTGAGGCCGAAGAGCAGAGGGCGAGGATCGAGGACCTCGGCGAGGAGAGCCTCTGTCCCACCTGCGAGAGGCCTCTCGCTGGCCAGCGCCACCTCCTCCTGGAGAAGTACCAGAGGGCGGCATCGACGGCCGAGGAGAGGATCTCGTCCCTCGAAGATCTGAAAAGAGAGGCCCATCTCCGCCTCGAGGGGGCGGCGAAGTCAAAAGAGGCGCTTAAAAAAGACCTCCTGGCTCTGACCGAATCAAAAGCCAGAAGGGGGGAGATCCTCGCCGAGAAGAGGGGGCTTCTGGCCCGGATCGCCGAGCAGACGGCAGAAGCCGAGACGATCGATTTTGACATAAAGGCCATCGGCCCCGTCGACTACGACCCCGACCGATTCGAGGAACTGGTGGCGGAGGCAGACCTGCTTTTACCGCTGGTCCAGGAGCACAACCAGCTTTCGATCCGAACCGAGGAGCTGCCCAAAAAAAGGACAGAGCTTGAAAAGCTGGCCGAGGCCCTGGAGAGGTCGGCCAGAAACCTGGGCGAGTTGGCCGACGAGATGGAAACCCTCGGCTACAGAGAACCTCAGAGGCTTCTGGTCAGGGAGAGGATCGCTGCCCTGAAGCCGGACCACCAGAGGTTCTCGGCCCTGGAGCAGAGGGTGGAAGAGATCCCATCACTGGAAGAGGCGGTCCTGAGAGGAAAGGGCGAGGTCGACGGGCTTCGAAACGAGGAGAAAGAGGTCGACCGCGAGATTGAGTACCTCGGATTCGATCCCGCCGAATACCAGAGCCTGGTGGAGGAGGTCAGAGCCCTCGGGAAGGCCGAGGCTGCGGCGAACGAGATCAGGCTCGCCATAGCCTCCGAAGGGGAGGTGAGGCGGCATTTGGAGGAGAGCAGGGAGGCCACATCCCGCCTCGAGACGGCGCTCTCCGAAGCTGAAGGGAGGCTTTTGGCCCTCAACTTCTCCGAGGAGCGGTACTTAGAGGCGCGGGCCGCCATGGAGGATGCCGCCCTCCAGCTGGAGGAGGCAAGGTCGAGGGCCTCTAGCCTTTCTGTCCGGCTCGGGGTCGCTGAGGCGGACCTAGAGCGGCTGAAAGGCAAGGCTTCGAGAAAAAAAGAGCTTGAAGAGAAGGTCGCCGAAAGGAGGAGATGGGTCCAGGTCGTCGAGACGACGAGAAGCCTCACCAACCGGTTCATGGACCAGACCCTGATTAAGATAAGGAAAGATATCGCCCGGGAGGCCGGGAGGATCCTCCTGGAGGTGACCGGAAAGTACGGAGAGATCAGCATCGACGACGACTTCAGCATTCTGGTCAAGGACGGCAGGGAGTTCTACCCCATTTCCCGCTACTCCGGGGGCGAGATCGACATGATCGCCGTATCCGTCCGGGTCGCCATCAGCGAGTACCTGATGAGGTTCTCACAGAACGGCCCAGGCTACTCCTTCCTCATCCTGGACGAGATCTTCGGAAGCCAGGACGTGGAGCACCGGGAGAGCATGATCAACATGCTAAGGAACCTCGACGACCGCTTCCCCCAGATCTTCGCCATCAGCCACATCGGCGAGGTCCAGGGGCAGTTCGACAACTCGATTCTGGTGGTCGAGGATGAGGATGGATCGAGCCGGATCGAGGTGGATCTGAGGTGAGATCGGAAGATATCATCTCAAGACCTGACGGTTTCGAAGAAGGACTTTTGCCATCCTGAGCCCGAATAGCCCCATCCGCGGCGCGACCTTTTTTATCACCCGGCTCGGCCGGTCGATGTCGCCGTACTCCTCGATGATCCCGACCAGATCCTCTCGACCCGCAAGAAAGCGGACGAGATCGTCCAGCTCCGAGTCGGCCATCCCAGCCCTCATTTTGTGGGCGACCATCCCCAGCCGGAGTTCTCCGCCCAAAGCGGACAGCCACCTCCGCTCGTACTCGGAGAGCCGAGCGGCCGAAGAGTCCCCCTCGCGGGCCGCGGCGGCTGCCACCTTCCCGGCGATCTTGGCACAGACGAGGCCGGGATAAATCCCGCCGCCAGAGGTGGGCTTCACCTGCCCTGCGGCGTCGCCGACGGCGATGAGGCCATCGGCCACCGTCGAGGCGGGCGGGCCCAGGGGTAGCCCTCCCACCACGAGATGGAGGGGGCCGCCTTTGAGTCTGGAACGGATCGGCGGGGTTCTGAGGAGACGCCTCAGATAAAGGCAGGCGTTCTCCCGGCAAGAGAGTCCCACCCTGGCCACCCCATCCGAGGCGGGGATCGCCCAGGCGAAGAAGCCCGGGGCCACCTTCTCGCCGAGGAAGATCTCGACCTGTTCGGGGTCACTGACCTCGAAGGGAAGCTCCACCTGGGCGGAGGAGAGGATCTCCCGAGGCGGCCCGATCCCGGCCAGCCTTGCTACCCTCGCGCCCACCCCTTCGGCTGATACGACGACTCCCGCCTCGATCTTCTGTCGGTCGGAGCCCCGGCCGACGGCGAGGATGCTCCGACCTCCCGCTCGTTTGAAATCGGTCACCGGGGAGGCGATCCTCACATCGACCCCGGATCTCGCCGCCTCCGCCAGGAGCGCCCGGTCGAAGAGCCTCCGATCGACGACCCAGGCCTTGACCTCGGTGGACTTGAAGGCGACCCGGACGCCTCCCGGCGAGACGACCGCCGCCCCCCGGACGGGCCTTATGGCGAATTTGGCGAGCGTCAGCTCCGACTCCGCGACCGCCTTCACCCCCAAAAGCCCCGCGCACTGGACCGGCCATCCGGCTCGGGGGTGCTCCTCAAAGATGACGACCTCGGCTCCCGCCTCGGCCGCCTTCTTCGCCACCATCGATCCCACAGGCCCCGCACCGATGACGGCGACGTCGTACCGCTCCATCGATGGAGAGATCCCTCGATCTGGGGGATAGCCTTTTCCATCCGCGCACAAGATAATATCTCTCAGAATAATATCTCTCAGAAAAGGGTGAATTATCTGGAGGCGAGGATTTGGATCTGTTATGGTTATCCGAGGATGAAGTCAAGTCACTGTTGACGATGGATGAGGCGATCCCGGCGGTGGAGGAGGCATTTCGAGAGCACGGCCTCGGAAAGGCCCAGATGCCGCCCAAGTCCTACCTTTACTTCCGAAAGTATGACGGCGACCTGCGGACGATGCCGGCCTACCTGGAGGAGCTGGACGCCACCGGGGTCAAGGTCGTCAACGTCCATCCTGCAAATCCCGCCGCCGGCCTTCCTACGGTGATGGCGGTGGTGATCCTCAACTCGCCGAAGACCGGAGCCCCAATAGCCATGATGGGAGGAACCTTCCTCACCAGCATGAGGACCGGGGCGGCCGGAGCCGTCGCCGCCAAGTACCTGGCGAGGAGGAACTCCCGGTGCGTGGGGCTGGTGGGGGCCGGAGCCCAGGCGAGGACCCAGCTTCTGGGGCTTGCCAAGATCTTCGATATCAAGTCTGTAACTGTTGCCGACGTCTCCCTGGACCGGTGCCGCGGACTCGAACGGGAAGCCAGAGGCTTTCTTGACGCCGAGTACCTCCTCACCACCGAGATAAAGGACGCCTGCGACTGCGACATCCTCGTCACCACCACCCCATCGCGAAAGCCCCTGGTGAAAGAAGAGTGGATCTCGGAGGGGACCCACATAAACGCCATCGGGGCCGACGCGAAAGGGAAAGAGGAGCTAGACCCCCACCTCCTCCGAAGAGCGAAGGTGGTGGTGGACGATCTGGCCCAGGCATCCCACTCGGGCGAGGTGAACGTCCCCCTGACCGAGGGGCTCTTCGTCCCCGAAGAGATCCACGCCATGATCGGCGAGGTGGTGGCGGTGAAGGTCCCGGGCCGAGAGGACGACGACGAAATCACCATATTCGACTCCACGGGGCTTGCTATCCAGGACGTGGCGACGGCGACGAGGGTCCACCAGAAGGCGCTGGAGAAGGGGATGGGAACGAAGCTCCCGTTTTTGTGAGCCGGCACCACCCGGATAAGCGATATATAATATCCCGACGACTGTAGGCTGTCCATGTACGCAATCATCGCCTGTGGCATATTCAAGGATGAGATCGAGAAGATAGCCGACCAGCTCGACTTCCCGTTCAAGGTCCGCTACCTGGAGGCGGGGCTTCACGTCGACTTCGACTCCCTGGCCGAGGCCCTGAGGGCGGAGCTTGAAGAGTGCAAAGACTGCGACGGCATAATCGTCGCCTACGGCGAGTGCCACCCAAAGATGGCCGAGATCCTCGCCCCCCGCCGGGCTGCCCTCCTCAGATGCCAGAACTGCATCGACGCCTTCATAACTCGGAAGAAGGTGGAGGAGATCGCGAACCGTGGACTTTACTTTTACCTCTCGCCGGGCTGGGTCAAGAGCTGGAGGGATATGTTCGAGAGGATGAACTGGAGCCGGGAGGAGGCCCGGTTCCAGCTCGCCCCCTTCAAGGGGAGCATATTCCTGGACACCCTCGGCAACGCCGAAGATTATGAGGATGGTCTCGTCGAATTTCTCGATTTCACCCTCTGCCCCTATTCGAAGATGGCTGTGGATCTGGACCACTTCCGATCTCTTTTTTTGGAGGCTAAAGAGAGGTGTGATCTTGGACGAGGAGCTTGAAAGGATAAGGAGAAAGAAGCTCGAGGAGATGAAAAAGATGGCAAACGAATCAAATGTGGATTATCCGAATAGCCCCGTCAAGGTGACGGACGACACCGTCGGCGACGTCGTGGCCAGATATCCTCTCGTCATCGTGGACTGCTGGGCGGAGTGGTGCGGACCCTGCAGGATGGTCGCCCCGGTCCTCGACGAGCTGGCCAAAGAGATGGAAGGAAAAGTCGTCTTCGGGAAGCTGAACGTCGACGAGAACATGAAGACCGCCACCAAGTACGGGATCATGGCGATACCCACACTGCTCGTATTCAAGAATGGCGAGCTGGCCGACCAGATGGTGGGGGCCTACCCCAAGACCACCCTCGCGAACAAAATTCAAAAGTATCTCTGAGGCGGCGATCTGCCGGCCTCAGTGATACGATTTCTTCTACCCGACAGGGGCCCTCAGGCCCTGATCTTCGATGGGACTAAAAAGACATTCTTCTCCTCCGATCCGATCTCTCGGAGGTCCTTTTGCCGGTAGTAGGCGTCGATCGAGTAGAGGGGTTTTGCCTCATTGCCGAGCACGTTCGGCTCCTGACCCGTCTCCGAGGGGACGACGAAGGGCCCCTTCTCCCGGTCGGCGATCTCCCGGACCTCCTTTATCTTGAAGTAGGAGGCTACGTCGTAAAGGGGCCTCGCCTCAATGCCGAGCACGTTCGGCTCCTGCCCGGTCTCAGAGGGGACGATGAAGGGCGCCTTCTCTCTGTCGGCGATCTCTCTAAGCTCCTTTATCCTGAAGTAAGAGGCGACGTCGTATAGGGGTTTCGCCTCTTTGCCGAGGTTGACGGGGTCCAGGACCTTGTAGGTCACAGTGACGGAGCTCGAAGCCTGGGCCGCCGAGCCGTCATCTCCGAAGGCTGGCGAGGCCAGGACGAAAAGCAGCAGCAAAGCTGCAAACGGTGCGAGATGGGAAACTCTCAGACTCATGATAATCCTCCTGGTTGTAATAGGTCGAATGTGCATATAAATTTTTATGGTGCATGATTTCGGGTCCGAGATTTGGTGTGGTATCTCGGGAAGGGATCGGCTCCAGCCCCGCCGGGGCCGGGCCGGAAGGTTCAGTTCACCCTGATGATCTGGAGGAGGGAAGAGACCGGAACCCCCAGGATCTCGTCGATCCCTTTCTTGTCCAGAAGGACGCCGATGGCGTTGGTCGATGCGCCGTGCTCGTTCAGCTCCTCCACCGCCTCCTCCAGGGTCCTGCCGGAGGTGATGACGTCGTCGACGATGACGCACTCCGCGTCGCAGACGTCCGAGAAGTTGGAGCTGAAGGTTCCCCGAAGCTCCGTCTCCCCCGTCTCCTGGGACCACCTCTGCTTGGTGGGGGTGTAGACCGCGAGCTCCACCCCCAGCTCCTCGGCAACCATGCTGGCGAGGGGGACGCCGCTGAGGGCGATCCCTACGACGACCTCGACGTCGGCGTCGGTGCAATCCAGACACTCGAGGATCATGTCGGTCAGGGTCTGGCAGACGTGCCGGAGCCGAATCGAGCTCTTACCGATGGCGCTCCAGTCTACGGAGACGTCTTTGGGCCCCTGGACCCCGGTCCTCTTCTCGCCGTGGGTGAGAAGCCAGGTGACGGTCTCCCGAGATACGTTCAGCTCCTCGGCGATCTGTCCCTCCACCAATCCCTCCGCCTTCAGCTCGGCGGTCTTCTCAATCAAACTATCGATATTTTTCATCTTTGACCCCCTTTTCTCTTTTTTGCTGGCGTGCCGCAGACGGGACACTCCTCCCCCTCGAAGGGCCTGCCGCAGCCGATGCACCTCGAGGTCCGCTTAACGATCTTCCGGATCCGGGGTTGGGCCACCGTCTCTACCTCGACTCCCATGTTAAGGGCCGCGTTCTGAAGGGCGTAATCGTCGGTGGCAAGCCGTGCGGACAGCTCCAGGGACTTGGCCAGAAGCTCCAGGTCCACCCCGGAGAGGACGGCGATGTCGCCGGTATCGAGGGCCGCGGCCCTCGCCCTCTCCAGCGCCTCGGCGGACGGGGGCTCGATCCTGGCCCCGTATATCTGAAGCCGCATGCGGGAGCGGATGTCCTTCAGCTCGAGCTCGACCCCAGGAACCGTTACGACCTCTCCCTCAAGGGCCTTCCCGTATATGAACACCGACGAGTCTGCGACGATGAGCGCACACATCCCGGAACTTTTTGACTCAATACTACTTGGACTTTGCCTTGGAAAGACGTGGGGCCGGGAGGGTGCGGTAGGGTGGCGAAACGGGACCGGCCTTGATAGACCAAAACGCTATTATGATATGATGCGTCCCAGGGGAGGGAGGATCCCATGGCCAAGAAGAGGAAGAAGTCCAGGAGCGCTGAAAAAGCGACATCGGGTTCGTCAGAAGATTCGCCGGGAAATGACGATAAGATCAAGGCCTCGCCTAAGAAGGAGGCGGCGGTCCGAAAGAAGTCCAGGGCTGAGGGGATAATCATGACAGTTTATCCCGCGGTCCTGGGTGTGATCTCTGGTTTTGTGAGCCTCTCGCTCTTCGGGAGCGGCGTTGTCGAAGAGGGGGCTGTCGGGATGACCTACCCCTGGTACTTCGTCATGACCCTGGTCATAGCCGTCACCTTCTACATCCAGAGGTTCACGTTCCCCCTTCTCAAGATCAACGTCGAGGAGTTCGCAACGAAGGACTGGTTTTACGTCGAGTTCATCGCCATAGACCTTTGGCTTGTAACCTGGACTCTCCTCCTCAACTGAACCGGGTGGGCCGATGAGGATCGCTGTAATCAATAGGGATCGGTGCCAGCCTCGAAAGTGCGTCAAGGAGTGCGAGTACTTCTGCCCGCCGGTGAGGACCGGCGACGAGACGATCACCTTCGTCGACGGAAAGCCCGCGATCACCGAGAACCTCTGTGTAGGCTGCGGGATCTGCGTCCGGAAGTGTCCTTTCGGGGCGATCACCATCATCAACCTTCCCGACGAGCTGGAGAACCCCACCCACCGCTACGGCAAAAACGGCTTCGCCCTATACGGACTGCCCGTCCCGGCCGTCGGGAGGGTGACGGGCCTTTTGGGACCTAACGGGATCGGGAAGAGCACCGCCGTCGCCATCCTCTCGGGGCTTCTCACCCCCAACCTCGGAAGGGGAGCCTCCTGGACGGATGTGATCGAGAGCACCTCCGGTTCCGCCTTGGGCGACTACCTGAAGCGGGTCGTCGAGAAGGGGGTGAAGACCGCTTACAAGCCCCAGTACGTCGACCGGATACCAAAGAGCTACTCTGGGACCGTTGAGGGGCTGTTGGAGAAGACCGACGAGCGCGGGGCCCTCCCGGCCATGGTTGAGAGGCTCAACCTCGCTCCCTTGATGGGCCGGGAGATATCAAGCCTTTCCGGCGGCGAGCTTCAGCGGGTGGCCATCGTCGCCTGTGCCGCAAGGGACGCCGACGTCTACTTCTTCGACGAGATCAGCCCGTACCTGGACATCTACCAGAGGATCAACGCCGCATCGGCGATCGGGGAGCTGGCGGAGACGAAGTCGGTGATGGTGGTGGAGCACGACCTCGCCCTTCTCGACCTGTTGGCGGAGAGCGTCCACGTCGTCTACGGGACTCCGGGGGCCTACGGCGTCATAACCCGGCCGAAGGGGGTGAGGGTCGGGATCAACCAGTACATAAAGGGGTTCCTCCCCGAGGAGAACATCAGGATCCGGTCGGAGCCGATCGTCTTCGAGGTCCACGCGCCCCGGGCAGAAAAGGACGTCCCCCTCCTCGCAAAGTACGAGCCCTTTTCCAGGAGCTACTCCGAGTTCGTCCTGGAGGCGGAGCGGGGCGAGATCAGGAAGGGGGAGGTCGTCGGCATCCTGGGGGCGAACGGGATCGGCAAAACCACATACATCAAGATGCTGGCGGGGGTCGAAGAGCCGACGACGGGGAAAGTCGACCTGAAGCTGAAGGTATCTTACAAGCCCCAGTACCTGACGGCCGAGGGGGACCTCCCGGTCCAGGGCTTCCTCCGGAAGATCACCCCGGAGTTCGACTCCAGTCACTACCAGTCGGAGTTCATAAAGCCCATGGGGATCGAGAAGCTTCTGGACCAGTCGATGGACGAGCTATCGGGGGGCGAGCTTCAGAGGGTGGCGATCGTCGGCTGTCTCAGCCGGGATGCGGATCTCTACCTCCTCGACGAGCCGTCGGCCCACCTGGACGTCGAGCAGAGGATGATGGCGGCGAAGGTGATGAGGCGGTTTGCCGAGAGCGCCGAGCGGTCGGTCCTGGTCGTCGACCACGACATCTACCTCATCGACCTCCTCAGCGAGAAGCTGATGGTCTTCGAGGGTGAGCAGGGGAAGAAGGGCGTCGCCCATCCGCCCGTCAGGATGAGGGAGGGGATGAACCGGTTCCTCAAGGGGATCGGGATCACATTCAGGAGGGACGAGGACACCCGGAGGCCCCGGGTGAACAAGCCCGGATCAAGGCTCGACCGGTCCCAGAGGGAGTCGGGGGAGTACTACTATTACGCCGACGACGCCGCCTGAGAGCATCCCCCCTTACCTTCTCGTTCTCATCTTTTTCTCTCACTTTCTTCCTCACCTTTCTCTCTCATCTTCCTTCCTCGCCTTCCTCTCTCACCTTCTCGTTTTCTTCTTCGTTCCATTCTCTTCCGCCTTCAGCATCACCCTTCCCGATCGGGCCGAGTCGGATTTGCCTTCCAATGGGGTGATCTGCCGGAGAGATCTGCCGGATTTTCCCCTTCGTGAAAAGAGATCTCGCCTCAATTTTCAGGTGAAACCGCCATCTACATATCTTGCGGGTTTCAAAGCCCCAAACCTGAGGAGATTTGAAGATGGAAAAGGCAAAAGCCGACGATACCGTAAAAGTTCATTACACCGGCAAGTTCGAGGACGGGACGATCTTCGACAGCTCAGCGGGCAGAGACCCCCTGGAGTTCACCCTGGGAAAGAGGATGGTGATCGCCGGATTTGAGGCGGCGGCCCTGGGGATGAGCCCCGGCGAGACGAAGACCGTCAAGATCCCCGCCGAGGAGGCGTACGGCCCACGCCACGAGGAGATGGTGATGGAGGTCGCTCGGGCGAGCATGCCGGTGGAGATCGAGCCCCAGGTGGGGCAGGTCCTCCAGATAGGCTCGTCCCAGGACCAGATGATCCAGGTCGTGGTGGCCGAGGTCACAGAAGAGTCCGTCATCCTGGACGCAAACCACCCCCTGGCGGGAATCGATCTCGTCTTCGAGATCGAGCTGGTGGAGATCGTCGAGCCCGAATCTGCGTAGGCGTAGGCGCTGACGCAGGCGTAGCCACGGGCGTAGGCGTTGCCTCGGGGCGAGATGCAAGGCCGCGTTCTCCCTCCTGCTCGCGCCAAACTCACAAGATCGAGGCGACAAGACTTTTTCGCGATGAAGGTCTTTAAATCACAAAGGATATTCAATAAGGATAAGGAAGAAGACATGGAGCGACGCAGATGAAGCAGGCAAAAGAGGGGGACACGGTGAGCCTCCACTACAAGGGGAGCTTCGAGGACGGGACGGTCTTCGACTCCTCCGAGACCCACGGGGCGCTGAAGTTCACCATCGGCAAAGGCATGGTCATCCCCGGCTTTGATGAGGCTGTTTCGGGGATGAAGCTCGGGGAGGCGAAGACGGTCACCATCCCGCCGGAGAAGGGGTACGGCCCCCGAAATGAAGAGCTTCTGATCAAGATCAACAAGACGGAGCTTCCGCCGGACCTCGACCCGCAGATCGGCTCGAGGATCGAGTTCTCGAAGGACAAGCAGCGCCTCCAGCTGACGGTGGCCGAGGTTACGGGCGACGCCGTCGTCTTCGACGCGAACCACCCCCTGGCCGGAAAGACCCTCAACTTCGAGCTCCTCCTCCTGGAGATCGAGGGCGAGGGCGAGTGAGCAGAAGCTGAGCGGAGCGAGGCGAGAACGCCGGCGCTGGCGGCGAGGGCCGGTCTATGGCCTTCGCCCCCAAAGTTTTGAGGGATCATGGACGGCAGGAATCGGAAGGACATAAAGCCGGGGCTGAAGGTGGAGATCGTCCTCAAGCGGGATCAGAGGACGGGGAAGCTGACCGAAGGGGTGGTGAAGGAGATCCTCACCAACTCCTCCTTCCATCCCCACGGGATCAAGGTCCGGCTGGCCGACGGGCAGGTGGGGCGGGTGGCGAGGATCTTGGGGTAGATTGAGCGACGGTTTTTCTGTCATTTTTTGGCCACCTGAAAAAATTGGTCCCAGAAGCAGTTGGTGAAGCGAAACATTTTTTCGTGGGCAAGCAAAGGGCTAGCTACCATGCCAACTCAACATTATTCCGTAACACAGCCGCCAATAGAGACGCTTCTTGCAAAGGTCAAATTAAGCGAGATGGCCATACCAGAAATCCAGCGCCCTTTTGTTTGGAGTGCAGTCAAAGTGCGAAACCTGCTCGATTCTTTATACCAAGGCTATCCTGTTGGATACCTGATCACATGGCGTAATCCAAATGTTAAGCTGAAAGATGGATCCACCTCATTCGGCAAGCACATACTAATCGATGGTCAGCAGCGCGTGATAGCTCTGATGGCGGCTGTCCTTGGGCTGGAAGTTGTTGACAAAAATTACAAGCGTATCAAAATACGAATAGCATTTCACCCGATTAAAGAGCAGTTCGAAGTCTTGAACACATTCATAGAGAAAGACGCCTCTTGGATTCCTGATATTTCTGTGGTTTTCGACCCAAAAACGAGCCTGTTCAATTTGGTGACGGCTTATTGCGATAAAAATCCCGGTGCGACCAGAGATGATGTGTTCCGTAGCATTGAGCGTATGAAGGGCATTACCAGCAATCAGATCGGAATGATAGAACTTGACTCAGGTTTTGATATAGAAACCGTAACAGAGATATTCATTCGCGTCAACTCTGAGGGGGTGCCTCTGAGCCAGGCTGACTTTGCAATGTCAAAGATCGCCGTCAATGAAACCTACGGAGGGAACACCTTACGAAAGGCCATCGACTACTTCTGTCATCTTGCAGTGGCCCCCGAATTTTTTAATGATACGCAGAACGATAAGAAGTTCGCAGAGAGCGAATTCTTCCAGCAGATGGCATGGCTTCGAAATGAAAAGGAGGACATATACGATCCATCGTATACCGATATGCTTAGGGTAGCTTTCACCTCGGAGTTCCAGCGAGGTCGTCTGGGGGATCTAGTCGCTCTTCTGTCCGGCCGAAACTTTGAGACGAGACAGTACGAAGAGGTTATCGTTGAGGATTCTTTTGGCCGGCTGAAAAAAGGCATTCTTCAGTTCATGAACGAGACCCACTTTAAAAACCTCATCATGATCATTCGCTCGGCGGGCTTTGTAGACTCTTCAATGATCCGCTCTCAGAACTCTCTAAACTTCGCTTATATCCTATACTTGACCCTCCGTGGCCAAGGCATACCACCTGCTGACATTGAGCGCTACGTTAGGCGATGGTTCGTAATGTCAGTTCTTACCGGAAGATATTCGTCCTCACCAGAATCAGCTTTCGATTATGACATCCGACAGATTCATGATCAAGGCATTCAGGCATATGCCAATGGCCAAATAAACGGCACGCTATCAAACGCTTTTTGGGAATCAGCACTGCCTCAGAATCTCAATACATCTGTTGCATCCAGCCCCTACTTCCGCCTATACCAGGCAGCTCAGATCAAGATGAATGATTTAGGCTTTCTGTCTAAAGACATCACAGTCCGAGAGCTTATCGAAGTTAAGTCCGACGTTCATCATCTCTTCCCCCGTGACTATCTAAAAAAGAGTGGGCTCGTGCCTGGACAGTACAACCAGATTGCCAACTATGTCGTAGCCCAGAGCGAGATCAACATCGCCATCGGGAACAAAGAGCCCAGAGTTTATTTTAGCCAGCTTTTAGAACAGTGCAGCGGAGGACCGAAGCTGTACGGCAACATCACCGAAATGGACGAACTCAAAGAAAACTTCCGCATGAACTGTATTCCCGAAGGCATAGAAACTATGACCGTGGATAACTATCAGGAGTTTCTGGCTGAACGGCGAAGACTCATGGCCCAGAAGATACGGACGTATTTTGAAGGGCTTTAAACCCCCGGCTTCCTCTTCGACATGAACCGATTCTTCCAGGCGCTCTTATCCCGGTTTCTCCGGGAGAATCTGCCGGGCTGCTCGGTCCTGGACGAATACCGGCTCCGGGGGATGATCTCCTACGTTCCGGGCAGAAATCCTCGCGATCGGCGGGCTCCGGACCCCCGTCCTGATTACGTGATTTTGAGGGGGCAGGAGGTCGTCTCGGTCCTCGACGCCAAGTATCGGGACCTCTGGGCGAACTCCCTCCCACGGGAGATGCTCTACCAGCTCGCAATCTACGCCCTCAGCCGGGGGCCGGGCGGGAGGTCCGCGATCCTGTATCCGACGACCTCCGCCGAGGCGGAGGGGGCCTGGATCGAGGTGAGCGATCCGGTCGGCGGCGGGGGGAGGGCCCGGGTGGTCCTGCGCCCGGTGGATTTATATAAACTGGAGGATTTAATCCGGGATGGACGGGCCGCCTGGGTGCGAGGGGAGTACGCCCGACGGCTCGCGTTCGGGGATTGAGGAGGCGAAATCTCAGTTCCGCGAGATGCGGAGTTATGGTCGACGCTCAGACCTGAGCACATTCAAAGAAGAGAGCGAAAACAAGTAATTCGGGAGAGGTCAACGTTCATTTTCCTATCCGACCATCTTTTCCAGCGTTTTGTCCATGCTTCTCAAGAGGGAGAGAACCTTGTCCATCATCTCCATCCTGTTCAGGAAGATTCCATCCTCAATGGTCATCACCTTTCCCGTGAACTCCTCGATCCTGACCTCGGAGACCTGAGCGTTCTCTGGATGACGGATGTAGAGAAACTCTTTGAGGTTTGATATCTTTTCATCGTCGGCCTCGGCGAGGACGACCACAGTGTCATCTGATACGTTCAGGGCTGCAAACCGCTCAATCCCCTCAAGTACGGCTTCGTGGATCAGAAATATCCGATAACCTACGCCCTGTACCTTCGGACCTGTGATCACGGCCTTGATCTTCATTCAGAATCATCGTCTGAAATGCACAAGTACATTTGATCGTCTGGGAGTCCTATCGCGGCGTCGAAACATGATTGCAATCCTCGGATGAAATTCAGAGATATGTCCTTCCCGCTCTCACCGCTCCTCATCGACCCCAATGGACTCGAAGGGCCAAAAGAGAGCCTTGAACCCCAGGAAAGCCGTCAGAAGGATCAGGAAAATCCTCGATGCGGCGATGTATTGGGGAGGCCAGTAGCCAGGCTGCTCCAGCACCCCGAGGCAGGACATGAAGGCCCATGGAAGATCCCACCAGGATATCGGCCCCATTATTCACACCTCAATGATTTTCCTTCCATCATTATATTAAAAAGATTTGGTCTCCTCCCGGCATGGTCATCGATTGGAGGCCGGGGAGGCTCGCCGCTTCTGCCCCCGCCCCCGCCGCGCGGTCCCTTCCGCCCCTGACGATGGTGTCTGACGATGGCGCCATCCGGTCTGGCGGGGGGACTCACCCGGTCCGGTAGGGATACCTCATCTGCTCTCCGCACTCAAGGCAGGTCA
>Ga0116151_10001375_pt1 | contig 22690 bp, 20 predicted proteins | sample AD_UKC117_MetaG_FD_89893 | JGI IMG/M metagenome (GOLD analysis project Ga0116151, IMG submission 89893) | Active sludge microbial communities of municipal wastewater-treating anaerobic digesters from Hong Kong - AD_UKC117_MetaG | ecosystem: Engineered > Bioreactor > Anaerobic > Digestate... | reverse complement strand
TGGCGGTCACGATCGGGCCCGGCAGCTTCACCGGCATCAGGACGGGCCTCGCAGCCGCCCGCGGCCTGGCGCTGGTCCGCCGCCTGCCGGCCTGGCCGGTCACAACGCTGGCGGCGTTGGCGGCAGTGGCCGACGGTGCCGATGGCCTGCCGCTCGCCGTGGTGCTGGACGCCAGGCGCGGCCAGGTCTTCCTGCAGCGTTTCGACAGCAGCGGCGCTGCCCTCGACGAGCCCCTGATGCTGGCGCCCGAGCTGGCGGCGGCGCGGCTGCGCGAGCCCCACCATCTGGTCGGCAGTGGTGCCGTGGCCCTGCTGCGGCATTTGGACGCGACCGCCATGACCCTGGGCGACGCCGTGCTCGACGCGGTCGCGGTGGCCCGCGCCGCGGCGGCGGCCCGCGGGAGAGGCGAGGCACCGGTCCACGGGACGGCGCTGGCGCCGCTCTATCTGCGCGAGCCCGATGCCCGGCCGTCCGCCGGCCGGTCGCTGCTGCAGGCCTGAGCCATGCTGTCGTTCCATCAGGAGCCGCGGCTGACCATCAAGCCGGTGGGTGCCTTCGATCTCGGCCGGCTGGCGCGGCTCCACCGCCATTGCTTCGAGGAAGGCTGGAGCCGGTCCGACCTCGCCCATCTCCTGGCCCTGCCCGGCGGCTTCGGGCTGATCGCCCGGCGCGGCGGGACCTTTGTCGGGCTCGATGCGCTCAGGGGCGTCGGCTTCGCCCTCCTGCGCGTGGTCCGCGACGAGTGCGAGCTGCTGTCGCTGGGCGTCCTGCCGGCGCATCGGCGGCGCGGTGTCGCGGGCGAGCTGCTGCGGACCGCCATGCAGAGCTGCCTCGATGGCGGCGCGCAGTCGATGTTTCTCGAGGTGGCGATCGACAATCTCTCGGCGCAGGCCCTCTACGACCGGTTCGGCTTCGTCCGGGTCGGCACGCGACCTGACTATTACGCCCGGCCCGACGGCACGCGGATGCATGCCTACACCATGCGCTGCGATCTCGTCGCAGCACTCGGCAGCCGCGCGCCGCAACCACGCTGAGCCGGGCGCATTTCCTCATTCGGCCACGCGAATCACGAGCTCCCAGAGGTCGTCGGCAATCGCCTCCTCGACGATGATGCTGTGGCCGTGATCGAGCACCGCGCGCGGCACGTTGGCCAGCGGCTCGCCGCCGCGCAGCCGCACCCGCAAGAGCTCGCCCGGCCGCATTGCTTCGAGCCTGATCTTGGTGCGGACAAACGTCATCGGGCAGGTCTCGCCCGAAATATCCAACTCTGCGTCTGCCTTCATTCCGCTACTTGTTCCCTTACTGCGCGGCTTCGACGGAAACTTCCACTTTTTCGCGAATCCCTCTTGCATCCCCGGCGGCAGAAAATATATTGCGGACACCGAAAGAATCTATGCTTGGGCGAAAGGGTTAACGAGGTATGTCGGACCAATTGAGTCAAAATGAGCTGCTGTCGCTGACTACGGAGATTGTGGCGTCGCACGTCTCGAACAACACCGTCGCCGTCAGCGACCTGCCGCAGCTCATCCGGCTCGTCTACACCGGCCTGGCCGAGCAGGGCCAGACGAAAGCCGAGGAGGAACCGGAAAAGCTCGTTCCGGCAGTGCCGATCAAGAAGTCGATACAGCCGGATCATCTGATCTGCCTGGAGGATGGCAAGAAGCTGAAGATGCTCAAGCGGCATCTCAAGACGCGCTACGACATGACGCCCGACGAGTATCGTCGGCGCTGGGGCCTGACCGACGACTATCCGATGGTCGCACCGGAATATGCCGAGCAACGCAGCAGCCTCGCCAAGAAGATCGGGCTCGGCACCAAGCCGCGGGCGCGGGGACGGAAGGCGGCCTCCTGAGCCCGGGTGGCCGTCTGCTCTCGGACGGAAGGTTGCGCGGATCGTTCAGGGTCCGGTGCTTTTCGCGGGATCGACGTGGGAAATGGCGGACGGGCGGCGGGGAGCGCCGCCCGTTTTGCCGTTCCGGCGCCGCCATGGTAATGAATTGTCAACGAACTGTCGCGACAGTATGGGAAGGAAGGCGGGTCCTGCTGGCAGGGCCCGCTGTCGAACAAACGCCGACGCCGAGGTGCATTGCTGAGAAGTAGCCAGGATACCGTGAGACTGCCGGCGACGAGTTCCGCCGGACGATCGGCCGGTTCGAGCAGCGGCCCGACGACCAGCGGGCCGGCGGTCGGCATGTGGTGCCAGCGACGCCCATGACATTCGGGCAAACCGCACCCGACACCGGCAAGGCCGCCCCGAAGAAGCTGTTCATCAAGACCTATGGCTGTCAGATGAACGTCTACGACAGCGACCGCTTGGCTGCATTGCTGGCGCGACACGGCTACGCGACCGTCCCGGAGGCCGCCGACGCCGATCTCGTCGTGCTGAATACCTGCCACATTCGCGAGAAGGCGGCCGAGAAGGTGTACTCGGAGCTGGGTCGTCTGCGCGTGATGCGCGACCAGCGCCGGTCCGAGACCGGCCGTCCCATGGCCCTCGTCGTCGCCGGCTGCGTCGCCCAGGCCGAAGGCGAGGCGATGCTCGAGCGGGCGCCGTTCGTCGATATCGTCGTCGGCCCGCAGGCCTATCACCGCCTGCCGGAGCTCCTGGCTCGCAGCACCCGCGAAGCCGGCGGCCAGATCGACACGGATTTCCCGCTCGAGAGCAAGTTCGACCTTTTGCCGCAAGGTCCTGAGGAATCCCCGGTTTCGGCCTTCCTCACCGTTCAGGAGGGCTGCGACAAGTTCTGCACGTTCTGCGTCGTGCCCTACACGCGGGGGGCGGAGAGCAGCCGGCCCGCCGCCGCCATCGTCGCCGAGGCGCGGCGACTGGTCGAGGGCGGGGCGCGCGAGCTGACCCTGCTCGGCCAGAACGTCAATGCCTATCACGGCGACGGTCCCGACGGGCGAAGCTGGAGCCTCGCCCGGCTGCTCCACGAGCTCGCCGGGATCGAGCGCCTGGAGCGGCTCCGCTACACGACCTCGCATCCCCGCGACATGACGGCGGACCTGATCGAGGCGCACGGCGCGCTGCCGCAGCTCATGCCGTTCCTCCATCTGCCGGTCCAGTCGGGCGCCGATCGGGTGCTGCAGGCGATGAACCGCGGCTATGGCCGCGACGACTATCTCCGGATCGTCGACGCCCTGCGCGATGTCCGGCCGGACATCGCCCTCTCCTCCGATTTCATCACCGGCTTCCCGGGCGAGACAGAGGAGGATTTCGAGGCGACCCTGGCGCTCGTCGAGCGGGTCGGCTTCGCCCAGGCCTTCTCGTTCAAGTACAGCCCGCGGCCGGGCACGCCCGGCGCCGCGATGACGAAGCAGGTGAAGGAGGCCGTGCGCGGCGAGCGCCTGAACCGGCTGCAGGCGCTGCTCGACGCCCAGGCCACGGCCTTCAACGAGGGAACCCTCGGCCGGACGCTGCCGGTGCTGCTCGAGCGGCCCGGCCGCCATCCCGGCCAGCTCGTCGGCCGCAGCCCGTATCTGCAGGCCGTGCATGTCGCCGCACCGGACGGGCTGCTCGGCCGGGTGGCCCGGGTCACCATTACCGGTTGCCATCGGCACAGCCTTGCCGGCCGCATGGAACCACACGGGCCGATCACAGCTTCAAACGGGATACCCGCGCAGCCAGAGGAGGTCGTCGCCTGACCACCATAGCCCCGCTCGCCGACTTCCAGAACTCGAGCCATCGGGTCAGCTTCGACGACAATGCCACCTGCGCCATGCTCTTCGGCCGGCACCACATGAACATCGCCCGCCTCGAGCAGCGGTTGCCGGTCAGCATCGTCACGCGCGGCAACGAGATCTTCATCCAGGGCGAGAGCGACGCCGACGTGCGGACGGCGGCCACTGTCCTAGAGCGGCTCTATGAGCAGCTGCAGGGCGGCCATTCGATCGATCGCGAGGATGTCGACGCGGCGCTGAGGATGGTCCAGGGCGACGTGGTGGATGCCGGCTTCGTCCGCGAGGTGCGGACCGATCGCCGCTCGATCATGCCGCGCTCGCCCAACCAGGCGGCCTATCTGCGGCTGCTCGAGCAGCGCGATCTCGTCTTCGCCCTCGGCCCCGCCGGCACCGGCAAGACCTATCTGGCGGTGGCCGCGGCGGTGTCCTTCATGCGCCAGCGCCGGGTCGAGCGGATCATTCTCTCGCGGCCGGCGGTCGAGGCCGGCGAGCGGCTCGGGTTCCTGCCGGGCGACCTGAAGGAGAAGGTCGACCCCTATCTCCGCCCGCTCTACGACGCGCTGCAGGACATGCTGCCAGACGGCAAGCTGCAGACGCGCATCGAGCAGGGCGAGATCGAGATCGCGCCGTTGGCCTTCATGCGCGGCCGGACGCTGAGCCACGCCTTCGTCATCCTCGACGAGGCGCAGAACACGACGCCGGCGCAGATGAAGATGTTCCTGACCCGTCTCGGGGAAGGCTCGCGCATGGTCGTGACCGGCGACCCGTCGCAGATCGATCTGCCGGCCGGCGCCCCCTCCGGCCTCGCCGACGCGGCCGCCCGCCTGCAGGGTATCCAGGAGATCGGCATGGTCGTCTTCGACAAGTCCGACGTCGTCCGCCATCCGCTGGTCACCCGGATCGTCGAGGCCTATGAGGACGAGCAGCCGGCTGCCGCCGGATGACCGGCCGCCAACCGACCGGTCAGCGATCGACCCATCATCAATCGAACCCACGAAAGAGCAGGAGCCGACAGGCGCCTGGGAAGGCGCCGAAGAACCGAAATGGACAGCGACAGTAGCCCATCTATCGAGGTGGCGGTCGGCAATGGCGCATGGCGCTCGGCCGTCACCGATCCCGAGGTCATCTGCCACCAGGCGGCCACCGCCGCCTTGCGAGCCGCGGCCGAGACCTACTTCTCAACCGGCGTGCCCGACCGCCTCGAGGTCAGCATCAGGCTGACCGACGACGCCGAGGTGCAGGCGCTCAACCGGACTTGGCGAGGTCAGGACAAGCCGACCAACGTCCTGTCCTTCGAGGGCGATGACCCCGGCCTCGTCGACCCCCGCACCCCTTCGGACGCGCCCTGGCTGCTCGGCGACGTGGTGCTCGCCTGCGAGACCGTGACGCGCGAGGCCGAGGCGGACGGCCGGCCGGTCGCGGCGCATCTCGCCCATCTCGTGGTGCATGGCGTCCTCCATCTGCTCGGCCACGATCACGAGGACGAGGTCGACGCCCTGACGATGGAGGGGCTGGAGAGCCGAATCGTCGAAGGGCTCGGCTATGCCGATCCGCATGGCGAGCCCGGGCTGCAGCCGGCGCCCCTCGCGGAGGCTCGGCCATGAGGCAGCTCGCCCGACGCCAGGACACCAGCCCGTCCATGCTCGAGGGGCTGCTGCGCCGGCTGCGCGAGCTGGCCAGCGGCGAGAGCAGCACGGGCGGCCTGCGCGAGACCCTCGAGGACCTGCTGGAGGAGGAGGATTCGGGCCCCGGTGCGGAGCAGTTCACGCCCGAGGAGCGGGAGCTGGTGCTCAACGCCTTGAGCTTCGGCGAGCTTCGGGTCGACGACGTCATGGTGCCGCGCGCCGATATCCGCGCCATCGAGATCAACACCGGTCTCGACGACGTCGTGGCGGCGATGCGCGAGGCCGGCCACTCGCGGCTGCTGGTCTTTCGCGACCGCCTCGACGACGTGGTCGGGCTCGTCCACATCAAGGATCTCCTGCCCTTCTGGGGCGACGGCGGCGATTTCGCGCTGAGCGCGGTCATGCGCCAGGTGCCGGTCGTCCCGCCATCGATGCGCGTGCTCGACCTGCTTCTGGAGATGCGCAAGAGCCACGCCCACATGGTGGCGGTGGTGGACGAGTTCGGCGGCACCGACGGGCTGGTGACCGTCGAGGATCTGGTGGTCGAGATCCTCGGCGAGATCCATGACGAGCACGCGCCGGACGAGCCGCCGCAGCTGGTCCATCGGGCCGATGGCAGCATCGAGGCCGATGGCCGGGTGGATCTCGAGGACCTCGAGGAGCAGCTCGGCCAGACATTGCTCGATGGCGACGAGCGCGACGAGGTCGACACCCTGGGCGGCCTGATCTTCACCCTGGTCGACCGGGTGCCCGACATCGGCGAATCGGTGCACCATCCGGTCGGGCTCACTTTCCACATCCTCGACGCCGATCCGCGGCGCATCAAGCGCGTGCGCATCGAGATCGTGGATCCGGAGGAACGCCAGCCGAGGCGCCTCGCCGGCGAGCTGCTCGGGCCGGGCGATTGAGCTCGGGCACGGCCGTGGCGGGTCGCGTCCCGGCCGCGGCGGCGGAGCGGCCGGCCCGGCTCTGGCTGACGCCGATTGCCGGCGCCGCACTGGCGCTCGCCCTGCCGCCTCTGGGCTTCCTGCCGGCGGCCCTGGCGCTTGGCCTGCTCTTCGTCCAGCTACAGGGCGCACGCGGCTACTGGCCGGCCTTCGCGCGGGCCTGGCTCTTCGGCTTCGGCTTCCATCTGGCCGGGCTCTACTGGGTCGGCATTGCCTTCCTCGCCGAGGCCGACCGGTTCGGCGCCCTGGCGGTGCCGGGCGTCGTCGCCCTGGCCGCCATCCTCGCCGTGATCGGCGCCATGCCACTCGCCCTCCTCGGCCCCCTGCGGCTGCGGCAGCCGATCGCCGCCGCCGCGGTGTTTGCCGGGCTCTGGTGCCTGGGCGAGCTCGCGCGTGGCCAGCATGGGGTGCAGTTCCCCTGGAACCCTCTGGCGCTGGCGCTGGCGGCGACCGACACCTCGCTGCAGGTCGTGGCGCTCGTCGGCACCACCGCCGGCGGCTTCCTCGTCGCCTGGCTCGCCGCACTCGTCGGCGTCGCCCTGACGGTGCGGGCGGCGCGCCGGACGGCGCTCGCCCTCTGCCTCGCCATGGTCGCGGGCCTCGCCGCCTTCGGCCTCTGGCGCCTGGCCAGCCACCCGCCGGGCCTTATGGCCGAACCGCCGGTCACGGTGCGGATCGTCCAGGCCAACATCGCCCAGCACCACAAATGGGATCCGGCGCTGCGCCGAAACTGGTTCGATCGGCATCTCGACCTCGCCCGGCAACCCATCCGGCCGGATGCGCCGGATCGGCCGGACATCGTCGTCTGGCCGGAGAGCTCGGTGCCCTATTCGCTGGACGCCGAGCCGGAGGTCCGCGGCCTCATCGGCGACGTCGTCCGGCCCGGGGGAGTCGTCATTCTCGGCTCCAACCATTTCGACGGCTCCGTCGAGCCGCCGATCCTGCACAACAGCGTCTACGCGCTCGCCGGCGACGGCGAGCTGCTCGGCCGCTACGACAAGGTGGACCTCGTGCCGTTCGGCGAGTTCCTGCCCATGCGACCGCTCCTCGGCGCAGTCGGGCTCGAGGCGCTCGCCGTCGGCAGCATGGACTTCCAGGCAGGCCCGGGGCGCACCACCATGGCCCTGCCGGGCCTGCCGCCGGCGAGCCCGCTCGTCTGCTTCGAGGCCGCCTTTCCCGGCCGCGGCACCGACGGCTCCGGCCGTGCCCGGTGGATCGTCAACGTCACCAACGACGCCTGGTTCGGCATCTCGAGCGGGCCCTACCAGCACGCTGCCATGGCGCGGATGCGAGCGGTGGAGACCGGCCTGCCGCTGGTGCGGGCCGCCAATACGGGCATCTCGATGCTCACCGACCCCATGGGCCGCGTCCTGGACAGCCTGCCGCTCGGCACCACCGGCACCATCGACGCCAGCCTCCCCGCCGCCCTGCCCACCTCCCCGCCGATCACCCGGTGGCCCTGGCTCTCGTCGCTGCTGATGGGCCTCGCCTTGCTGGCGGCCGGCGCCGCCGAGCTTGCCGGCCGCAGGTCATCCCCTCGAGACAGGGACCATTGATCGCTGCAGCGCCCCGACAACGGGTGCCGGCAATCGCGTCGCCCGGCCATTTTGGCGCCTCCCGTGGCAGCACGTCGCCTCTCGGGGCTTGAACCACAGCCACTTCATCGGCAGAACACCGCCAACCCAGCCAGACGGACATCACGCCACATGGTCGCCAACGATTACCTCTTCACCAGCGAATCGGTCTCCGAAGGTCATCCGGACAAGGTCTGCGACCGGATCTCCGACGAGGTGGTGGACGCCTATCTCGCTGCCGAGCCGGAAGCCCGCGTCGCCTGCGAGACCCTGACCACGACCAACCGCATCGTGATCGCCGGCGAGGTGCGCGGGCCCGCCGGGCTGACCCACGACCACGTCCGCTGCATCGCCCGCGAGGCGGTGCGGGCGATCGGCTACGAGCAGGACGGGTTCCACTGGCGCGATGCCGCCGTGGATGTCTATCTGCACGAGCAGTCCAGCGACATCGCCATGGGCGTCGATGCCGGCGCCGACAAGGAAGAGGGTGCCGGCGACCAGGGCATCATGTTCGGCTTCGCCTGCGACGAGACGCCGGACCTGATGCCGGCGCCGATCCTCTACGCCCACCAGATCCTGCGACTGATGGCGGAGGCGCGCCATGCGGGCCAGACGCCCGAGCTCGCCCCCGACGCCAAGAGCCAGGTGACGCTGCGCTATGCCGGCGGGCGGCCGATCGCCTGCACCTCGCTCGTCGTCTCGACCCAGCACAAGGCCTCGGCCGGCCGCGAGCAGGTGCGCGAGATCGTCCGCGGCTTCGCCAAGCAGGTGCTGCCCGAGGGCTGGATGCCGGCCGAGGACGAGTTCTACGTCAATCCCACGGGCCAGTTCGTCATCGGCGGGCCGGACGGCGACGCCGGCCTCACGGGCCGCAAGATCATCGTCGACACCTATGGCGGGGCGGCGCCGCATGGCGGCGGCGCCTTCTCCGGCAAGGACCCGACCAAGGTCGACCGGTCGGCCGCCTACGCGGCCCGCTACCTCGCGAAGAACGTGGTGGCAGGCGGGCTCGCCAGGCGCTGCCTGATCCAGCTCTCCTATGCCATCGGCATCGCCAAGCCGCTCTCGATCTATGTGGACACGCAGGGCACGGGCGAGGTCGACGAGGCGCGCCTCGCCGACCTGATGATGGATCTCGACCTCAGCCCGCGCGGCATCCGTCGCCGGCTGCAGCTCAACCGGCCGATCTACGCGCGCACCTCGGCCTATGGCCATTTCGGCCGGCAGCCCACCGCCGATGGCGGCTTCTCCTGGGAGCAGACCGATCTCGCCGACGAGCTCAAGCGCGCCTTCAACTGATCCGACGGCCGAGCCGCCAAGGCGGCAGCGGGTTCTCTATGGGCGGCGGAGCGGCCCGGGCCTGCGTCCGGGCCAGCGCGAGCGGCTGGACCGGCTGCTGCCGCGGCTCGCCATCGACCTGCCGGCCGCCGGCGCGCTCGATCCGGCGAGCCTGTTCACGCCGCCGCGCCAAAGGGTCTGGCTGGAGATCGGCTTCGGCGGCGGCGAGCACCTCGCGGCACAGGCGGCCGCCAACCCGACCGTCGGCCTGATCGGCGTCGAGCCTTTCGTCGACGGCGTGGCGCGCCTCCTGGCCCAGGTCGAGGAGCGGCAGCTCCACAATGTTCGCCTGCTCGTGGACGACGCGCGGCTGCTGCTCGACCGTCTGCCGGAGGCGTCGATCGAGCGGCTCTTCGTCCTCTTCGCCGACCCCTGGCCGAAGAAGCGGCACTGGAAGCGGCGGATCGTGAATGCCGAGACGGTGGCGCGCTTCGCCGACCTTCTGGTCGACGATGGCGAGCTCCGGGTCGCCACGGACGATCCGGGCTACCGCCGCTGGATGCTCGCCTGCCTGCTCGGCGAGCAGCGGCTCGACTGGTGCGTGCGCGGCCCCGAGGACTGGCGCGACCGCCCGCCGGACTGGCCGCCGACGCGCTACGAGAAGAAGGCCCTGGCGGCCGGCCGCCGGCCGGTCTTTCTGCGGTTCCGCCGCAAGTCGCGCACCGCAGAGCTTGCAACATCGGCCGAATGATCCCATAACCCGGATAGATCTCGGCTTGGGAAAGCAGAGTGGGTTTCGGCCCGCTCTTTTTTGTTTTGGCGCCAGATTCCCGCACCGCAGGCGTCGAGCCGAGGTCTTGCGACAAGTTGACAGGGTTTTTGCACGGACCGAATGACGACGGCACACGAAGGATCAAGGATCGAGCCCCTCGCCGCGCTGCTGGCGCCGACGCTGCACGATCTGGGCTTCGATCTGGTGCAGGTGCGGCTGATCGGCGGGCAGCGGCGGACGTTGCAGGTGATGGCCGAGCCCCTGGACCGGGGCGTCACGATGACGGTCGAGCATTGCGCCGACATCAGCCAGGCCGTGTCGGCGGTGCTCGACGTGGCCGATCTGATCGCCGGCGCCTATGTGCTCGAGGTGTCGTCGCCGGGCCTGGATCGACCGCTGGTCCGGCTCGACGACTTCGCGCGCTTTGCCGGTGACGAGGTGCGGCTCGAGGTCGAGCCGCCTCTGGACGGCCGCAAGCGGTGGCGCGGCCGGCTCGAGGGTGTCGCCGGCGAGGACGTGCTCTTGACTGTCGATGGGCTGACCCGGCGGGTGCCGTACCCGACCATCAGGAAGGCCAAGCTGGTATGGACCGACGCGCTCGTGGCGGCCGCCCTCAAGGGTGGCGCCGGGCAGGAGGCGAGGGAGTAGGCGATGGAACTCAGCACCGCATTGGGACGGGCCGAGCTGTTGCGGGTCGCCGAGACGGTGGCCCAGGAGAAGGGGATCGACACCGCCGAGGTGATCGACGCCCTGGAGCAGGCCGTGCAGACCGCCGCCCGCCGCAAGTACGGGCTCGAGCACGACATCATCGCCGAGATCGATCGCAAGACCGGCGAGATCAGGCTGTTCCGGCAGCTCGAGGTGGCCGAGGTCGTCGAGGACTACGCCAAGCAGCTCAGCCTCGACGAGGCGCGCGACCGCAACCCGGCGGCCCAGCCCGGCGACCTCATTCTCGATGCCTTGCCGCCGATCGATCTCGGCCGCATCGCAGCACAGAGCGCCAAGCAGGTCATCGTCCAGAAGGTGCGCGACGCCGAGCGCGAGCGCCAGTTCGACGAGTTCAAGGACCGGATCGGCGAGATCGTCATCGGCGAGGTCAAGCGCACCGAGCACGGCAACGTCCTGGTCGATCTCGGCCGGGCCGAGGCGATCGTGCGCCGCGACGACCTGATCCCGCGCGAGAGCTTCAGGAACAAGGACCGGATCAGGGCCTATCTCTACGACGTGCGGCACGAGACCCGCGGCCCGCAGATCTTCCTGTCCCGGACGCACCCGCAGTTCATGGCGAAGCTCTTCGAGCAGGAAGTGCCCGAGATCTACGACAGCATCATCGAGATCAAGTCGGTCGCCCGCGATCCCGGGAGCCGGGCCAAGATCGCGGTGATCTCGAAGGACAGCAGCATCGACCCGGTCGGCGCCTGCGTCGGCATGCGCGGCAGCCGCGTCCAGGCGGTCGTGCAGGAGCTGGCGGGCGAGAAGGTCGACATCATTCCCTGGTCGCCCGACCCCGCGACCTTCGTCGTCAATGCGCTGGCCCCGGCCGAGGTGAGCAAGGTCGTGCTCGATCCGGAAGCCAATCGCATCGAGGTCATCGTTCCCGACCACATGCAGCACATCGCCATCGGCCGCCGCGGCCAGAACGTGCGGCTCGCCTCGCAGCTCACCGGCTGGGACATCGACATCGTCTCCGAGGGCGAGGATTCCGAGCGGCGCAACCGCGAGTTCCGCGAGGCCACCGAGCTGTTCATCGAGAGCCTGAACGTCGAGGAGGTGATCGCCCAGCTGCTCGCCACCGAAGGCTTCGCCAATGTCGAGGACGTGGCCTACAGCGAGACGGACGAGCTGGCCGCCATCGAGGGCTTCGACGAGGAGATCGCCGAGGCGCTCAAGGAGCGGGCCGCCGCGTTCCTCGAGGAGCGCGAGCAGGAAATGAACGCCGAGGCCGACGAGCTCGGCATCGGCGAGGACCTGCGCGCCTTCACCCTGATCGATCTCAAGACGGTCGTGGCCCTCGGTCGCCAGGGGGTGAAGAGCCTCGAGGACTTCGCCGATCTCGCCACCGACGAGCTGGTCGAGATGCTCGCCGCCGAGGCGCCGATCGACGAGGTGACGGCCGCCGATCTCATCCTCCAGGCCCGCCTGGTGCTGGGCTGGATCGAGCCGGAGCCGGAGCCCGAAGAGCTGCTCGAGGCGGCGGACGCGACCCCGGACGATGGCACGGCGGAGACCACACACTGACCGTGATGCTCGCCACCGCCCCGACCGACAGCCCGACGGGCGGCGCCCTTCCGGCCCCGCCCCGGCGGCGCGACATCGTCAGCCGCGAAAGCGGCGACCGGTCGCGCATGCTGCGCTTCGTCGTCGATCCCGAGCGGCGCCTCGTGCCCGATCTGGCGGCCCGTCTGCCGGGCCGCGGCATCTGGGTCATCGCCGACCGGGAAAGCCTCGCCCAGGCGGTGAAGAAGCGGCTGTTCGACAGGCAGGCCGGCGGCCCGGTGGTCGTGCCGGAGGATCTGGGCGGGCTGGTCGAGCGTCTCCTGGTGCTGCGGGCCTGCGACACGCTCGGGCTCGGCCGGCGAGCCGGCGAGGTCGTGCAGGGCTTCGACCAGGTGGCGGCGGTCCTTGCCGGCAAGGACCAGGGTGTGCTGGTCGAGGCCAGCGACGCAGCCGTGCACGGTGCCCGCAAGCTGCGCGCGCGGCAGGGCGACGGGCCGCTCGTCGCCTGCCTCACGCGGGCCGAGATCGGTCGAGCGCTCGGTCGCGATGCGGTCGTGCATGCCTGGATGAGACAAGGTACACTAGCGACGCGTCTGCTCGAGGAGGCGACGAGGCTCGAGGGCTTCCGTCACCGGCAGCAGGCCGGGCCCAGCGCTGCGGGCCCCGCCGACGCGGACGATCAGCAAGGGACATCGAGAGCAAGATGAGCGACGCCAAAGGGCAGGATCGAAACACGCGGATCGAGCTCGGCAAGGGCTCGGCCGGCGGTCGCCTCGAGCTCAAGAAAGCCGGTGAGCAGGGAACGGTTCGCCAGAGCTTCAGCCATGGCCGCAGCAAGGCGGTCGCCGTCGAGGTGAAGCGGCGGCGCGGTGCCACGGCACCCGCCGCCACGCCTCGTCCAGCCGCGACAGCGCCGGCGGAAGGTCAGTCGACCGCAGCGCCGGCCCCCAGGCCGGTCGCCGCCCCGACGCGGCCGCCGGCCGAAGCGCTCCGCCAGCAGCGCGCGGTGACCGAGGCGCGCGGCTCACGCAGCGGGCGCGGCCCGATGGTGCTGCCGACGCTGACCGAGGACGAGAAGCGCTCGCGCCTGCGGGCCCTCGCCGAATCGAAGAAGATCGAGGAGGAAGCCCGCGCCCGCGCCGCCGAGAACGCGCGCCGCGCCGCCGACGAGGCGGCCCGGCGCAAGGCGGACGAGGACGCCGCGGCCCAGCGCAAGGCCGAGGAAGAATCCAGGCGGAAGGTCGAGGAGGAGGCGCGCAAGCGCGCCGAGGAGCAGGCCGCACGCCTCGTGGCCGACGAGGAGAAGCGGCGGGCGGCCGCGGAAGCGCAGGCGACCAACCAGGCTGCGGCACCGGCGGTGCTGGACGCGGATGGCGAGCTGCGGGCACCCGAGGAAAGCAAGCGGGGGGCCAAGGCTGCCCGTCAGCTGCCGGTCGGCGAGGACGAGGAAGGTCGCGGCAAGGGCGGCAAGGGCGATCGCCGCAACACGCTCCGGCGGACCGAGCGCGACACCCGGCGCAACGACAAGCGGCTCATCCTCACCACCGACGAGGAGGCCGAGGAGATCGAACGGACCCGCAGCCTCGCGGCGCTCAAGCGCCAGCGCGAGCGCGAGCGGCGTCAGCAATCGTCCGGCGGCACCGAGCCGGCAGTCCGGGAGGTCGTGGTGCCGGAAATGATTACCGTCCAGGAGCTCGCCTCGCGCATGGCGGTGCGCGGTGCCGAGGTGGTCAAGGTCCTGATGCGCAGTGGCATCATGGTGACCATCAACCAGACGATCGACGCCGACACCGCCGAGCTGGTGCTCTCCGAGTTCGGCCAGGCGGCACGGCGGGTCAGCGAGAGCGACGTCGAGATCGGCCTCGAGGGTGCCGAGGACGACGCCACCAAGCTGCAGCCGCGGGCCCCGGTGGTCACGGTCATGGGCCATGTCGACCACGGCAAGACCTCGCTGCTCGACGCGCTGCGCCAGACCGATGTGGTGGCCGGCGAGGCCGGCGGCATCACCCAGCATATCGGCGCCTATCAGGTGACGGTGGGCAACGGTGCCAGGGTGACCTTCATCGACACGCCGGGTCACGCCGCCTTCACGGCAATGCGCGCGCGCGGCGCCTCGATCACCGACATCGTCGTCCTGGTCGTGGCCGCCGATGACGGCGTCATGCCGCAGACGATCGAGGCCATCCGCCACGCCAAGGCGGCGAAGGTGCCGATCGTCGTTGCCGTCAACAAGATCGACAAGCCCGAGGCCAATCCCGATCGCGTCAAGCAGGAGCTCTTGAGCCACGACGTCGTGGTCGAGGATTTCGGCGGCGACGTGCTGTGCGTGCCGGTGAGCGCCTTGCAGAAGCAGGGTCTCGACAAGCTGGTCGAGCAGCTCCAGCTGCAGGCCGAGCTGCTCGAGCTCAAGGCCAATCCCGACCGCGAGGCCAGGGGTGCGGTCGTCGAGGCGCGGCTCGATCGGGGTCGCGGCGTGGTGGCCACGGTGCTCGTCCAGAACGGCACGCTGAACCAGGGCGACATCGTCGTCGCCGGTGCCTCCTGGGGTCGTGTCCGCTCGATGAGCGACGACCGCGGCGAGACGATCAAGTCGGCCGGGCCGTCCGTGCCCGTCGAGATCCAGGGTCTCGACGACGTGCCCGAGGCCGGCGACCAGTTCGTCGTCGTCGAGAACGAGAAGCGAGCCCGCGATATCGCCGACTACCGCAGCCGCAAGCAGCGCGAGCAGCAGCAGCTCAAGGCATCGCCGGCGCGCAGCTCGCTCGAGGAGATGTTCTCGCAGCTCAAGGCTGGCGAGATCCAGAGCCTGCCCGTCGTGGTCAAGTCGGACGTGCACGGCTCGCTCGAGGCGATCCAGGCCGGCCTCGAGAAGATCGGCAACGAGGAGGCCAATGTCCGCGTGCTCTATGGCGGCGTAGGCGGCATCACCGAAAGCGACGTCACGCTGGCGCAGGCCTCGCAGGCGGTGGTCATCGGCTTCAATGTCCGCGCCAACGCCCAGGCCCGCGATCTCGCCAAGCGCGAGGGGATCGAGATCCGCTACTACTCGATCATCTACGAGCTGCTCGACGAGATGAAGGGCCTGCTCGAGGGGATGCTCGCACCCGAGGCCAGGGAAAACATCCTCGGCCATGCCGAGATCCGCGAGGTCTTCAGCGTCAGCAAGGTCGGCAAGGTGGCCGGCTGCCGGGTCGTCGACGGGCTCATCCGGCGCGGCAGCCGGGCCAGGCTGCTGCGCGACGACGTGGTCGTCTTCGACGGCCAGCTCGGCTCGCTCAAGCGCTTCAAGGACGATGTCCGCGAGGTGCGCGAGGGCTTCGAGTGCGGCATGTCGATCGAGGGCTACAACGACATCCGTCAGGGTGACCTGATCGAGGTCTACGAGGTGCAGGAGGTGGCGCGCACGCTCTAGGACGAAGCTGTCCAGGGTCGGTGCGGCGTTCGCCCGCAAGGTCTTTTGTCATGTCCAGGGATCGATCCGGCGCTGCGCCGTCGCAGCGCCAACTCAGGGTCGGTGAGCAGATGCGTCATCTGCTCGCCGGGCACCTCATGCGCGGCGATCTGCACGATCGCCATCTCGAGACGGTGAGCGTCACCGTTTCCGAGGTCAGGATGAGCCGCGATCTTCGCCACGCGCAGGTGTTCGTCGCCGAGCTCGGCCGCGACGTTCAGCCCCGCACGCTCGAAGCCCTGAACCGGCTGGCCCCGGTCCTCGGCGGCCGGCTGGCGCGCGAGATGAACCTCAAATACGCGCCGCGCCTGCGCTTCGAGGCGGATCTGAGCTACAGCCACGCGGCCCATATCGACGACCTCCTGCGCACCGGGCTCGCGGCGCATGCGCCAGCCGCGGACGATGCCGGCGACGAGGGTGCCGCGGCCTCCGGCAAGTCGGGCGGAGCCGGCGACGAATGAGCCGGCGACGTCACAAGGGCAAGCGCATCGACGGCTGGCTGATCATCGACAAGCCGTCCGGCATGACCTCGACCCACGTGGTCAATCGGGTCAAGCGCCTGACCGACGCCGCCAAGGCCGGCCATGGCGGCACGCTCGACCCGCTCGCCACGGGCGTTTTGCCGCTGGCCCTCGGCGAGGCGACCAAGACCGTCATGTATGTCATGGATGCGCCCAAGCGCTACCGGTTCACGGTCCGCTTCGGTGCCGCGACCAACACCGACGACAGCGAGGGCGAGGTCATCGGGACGTCCGGGGAGCGACCCACCGATGCCGCGATCGCCCTGGCCCTGAAGGCCTTCGAGGGCCGGATCATGCAGCGGCCGCCGGATTTCGCGGCGGTGAAGGTGGCGGGCGAGCGCGCCTACGACCTGGCGCGTCGCGGCGAGGCGCTCGACCTGCCGCCACGCGAGGTCCACTTCATCGAGCTCCGCATGATCGAGCGGCCCGACGTCGACCATGCCGTCTTCGAGGCCCGTTGCGGCAAGGGGGCCTATATCCGGGCCCTGGCGCGCGACCTCGGCCAGGCGCTGGGCTGCCTCGGCCACGTCACGGCGCTGCGCCGGCTCGAGGTGGGGGCGTTCACCGCGGACGCTGCAATCGATCTCGACACGCTTGTCGAAATCGTCCAAGATGATAGCCTACCGCAAGCATTGGTTTCGGTTTCGACGGCGCTGGCCGACATCCCGGCGCTCGCCGTGACCGAGCCACAGGCGGCGCGGCTCCGCTCCGGTCACCCCATCCAGATCGTGCCCCGCCTCGTCGTCGGCGAGGTGGTGGAAGGTGGGACCATCCAGGCGGTCCGGGAGGGCGAGGTCGTCGCTCTCGGACGGCTGGTGGATGGCGAGCTGAGCCCGCTGCGCGTTTTCAACCGTTGAGCAGGCCCCGCGCCTCGCCTTCCAGAAGGACCAGACGATGTCGATCACGCAGGAGCGCAAGCTCGAGCTCATCAAGTCCTATGCCGTGAAGGACGGCGACACCGGCTCGCCGGAGGTGCAGTGCGCCATCCTCAGCGAGCGCATCGGCAACCTGACCGAGCACCTCAAGGCGCATCAGAAGGACTTCGCGTCGAGGCGCGGTCTTTTGATGATGGTCGGCCAGCGGCGCCGCCTGCTCGACTACCTGAACCGCAGCGACGGTGATCGCTACCGGCAGCTCATCGAGCGGCTCGGCCTGCGTCGTTGAATGCAGGAACGGGCAGCCTCGACGGCCGCCATTGAAGACGGGCCGGTCCGATCTGGTGTCGGACCGGTCGCCTGCCGTTGCAGGCACATGAAAGGCTAAGTGAATGTTCAAGACGACCATCAAGGAAATGGACTGGCACGGGCGCCGCTTGCGTCTGGAAAGCGGCCGCATCGCCCGCCAGGCCGATGGCGCCGTGCTGGCGCAGCTCGGCGAGACCGTCGTGCTCGCCACGGCCGTCGGCGCCAGGTCGATCAAGCCCGGCCAGGATTTCTTCCCGCTCACGGTCAACTACCAGGAGAAGGCGTTCGCCGCCGGCAAGATTCCTGGCGGCTTCTTCAAGCGCGAGGGGCGGCCGACCGAGAAGGAGACGCTGACCTCGCGGCTGATCGACCGCCCGATTCGCCCGCTCTTCCCGGCCGGCTTCAAGAACGAGACGCAGATCGTCGTCACCGTCCTCGCCCATGACGGCGAGAACGACCCCGACATGCTCGGCATGGTCGCCGCCAGCGCCGCGCTGACGATCAGCGGCCTGCCCTTCCTCGGCCCGATCGGCGCCTGCCGCGTCGGCCACATCAACGGCCAGTTCGTGGTCAACCCGACGATCGAGGAGCTCAAGGGGAGCGCTCTCGACCTCGTCGTGGCCGGCACGCGCGACGCGGTGATGATGGTGGAATCCGAGGCGAAGGAGCTGCCCGAGGCGACGATGCTCGATGCCGTGATGCACGGGCACCGGGCGTTCCAGCCGGTCATCGACCTGATCATCGAGCTCGCCATGGCCTGCGCCAAGGAGCCCTGGTCGCTCGGCGAGTCGGGCGAGTCCGATCTTTTCGCCCGCCTGCAGGGCGAGTTCGAGGCGCCGCTGCGCGAGGCCTATGCGGAGCGTGTCAAGCAGACCCGCGTCGAGAAGGTCGGGCTCGTGAAGAAGGCGGCGGTCGAGGCCTTTGCCGCCAGCAGCGACGACCCGAATGCGAAGCAGGTGGTTTCCGAGACCTTCAAGAAGCTCGAGAGCCACATCGTCCGCAACGGCATTCTCGACACCGGCGAGCGGATCGACGGCCGCGACCTGCGCACCGTCCGGCCGATCGTGGCCGAGGTGGGCGTGCTGCCGCGGGTGCACGGCTCGGCCCTCTTCACGCGCGGCGAGACCCAGGCCCTGGTGGTGGCGACGCTCGGCACCGGCCAGGACGAGCAGATGATCGACGCGCTCGAGGGCGACAGCCGGCAGCACTTCATGCTGCACTACAACTTCCCGCCCTACTCGGTGGGCGAGGCCGGCCGCATGGGCACGCCCGGCCGCCGCGAGATCGGCCACGGCAAGCTCGCCTGGCGCGCCACCCGCCCGCTCCTGCCGGCCAAGGATGTCTTCCCCTACACCATCCGGGTCGTCTCCGAGGTCACCGAGTCGAACGGCTCGAGCTCGATGGCGACGGTCTGCGGCACGTCGCTCGCCCTGATGGACGCCGGCGTGCCCCTGCCGCGGCCGGTCGCCGGCATCGCCATGGGCCTGATCAAGGAGGGCGAGCGTTTCGCGGTGCTCTCCGACATCCTCGGCGACGAGGATCATCTGGGCGACATGGACTTCAAGGTGGCCGGCACGGAGGTCGGCGTGACCTCGCTGCAGATGGACATCAAGATCGCCGGGATCACCGAGGAGATCATGCAGATCGCCCTCGACCAGGCGCGGGATGGTCGGATCCACATCCTCGGCGAGATGGCCGGCTGCATGGGCATGCCGCGGCCGGAGCTGCGCGATTCCGTGCCACGGATCACGACGCTCAACATCCCGACCGACAAGATCGGTGCCGTGATCGGCCCGGGCGGCAAGATGATCCGCGAGATCTGCGAGAGCACCGGCGCCAAGATCGACATCAACGACGAGGGCCTAGTCAAGGTCGCCTCCAGCGACGCCATGGCGGCGCAGCGGGCGGTGGACTGGATCCGCGGCCTGACGGCGAGCCCGGAGATCGGTCACGTCAATACCGGCAAGGTGATCAAGATCGTCGATTTCGGCGCCTTCATCTCCTTCCTCGGCAGCAAGGACGGCCTCTGCCACATCTCCGAGCTCGCCAACGAGCGCGTCGCCAGCGTCGGCGACGTGGTCAAGGAAGGCGATACGGTGAAGGTTCAGGTGCTGGCGGTCGACGATCGTGGCAAGATCAAGCTCAGCATGCGCTCGGTCGATCAGGAGACGGGCGACGTGATCGAGGTCGAGCGCAAGCCGCGCCCGGAACGGGAAGGTGGCGAGCGTGGTGGCCGCGGCGAGCGCGATGGCGGTCGCCGTCGCGAGCGGGCCGGCTGAGCGGCCCGCCCCGCGCCGGCACAAGCAGCAGGGAGACCGGCATGAGCTTCGTCAGTCCGCTCGTGGTGGCCGGACATGAAGTCTGGCCACTGGTCGAAGGTGGCAAGGGTGTGGCGGTCAGCAATGGCCGCAGCGCGGGCGCCTGGGCGGCGGCCGGCGGCGTCGGCACGTTCTCGGCGGTCAACGCCGACGTGCTCGACGCCAATGGCGACTACGTGCCGCTGGTCTTCAAGGGCCGCGACCGCCGCGAGCGGCACGAGGAGCTGATCGACTACTCGATCCGCGGTGCGGTCTGCCAAGCGCGCGTGGCGCACGAGACCCAGGGCGGCGAAGGCCGCCTGCACATGAACGTGCTCTGGGAGATGGGCGGCTGCGAGCGCGTGCTGCACGGCGTGCTGCAGCAGGCCAAGGGGCTGGTGCACGGCGTCACCTGCGGCGCCGGCATGCCCTACCGGCTGGGCGAGATCTGCGCCAGCTACGGCGTCCACTACTACCCGATCATCTCCTCGGCGCGGGCCTTCAACGCGCTCTGGAAGCGCGCCTACGGCAAGGTCGCCGACTGGCTCGGTGCCGTGGTCTACGAGGACCCGTGGCGCGCCGGCGGCCACAACGGTCTCTCCAACAGCGAGGACCCGACGCGCCCCGAGGACCCCTACCCGCGCGTGCTCGAGCTCCGCAAGCTGATGCGCGGCATGGGTCTCGGCGACGTGCCGATCATCATGGCGGGCGGCGTCTGGCACCTGAAGGACTGGAAGAGCTGGATCGGCAACAAGGAGCTCGGTCCCATCGCCTTCCAGTTCGGCACGCGGCCGCTCCTGACCCAGGAGAGCCCGATCCCGAACGGCTGGAAGAAGCGGCTGCTCGGCCTCCTGCCCGACGACGTCCTGCTGCACCGCTTCAGCCCGACCGGGTTCTATTCCTCGGCGGTGAAGAACCGCTTCCTCGAGGAGCTGGTCGAGCGCTCCGATCGCCAGGTGGCGATCAGCGACGAGGCCGATCCGGCGAGCGAGCGCACGGCGTTCTTCGCCTATGGCCGGGGCGGGCGCGGCGTCTATGTGACCGAGGCCGATCTGCTGCGCATCCAGGGCTGGCTGTCCCAGGGCTACAGCCAGCCGATGCGCACGCCGGACAGCACGCTGATCTTCGTGACGCCCGAGGGTGCCCGCCAGATCCGGCGCGACCAGGCCGACTGCATGGGCTGCCTCAGCCACTGCGCCTTCAGCAACTGGAAGGACCGGGACGACTTCTCCACCCACCGCCCGGTGGACCCGCGCTCCTTCTGCATCCAGAAGACCCTGCAGGACATCGCGCATGGTCGCGGCGAGCACGAGGACCAGCTCATGTTCGCCGGGCACAACGTCTACAAGTTCCGGGAAGACCCCTTCTACGCCAACGGCTTCGTGCCGACCGTGCGGCAATTGGTGCAGCGCATCCTGACTGGCCACTGATGCCGGCCGCTTGACCGGCCACGCATAACGGACCAGATAAGTCCGGTATGGGAATTGAAGCGCCAGAGGACGTGGGTTTCGACCGATGAGATCTTACGCGGAAGCGATGCGGCGTTTGAAGGACTCGGGCTTGCGGCCGACCCGGCAGCGCCTGTCCCTGCTCGGCATGCTGATCGAGACCGCCCCTCGGCACGTGACCGCCGAAGAGCTGTTCCAGGAGGCCCGGCAGGCAGGGATCCCGGTTTCGCTCGCGACGGTCTACAACACGCTCAACCAGTTCACCCAGGCGGGCCTCATGGGCGAGGTCGTGGTCGGCTCGGGCCAGTCCTATTTCGACACCGACCCCAGCTCGCATGTCCATTATTTCGACAAGTCGACGGGCGAGATCTACGACATTCCGCGCGACGTGGTGACGATCACCGACCTGCCCGAGCCGCCGCCGGGCAAGGTCATCGACCGGGTCGACGTCGTGGTGCGGATCAAGAACGTGTGCAAGGCCGACGCCCCCGGCGACTGAGCCACCGCTCCGGCCCGTCCCTCGGGCCTGTCCTGTTTCCGCCTGCCTGCCCTGGTCATTTGACCATCACGCTTGCATGGTCGAAAGCGCCCGGTGCATGATCCCCCGACAGGGAGAAGGAGCGGAACGATGCGAACCAGGAACTTGCTTGCAGTGATGGCCGCCATGGCGCTGGCCGGCACGAGCACCACGGCGATGGCGGCGACGCAGATCCAGTGGTGGCATGCCATGGGCGGGGCCAATGGCGAGCGGGTCGAGAAGATCGCCGCCGATTTCAACGCCAGCCAGGACGCGTACGAGGTCATCCCGACCTTCAAGGGCTCGTATGCCGAGACCATGACGGCCGCGATCGCCGCCTTCCGGGCGCAGGAGCAGCCGCACATCGTCCAGGTGTTCGAGGTCGGCACCGCGACCATGATGGGCGCCAAGGGCGCCATCTACCCGGTCTACCAGCTCATGGCCGATGCCGGCGAGCCATTCGATCCGGACGCCTTCCTGCCGGCCGTCGCCGGCTACTACACGACCACCGACGGCGAGATGCTGTCGATGCCGTTCAACAGCTCGACGCCAGTCTTCTGGTACAACAAGGACGCCTTCGAGAAGGCGGGTCTGGATCCGGAAGCGCCGCCCGCCACCTGGCCCGAGTTCGAGGAGGCCGCCAAGGCGCTGCAGGCCGCCGGCTATCCCTGCGGCTTCACGACGGCCTGGGAGAGCTGGATCCACGTCGAGAATTTCTCGGCCTGGCACAACCTGCCGATCGGCACGCTCTCGAACGGCTTCGGCGGGCTGGATACCGAGCTCGTGGTCAACCAGACGCCGGTGGTCGATCATATCGCCAAGATGGGCGAGTGGCAGAAGTCGAAGATCTTCGACTATGGCGGCCGCACCAACCAGGCCGCACCCAAGTTCTACAACCAGGAATGCGCCGTCTACACCGAGAGCTCGGCCGGCTACGCGGGCATCAAGGCCAACGTCAAGGATTTCGAGTTCGGCATCGGCATGCTGCCCTACTGGCCGGACATCGAGGGAGCCCCGCAGAACTCGATCATCGGGGGCGCCTCGCTCTGGGTGCTGCAGGGCCATGACGCGGCAGAGTACGAGGGCGTGGCGAAGTTCTTCACCTACCTCTCCTCGCCCGAGGTCCAGGCCTGGTACCACCAGGAGACGGGCTACCTGCCGATCACCACGGCGGCCTA
>Ga0116151_10001368_pt1 | contig 22733 bp, 24 predicted proteins | sample AD_UKC117_MetaG_FD_89893 | JGI IMG/M metagenome (GOLD analysis project Ga0116151, IMG submission 89893) | Active sludge microbial communities of municipal wastewater-treating anaerobic digesters from Hong Kong - AD_UKC117_MetaG | ecosystem: Engineered > Bioreactor > Anaerobic > Digestate... | reverse complement strand
CGCGCGATCTGCTCGAGGGTGATCTCGTCGTTGCGGTACACCTTGACCTTGGCGCCGAGCTCGCCGAAGTACTGCACGAGGTTGTAGGTGAAGCTGTCGTAGTTGTCGATCATCAGCAGCATGGTCTTTCCCTTCGCGAAGCCGCGCGCTGCGGGCTCCGCCAGTATCGAGGCGTGGTGGGCGGAGGGCGGCGCGGGCGCCGCCGCGCTCAGAAGCGGGTGTCGAGCCCGCCTTCGGCCATCTCGGCGGCGCGCAGCATCGCGCGCGCCTTGCTCTGGGTCTCGTTCCACTCGGCGTCGGGGTCGGAGTCGGCGACGATGCCGGCGCCGGCCTGGACGTGGATCTGGCCGTCCTTGACCACCGCGGTACGGATCGCGATCGCCAGGTCCATGTCGCCATGAAAGCCGAGGTAGCCCACCGCGCCGGCGTAGATGCCGCGCTTGACCGGCTCGAGCTCGTCGATGATCTCCATCGCGCGCACCTTGGGCGCGCCCGACACGGTGCCGGCCGGGAAGGTGGCACGCAGCACCGCGAGCGCGTCGAGCCCCTCGCGCAGCTTGCCCTCGACGTTGGAGACGATGTGCATCACGTGCGAGTAGCGCTCGACGGTGAAGCGCTCGGTGACCTTGACCGTGCCGACCTCGGAGACGCGACCGGCGTCGTTGCGGCCGAGGTCGAGCAGCTGCACGTGCTCGGCGATCTCCTTCTGGTCGGCGAGGAGTTCCTGCTCGAGCGCGAGGTCCTCTGCCGGCGTGGCGCCGCGCTTGCGGGTGCCGGCGATCGGGCGCACGGTGACGACGTCGTCCTCGAGCCGGGTGAGGATCTCCGGCGAGGCGCCGACGACGTGAAAGTCCTCGAGGTTGAAGTAGAACAGGTAGGGCGAGGGGTTGAGCGAGCGGATCGCGCGGTACAGCGCCATCGGGCTGGCCGCGTAGGGCTTGCTCATGCGCTGCGACAGCACGACCTGCATCAGATCGCCGTCGACGATGTACTGCTTGGCGCGGCGCACCGCGTCCTTGAAGGCCTCCTCGCCGAAGCTCGACACCGGCTCGGCGGACTCGCCGCGGAACTCCTCGGGGATCTCCACCGGCTCGCGCAGGCGGGCGAGCAGTTCGCGCAGGCGCTTCTGCGCGCGCTTGTATGCGCCCGGCACCTCGGGCTCGGCATAGACGACGAGGGTGAGCTTGCCGCTGAGGTTGTCGACGATGGCGACCTCTTCGGACAACAGCAGCAGGATGTCGGGCGTGCCGAGCGTGTCGGTCTTCTCGGTCTTCGCCAGCTTGGGCTCGATGTAGCGCACCGTGTCGTAGCCGAAGCAGCCGACCAGGCCGCCGGCGAAGCGCGGCAGGTGCTGGCGCGGCGGCACCTTGATGCGGTTCATGAACTCGGCGACGAAGTTGAGCGGGTCGCCGTAGTCGCGGCGCTCGACCAGGCGGTTGCCGGTGAGCAGCAGGGCCGAGCGGCCATAGACCTCGATGCGGGTCGGCGAGGACAGGCCGATGAAGGAGTAGCGCCCGAAGCGCTCGCCGCCCTGCACCGACTCGAGCAGGTAGGTGTAGGGCTCGTTGGCGAGCTTCAGGTAGATGGAGAGCGGGGTGTCGAGATCGGCGAAGGTCTCGAGGGTGAGCGGGATGCGGTTGTAGCCCTCGGCGGCGAGGGCGTTGAATTCGTGTTCGAGCATGGGGGCTCCACGTGGGACGGGTCGATCGGAGAGGCTTGCAGCGGGCGGGGAATGCGGCGCGCGACGTGCGCGGCGGGCCCCGCAGGGGGAGGTCGCGTTCAGTGGCCCAAAGGCCAACGCCAGCCACCGCGCCAGTCGGGCTGGGCGGAGGACGAGGCGGCGAACAGGCGATCCCGGGTTGCGAGCATCACGATGACTGTCGTTGGTGGAGGAACGAACGAGGGCGGACGAAGGGCTCAGGAGCTACGCCCGGCAAAGCCGCACACACAAACTGCAGACCCGCAGCAGATCGCGACTTCGCACCGCATCGCGCACTCCCGCGGTCTACGTGCACCTATGCAGGACCGATATGGTCCAGCACTTCGAGTGCGGTCGATAGTAGCCCATCGCATTCGATGCTGTCCACCGGCATGCCCTCGCTGTAACCGTAGCGCACCAGCAGCACCGGCATGCCGGCGTCGCGCGCGGCGAAGGCGTCGTTGGCCGAGTCGCCCACCATCAGCGCCAGCCCCGCCGGCACGCCGATGCGCTCGCAGGCCAGGTGCAGCATCGCCGGGTCGGGTTTCTTGACCGGCAGGGTGTCGCCGCTGACCACGGCGTCGAAGTAATGTGCGATCGCCATGCGCTCGAGCAGCGGCAGCGTGAAGGCCTCGGCCTTGTTGGTGACCACCGCGAGCGGCAGGCCGCGTCCGCGCAGGCGCTCGAGCAGCTCGACGACGCCGGGGTAGATGCGCGTGCGCACCCCGTTGACCAGGGCGTAGTGGCGGCGGAACACGCCCACGGCCCTGTCGATCTCGTCCTCGCCGGCGTGCGTGCCCTCGGTGAGGCAGCGCCGCACGAGGTTGGGAATGCCCTTGCCGACGAAGCTGTGGATCTCCTCCACGCTGCGTGCCGGGCGGGCAAGCTCGGCGAGCATGAGGTTGGCGGCGTCGGCGAGGTCGGCGATGGTGTCGAGCAGGGTGCCGTCGAGGTCGAACAGCACCGCGCGCGGCGCCAGCGCCAGGCGTGCGCCCCCCCTCATGCCCGCACCGTGGCCAGCTCGGCGCGCAGCGCGCCCAGGATCGAGTCGTAGCGGTGCGGATCGGAGGCCTTGCCGGCGCCGAACACCGCGGAGCCGGCGACGAAGGTGTCCGCGCCGGCGCGGGCGATCTCGGCGATGTTGTCGGTCTTCACCCCGCCGTCGATCTCGAGCAGGATGCGGCGGCCGCTGCGTTCCTCGTAGGCGTCCAGCTTCGCACGCGCGGCACGCAGCTTGTTCAGGGTCTCGGGAATGAACTTCTGCCCGCCGAAGCCCGGGTTGACGCTCATCAGCAGCACGACGTCGAGCTTGTCCATGACGTGGTCCATCCAGTCGAGCGGGGTGGCGGGGTTGAACACCAGCCCGGCCTGGCAGCCGGCGTCGCGGATCAGCCCGAGCGTGCGGTCGACATGCTCGGAGGCCTCGGGGTGGAAGGTGATGACGTTGGCGCCGGCCTTGGCGAAGTCGGGGACGATGCGATCGACCGGCTTCACCATCAGGTGCACGTCGATCGGCGCCGTAGTGTGCGGGCGGATGGCCTCGCACACCAGCGGACCGATGGTGAGGTTGGGGACGTAATGGTTGTCCATGACGTCGAAGTGGATCCAGTCGGCGCCGGCGGCGATGACGTCGCGGACCTCCTCGCCGAGGCGGGCAAAATCGGCGGACAGCAGGCTGGGGGCGATGCGGTACATGGTGGTCTCCGATGCAGGTTGCTGCCCGGATTCTAACCCGGGCCCCCCACGGTCGGCCGCCCCCGCCCCGCTCAGCGCACGCAGACCTTGCGCACCTGCTTCATGTCGGTGATGCCGGAGAGGACCTTCTCGATGCCGTCCTGGCGCAGCGTGCGCATGCCCTCGGCGAGCGCCTGGCCGAGGATCTGGTCGACGCGACCGCGCGACTGGATCAGGCGCTTGATCGCGTCCGAGCCGAGCATCAGCTCGTGCAGGCCGACACGGCCCTTGTAGCCCTGGTTGCAGTGCTCGCAGCCGACCGCACGGTAGAGCCGGAAGCCGCCCTCCTTGTCACCGAAGGCCTCGCGCCAGCGCCCGAGAACGCGCTCGCGCGCGGCCCTGGGGTCGGCGGCGAAGTCCGGGGTCAGGTGCATGTCCTCGCAGTACTCGTCGAGCAGGCTGGCGAGCTCGTCCTCGCCGGCACGGTAAGGCACGCGGCACTTCAGGCACAGGCGCTTGGCCAGGCGCTGGGCGAGCACGCCGAGCAGCGCGTCGGCGAAGTTGAACGGGTCCATGCCCATGTCGAGCAGACGGACGACGGACTCCGGCGCGCTGTTGGTGTGCAGGGTCGAGAACACGAGGTGGCCGGTCAGCGAGGCCTCGATGCCGACCGAGACGGTCTCGTGGTCGCGCATCTCGCCCACCATGATCACGTCGGGGTCGGCGCGCAGGAAGGCGCGCATCATGGTGGCGAAGTCGATGCCGGCCTTGCGGTTGACCTGCACCTGGCGCAAGCCCTTCTGGGTGATCTCGACCGGGTCCTCGACGGTCCAGATCTTGGTGTCGGGGGTGTTGATGTAGCTCAGGATGGAGTGCAGCGTGGTGGTCTTGCCCGAGCCGGTGGGGCCGCACACGAAGAAGATGCCGTAGGGCTTGGCGATCGCGTTCTTGAGGCGCTCGAGGTTGAAGGGCAACAGGCCGAGCTGGTCGATCGGGATCGGCTCGCTGTGGGCGAGCAGGCGCATGACCACGTCTTCCATGCCACCCTGGGTGGGCAGCGTGGCCACGCGCAGCTCGAGGTCGACCGGCGCGAACTTGCGGAAGCGGATCTTGCCGTCCTGCGGCTTGCGGCGCTCGGAGATGTCGAGGTCGCACATGATCTTGATGCGGGTGACGAGCGGGTTGCGGTAGCTCGCCGGGATCTCGATGTAGGGCACCAGCGAGCCGTCCTTGCGGAAGCGGATCTGCGTCTTCTCCTTGCCGGCGCGAGGCTCGATGTGGATGTCGGAGGCGCCCTGGCGATAGGCGTCGATGATGATCTTGTTGACCAGCTTGACGAGCTCGTTGTCGGCGGCGGCGGTGACCTCGTCCTTGAGCGAGAGCGAGTCTTCCTCGTGGTCGTCGAGCCCCGACAGCAGATCGGAGACCGAAGCGTCGTCCAGGGTCGCACCGAAGAACTGCTCGACCGTCTGCTCGAAGTCGCGCTTGGTCGTGACCCGGTAGGTGAGGCGCTTTTTCGGCAGCACGTTCTGCGCCACGCCCGAGCTGCGCACCTGCTCGGGGTCGACGCACAGGATCACCACGCCCTCGGGGTTCTCCTCGTAGGGCAGCCACAGGCTCTTCTCGACGAACTCGCGCTTGATGTTGCGCAGCAGGTCCATCGGCTTGACGTGGTTGGCGACGAAGGGCTGGTAGGGCATGCCGAAGTAGCGCGCCGCCGCAGCGCCGAGTTCCGCCTGGCTCAGGCCGAGCTGCTCGATCAGGACATTTTCGGTACCCGCGCCGTTCTCGCGCGCCTCGCGGGTGGCGTCGGCGAACTCCTCGGCGGTGATGCGACCATCGACCACCAGCGCCTCGAAACGCGAACGCAGCCGCCCGCTCTGGCGGTTGTGGCGCAGGAAGGCGACGCCGAGCGTCTGCGCCAGCCCCATCAGGCCCTCCTCGGCCATCTTGGAGAAGGGCTCGCGGTTGAGCGTGTTGATGAGCTGCACGACCCCGAGCAGGCTGCCGGTGTCCGGATCGCGGATCGGCGCCACGAGCATCTGCCGCGAATGGAAGCCGGTGTTGGCGTCGACCTCGCGGCGCAGCTCGAGGTGTGGCGAGATGCGCCGCAGCTCATCATCGTCGTAGACGTCACGGATATTGACCAGCTGGCCGCTGAGCGCGACGAATCCGGCGATGCTGTTCTCGCCGATCGGCAGGCGGATGCTCTGCACCCCGCTCAGCCCGGTCTTGACCCGGGTGACGATGGAGGCGCCGCCCTCCTCGAGCGCGTAGATCGTGAAGCGCTCGGCCTCGAACAGCGAGCACAGCTCGGGCGCGAGCTCGAGCATGATCTCGTCGGTGTCCTTGCTCGCATGGATGCGATTGGTCAGCGTCTGCAAGCCCTTGAAGAAGGCGAGACGGTGCGTGACGGCACTGGACACGGATGGGTTCATTGGCATGGCTCCGGCTGGAAGCGCGCCCGGGGACGAGCGCCAGCGTTCAGGGTGGCAGGGTCCGCAACGCGCTCGGTGCCCGCATCAGAACTCCAGGATGTCGCCACGACCGAGCGCACGCATCCTGCGCCCGGGTGCGCAGGCCTCGAGCTGGTCGATGATGCGCTGCCCCGCGCCCGGCTTGAGGTGGCTGATGTGGATCGCCGGGGAGCCGTGGATCTCGTCGAGCACCGCACGCGCCATGCTCGGGCAGAGGTGACGCGAGGCCACCGCGAGTCCGTGCTGCTCCTCGGCGAAGGCCGTCTCGAGGATCAGGTGGCGCAGCTGCTGGCAGTCGTTGATCGCCGCGATGAGTTCGGGACAGTATGCGGTATCCCCGGAAAACACCAGCTGCCCGCCCCCGCTGTCGAGCCGGTAGGCCACCGCCGGCACGGTATGGCGCGCCGGCAGCGCGGTGATGCCGCGCCCGCCCAGGTCCCGGCGCTCGCCGACGTGGAGCGGCTGGAAGCGCATGAAGGGCTGGTGGTGGTCGGGGATCGCGGAGAAGTCGGGCCACACCAGCCAGTTGAAGATGTGCGAGTGCAGGATGCGGATGGTCTCGGGCGTCGCATGCACCTGCACCGGCGCCTGGCGCAGCTCGCCCACCGAGTCGATCATCAGCGGCAGCGCGGCGATGTGGTCGAGGTGCGCATGGGTGAGGAAGACGTGGTCGATCCGCGCCAACTCGTCCAGCGTGAGGTCGCCGACCCCCGTCCCGCAGTCGATCAGTATGTCGTCGTCGAGCAGGAACGAGGTCGTGCGCGGCTGCGCCCCGCCGATCCCGCCGCTGCACCCCAGCACCTTGAGCTTCATGGCCTCCGTCATCCGCGTCCGCGGCAGCCGGAGGCCACCGTGTGAACCCATGCGAAACATTAGCATCGCACGCCCCGTGGCCGCGCGGGAGAAAGTCACGCCCGTCCCGCCCGCTCAGGCGCGCAGGAAGAACTCCATCTTGACGCCTGCGATCTCGATGATGTCGTGGTCGCGCAGGGGGCGCGCCTGCGCGTCGATCGCGCTGCCATTGACGAGCGGGAAGCTCGCGCCCTCGACGTGGGTGATGAAGTAGCCGTGGGGTCGGCGCGTGATGACCGCAACCTGTCGCCCCGGCTTGCCCAGCGTGGTGAGCGACTTGGTAAGCAACAGCTCTCGCCCGGCGTTGCCGCCGCTGAGCACCTGGATCACACCCTGCCCCTCGCCGCCTGCGGAGGCGGCGGTTGCGGCCGCGGCGGCGGCGCCGGCCTGGCGTGCCGCAGCGGAGAGGATCTGCGTGTCGCTCGGAGCCGGCGCACCCGGCGGCAGCACGGTCTCGGTCGTGGCGCGCGGCATCTCGAAGGCCTTGTAGGCGGCAGTCTCGATCATCTCGGACGGCGCCAGCCCCGGCTTGGCGTCATCCAGGATGTACTTGATGCGGTACTTGCCGAGCTCGATGACGTCGTTGTTGCGCAGCACGTTCTTCTTGACCGGCTGGCCGTTGAGGTAGGTGCCGTTGGTGCTGTTCTGGTCCTCGAGGAAGGCGTCGTTGGTGATGCAGGTGATCACCGCGTGATGGCCGCTGATCGCGAGATTGTCGATCTGGATGTCGTTGTCCGGCTTGCGCCCGATCGTGGTGCGCTCCTTGACGAGCGCCATCTCCTTGAGCACCAGCCCGTCCATGCTGAGAACCAACTTCGGCATGCCCATACCCGTGTGTAAGTGGAACGACCGGCGCGCCCGCGCCGCCTGCGAGGAATCCGTCGCCCATTCTAGCGCGCGCACCGCGCCGGTTAACAAAAAAGGGCGCCGGAAGATCCGGCGCCCCTGCATATGCCCCGAGGGACGGCTTACAGCATCGCCTTGAGCAGCTTGGCCATCTCGGACGGGTTGCGCGTCACCTTGAAGCCGCACTCTTCCATGATGGCGAGCTTGGCGTCGGCGGTGTCGGCGCCGCCGGAGATCAGCGCACCGGCGTGGCCCATGCGCTTGCCGGCCGGCGCGGTGACGCCGGCGATGAAGCCGACGATCGGCTTCTTCATGTTGGCCTTGCACCACTGCGCGGCTTCGGCTTCGTCAGGACCGCCGATCTCGCCGATCATGATCACCGCGTCGGTGTCCGGATCGTCGTTGAACATGCGCATCACGTCGATGTGCTTGAGGCCGTTGATCGGGTCGCCGCCGATGCCGACCGCCGAGGACTGGCCGAGGCCGATCTCGGTGAGCTGGGCGACGGCTTCATAGGTCAGCGTGCCGGAGCGCGAGACCACGCCGATGCGGCCCTTGCGGTGGATGTGGCCGGGCATGATGCCGATCTTGATCTCGTCGGGCGTGATCAGGCCGGGGCAGTTGGGGCCGAGCAGCAGGGTTTCCTTGCCGCCGGCGGCGACCTTCTGCTTCATCTTGTTGCGCACGACCAGCATGTCGCGGACCGGGATGCCCTCGGTGATGCAGATCGCCAGATCGAGATCGGCCTCGCAGGCCTCCCAGATCGCGGCAGCCGCGCCGGCGGGCGGCACGTAAATCACCGAGACGGTGGCGCCGGTGGCGTCCTTGGCGTCCTTGACCGAGCCGTAGATGGGCACGTCGAGGATCTTCTCGCCGGCCTTCTTCGGGTTCACGCCGGCGACGAAGCAGTTCTTGCCGTTGGCGTACTCGATGCACTTCTCGGTGTGGAACTGGCCGGTCTTGCCGGTGATGCCCTGGGTGATGACCTTGGTGTCTTTGTTGATCAGGATGGACATTCGAAGCTCTCCTTACTTGACCGCAGCGACGATCTTGGTCGCGGCTTCCGCCATCGTGTCGGCGGTGATGATCGGCAGACCCGAGTCGGCGAGGATCTTCTTGCCGAGGTCTTCGTTGGTGCCTTTCATGCGCACCACGAGCGGGACGGAGAGATGAACTTCCTTGGCCGCAGCGACCACGCCGGTGGCGATGGTGTCGCAGCGCATGATGCCGCCGAAGATGTTGACCAGGATGCCCTTGACCTTGGGGTTCTTGAGCATGATCTTGAAGGCTTCGGTGACCTTCTCGGTGGTCGCGCCGCCGCCGACGTCGAGGAAGTTGGCCGGCTCGGCGCCGAACAGCTTGATCGTGTCCATGGTGGCCATCGCCAGGCCGGCACCGTTCACCAGGCAGCCGATGTTGCCGTCGAGGCTGATGTAGGCGAGGTCGAACTTGGAGGCCTCGATCTCGTCGGCGTCCTCTTCGTCGAAGTCGCGGAAATCGACGATCTCCGGGTGACGGTAGAGGGCGTTGGAGTCGAAGTTGAACTTGGTGTCCAGAGCCTTGATGTTGCCGTTGCCTTCGAGGATCAGCGGGTTGATCTCCGCCAGCGAGGCATCGGTCTCCATGTAGCAGGTGTAGAGCTTCTTGAAGGCATCGACCGCCTTGGCGACCGAGCCTTCCGGCACGCCGATGCCCTTCGCGAGATCGGTGGCCTGCGCATCGGTCAGGCCGACGAGCGGATCGACGAAGACCTTGATGATCTTCTCGGGGGTGCTGTGGGCGACTTCCTCGATGTCCATGCCGCCTTCGGAGGAAGCCATCATGGCGACCGTCTGGGTGGCACGGTCGGTCAGCGCGGCGACGTAGTACTCGTGCTTGATGTCGGCGCCTTCCTCGATCAGCAGGTTGCGCACCTTCTGGCCCTCGGGGCCGGTCTGGTGGGTCACGAGCTGCATGCCGAGGATGTCGTTGGCGTGCTGGCGCACTTCGTCGAGCGAGCGGGCGAGCTTGACGCCGCCGCCCTTGCCGCGGCCGCCGGCGTGGATCTGGGCCTTGACCACCCAGATCTTGCCGCCGAGTTCCTCGGCCGCCTTCACGGCAGCGTCCACCGATACGCAGTGGAAACCGCGCGGCGTGACGACGCCGTACTTCCTCAACAGTTCTTTTGCCTGATACTCATGAATTTTCATGGTTGCCCTTCGATCGAAGCCGCGACGGCGGCAGCCGGCGCGAACAGGTTGATGGCATGCTTCGGAGCGCTCGCTCCACGACGGGCGCCGTCTCCCTCGACCGTCGCCCACCGCATTTGAATCGGGACCCCCCGACCCGACCCGCGGACCGGACGCACACGCCGCGGTCGCAAGACCCCATAATTATAACTGGTTTTGCGCGGTGCACAGGCATGGGTCCGAAGCGCGCCGCGGCGCTTGCGAAGGCATCACGGGCGCCCGCCTCTTGTCCCGAGGGCGGCGGGAAACGCCGATTAGTTCACACCCCGGGCGAAACACGAACGGATTGCGCAACGAGTCGCTGGAATGGCGGAGACGACTCTGCTAAAACTCGGCAATCCAAAGATCCACCGCCGGATGCGCGGAACATGAACAACAACAACCTGCCGCTCGCAATCGCCCTCGCCGCCGCATTCCTCGGCGCCAGCCCACAAGCGGCCGCAGCCGCGCTTGGCGAGGTGGCCGCCCTGTCGGCGATGGGGGAAAGCTTTCGTGCGGAGATCCGGCTTCCGGGCGCGACCCGCTCGGACGCGGAATGCTATCGCGTCGTTTCCGTTCCGGGTGGCGAATTCCCCACCCTGCAGCAAGCCCGCTTCGACGTCGCCGGCACCGGCGCCAACGCCCGCCTGGTGGTGCGAGACGCCGCTCGCGTCGGCGAACCGGTGTTGCGGCTGATCATCGAGAACGTCTGCGAATCGCGCCTTCGTCGCGAATACACCCTGCTGATGCCTTTCGGGCCGAGCGCACAGCGGCCCGCCACGGCGGCGGCCCCCGCCGCCACGCCACGCCCCGCGGCGCGCGCACCGGCAACGCGTCCGGCCCCTCCGGCACGACCCGCATCCAAGCCTCGTGCACGCACCCTCAGCACCACCGGCGGCGAGTCGCTCCTCACCCTGGCCGAGTCCTTGTATCCGGACGACGACAGGGCACGAGCCCGCTTCATCGAGGCGACCGCCGCGGCCAACCCGAAGCTGTTCGCGGACATCGCCGCGCTGACCCGCGTCCTGCCCGCCGGAACCACGCTGCGCATGCCCGACCTGCGCGCGCAGCGTTCCGCAACTCGCTCGCCGCCGCCCGAGGTCACCCCCGCCCCCGCGGCCCAGGGCCCGGATCGGCTGGTGGTCGACAAGGCGCTCGCCACCCGCGGCCCCGGAACATCCACGCCCGCGACCACGGCCAGCGACGGGCCGCGCAGTCACGCCGAGCGCGAGCGCGCGCTCGCCGCAGCGATCGACCGCAGCATCATCGCCGAGATGGAACTGCTCGCCCGGATCAAGGAGCTCGAGGAGATCCAGGCAGCCCTGAAGGAGCGCGTGCTCGCCATGCAGGCGAAGGCGCCCCCGCCGGCCGCTGCGGCCATCGCGGTCGCCGCCGCCCCGCCGCCCCCGCCGCCACCCGTAGCGGAAGCAGCGGCTGAGGCCACCCCGGCGGCGGTCGATCGCGAGGCCGGCTGGAAAAGCGACGGCTACCTGTTCGCCGGGCTCGGCCTCGCCGCGCTGGCCGTCGTGGCGCTGCTGCGCCGTTCGAGGCGCCCGGCGCGCCTCGCAGCACCCAGCCGGCCTGCGGACACGGCGACCGCCACCGCATTGGGCAACGCCGAGCCCCGCAAGGGGCGGGCACGTGCAGAAGATGCCGGCTTCGGCTTCGGCATCGGCACCGTGGACACCCGCCTCGAGTGGCCTGCGGGCACCGAGACCGAGGTCATCCAGGAACACAAGTCCGCAGTCGAGCTCGCCGACATCATGATGAGCTTCGGTCGCGTCCGCGGCGCGGCCGAGACCCTCGCCGAGTTCATCCGCGGCAACCCGCGCGAGGCGGTCACGCCCTGGCTCAAGCTGCTCGAGGTCTACCGTGCCGCCGGGCTGCGCGACGAGTTCAACGCGATCGCCGGGGAGCTCAACAAGACCTTCAACGTCACCACGGTGAACTGGCAGAGCTACGACGCGCTGCGCGCCTCGAAGATGAGCCTGGAAGACCTGCCGCATATCTGCGAGAGCCTGCAGAAGACCTGGCGCACCACCGCGTGCCAGCGCTACCTGCAGCAGCTGCTGCGCGACAACCGCAACGGCACCCGCGCCGGCTTCCCGTTCTCGGTGATCGACGAGATCCTCACCCTCACCGCGATCCTCGAGGAGGACCTCGGCCCCTGCCCGCCGGCAGGGAGCGCGAGCACCCAGCGCTAGACGGGGTTGTCGAGGTCGACGAAGCGGGCCTCCAGCCCGAGCACCTCGTTCAGGTAGTGCGCGATCGCGCGCGCTCCATAACGCTCGGTGGCATGGTGACCGGCGGCGATGTACGGCACGCCCGACTCGCGCGCCAGATGCACCGTAGGCTCTGAGATTTCGCCCGACACGTAGAGGTCGGCACCGGCCAGGATCGCCTGCTCGAAGAAGCCTTGCGCCGCGCCGGTACACCAGGCGATCCGGCGCACCCGACGCTCGCCGTCGCCGACCAGCATCGGCTCGCGCCCGAGCCGGGCCGCGAGCGCGCGCGCGATCTCCTGCGCTGACTGGCCCTCCTCCTCCGGACGGCCGATCCAGCCCAGCTCCTGGTCGGCGAAGCGCGCCTCGCCCTGCCAGCCCATCAGGCACGCGAGCTGCGCGTTGTTGCCGAACTCGGCGTGCACGTCGAGCGGCAGGTGGTAGGCGAACAGGCTGATGTCGTTGGCGAGCAGGGTGCGCAGGCGGCGACGCCGGAAGCCGGTCACGCGGCCGTCGTCGCCCTTCCAGAACAGGCCGTGATGAACGAAGACGGCGTCATGACCACCGGCGACCGCGAGGTCGAGCAGCGCCTGGCTCGCGGTCACCCCGCACAGCACGCGCAGCACCTCGGGGCGTCCTTCCACTTGCAGACCGTTTGGGCAATAATCCTTCAGCCGTGGAGCGTCGAGCAGGGTGTCGAGATGATCCCCGAGTTCGGTGAGCTGCATGCATCCTCCTTCGTCTTCCTCGTCTTCCCTGCGCGCGCGGCTTCACGACCGGGCAGCGCCGCGACAGGTCGGGCGCGCGCCCCTCTTCTTTCAAGTCCCACATTATGCGCCGCTTGTGGCTCATCTTCGCGCAGGCCGTGACCGTCAGCGTCGCCGTGCTGTTCGTGCTCAACACCCTCAAGCCGGAGTGGCTGCGCCAGGCCACGCCGGCAGCGGTGGTGGCGATCCTCGAAGCCCCCGCGGGCGCCGAGCAAGCGCCGGCGGTGGGTTCCTACGCCCCCGCGGCGCAGCGTTCGATGCCGGCGGTGGTGCACATCTTCACCACCAAGGGCGGGCGCGGCCAGCGGCATCCGCTGCTCGACGACCCGCTGTTCCGCCACTTTTTCGGCGAGCGCCCGGACAGCGCGCCGAGCGAGTCCGGCCTGGGCTCGGGCGTCATCGTCAGCCCCGACGGCTACGTGCTCACCAACAACCACGTCATCGAGACCGCCGACGCGATCGAGGTCGCGCTCAACGACGGCCGCAAGTTCGCCGCCCGCCTGGTCGGACGCGACCCCGAGACCGACCTTGCGGTGCTGCGCATCGACGGCGCCGACGTGCTGCCGGCGATCACCTTCCCGGCCGCGGACAGCCTCGCGGTGGGCGACGTGGTGCTGGCGATCGGCAACCCCTTCGGCGTCGGCCAGACCGTCACCATGGGCATCGTCTCGGCGCTCGGGCGCAGCCAGCTCGGCATCAACACCTTCGAGAACTACATCCAGACCGACGCCGCGATCAACCCGGGCAACTCGGGCGGCGCGCTGGTCGACAGCGCTGGCAGCCTGGTCGGCATCAACACCGCGATCTACTCGCGCTCGGGCGGCTCGCTCGGCATCGGCTTCGCGATCCCGGTCTCGATCGCGCGCGACGTGCTCGAGCAGATCGTCGCCACCGGCGAGGTGGTGCGCGGCTGGGTCGGCGTGGAGATCCAGGACCTCACGCCCGAGCTCGCGGCCTCGTTCGGCTATCGCGACGCCAGCGGCGCGCTGATCGCCGGGGTGCTGCGCGGCAGCCCGGCCGATCGCGCGGGCGTACGCCCCGGCGACGTGCTGGTCGCGCTCGACGGCGAGACGGTGCGCGACCCGCGCGCGATGCTCGACATGGTCGCCGCGCTGCCACCGGGCAAGCGTGCGGCATTCAGGGTGCGGCGCGGCGCCGAGGAACTCGACCTGGACGTCGAGGTGGGCCGCCGACCGGTTCCGCAGGGCGCGCGCTGAAAGGCGGCGAAGGCACGGCCCGAGGCGCTCAGCGGCGCTCGCCCTCACCCTCGGCGACGCTGGGCGCAGCCAGCTGCTGCACCGCCTCGTCAGCCGCCTCCTGCCGTGGCGAAGGCTTCGACAGCATGCCCGCGAGCAGGATGCCGAGTTCGTAGAGCAGGCACATCGGCACGGCCAGCATGAACTGCGACACCACGTCCGGCGGCGTCACGATGGCGGCCACCACGAAGGCGCCGACGATCACGTAGGGACGCGACTCGCGCAGCTTGGCGACATCCACGATGCCGGCCTTGACCATCAGGATCACCGCCACCGGCACTTCGAAGGTGATGCCGAAGGCGATGAACATCGACATCACGAAGGACAGGTACTGCTCGATGTCCGGCGCAGGGACGATGCTCTTGGGCGCGAATTCGGCGATGAACTTGAACACCGTGCCGAACACGAAGAAGTAGCAGAACGCCATGCCGAGGAGGAAGAGCAGCGTGCTGCCGAGCACCAGCGGCAGGGCCAGGCGCTTCTCGTGCGCATACAGCCCGGGCGCGATGAAGGCCCAGGCCTGGTAGAGCACCCAGGGCAGCGCGAGCACGAAGGCCACCATCATCGTCACCTTGACCGGCACGAAGAAGGGCGTCACCACGCCGGTGGCGATCATGTTGGTACCCGCGGGCAGCGTGTCCATCATCGGCTTGGCGAGGATGTCGTAGATCGCGCCCGCCCAGGGCATCAGGCAGACGAAGACGATCACGATCGCGAGCAGCGCGCGGATCAGGCGGTCGCGCAGCTCGACCAGATGCGCGATGAAGGTTTCCTGTTGTTCGCTCATGCCTTGACCTTGTCCGCTCCGGCCGCGGTGCGGGGCACGCTATCGAGCCCGAGCTCGAGCTGCGGGGTCGGGACTGCGACGCCGGCTGCAGGCGTGGCAGGCGGATTCCCCACGGACACCGGAGCGGCTGCGGGGCTGTTTGCAGGAGTGGCTGCAGGGCTGGGCGCTCCGGCGCCAGCGGGAGCAACCGCCGACGCGGAAACAGGCGACTCCGGGAGGATGGAGCGCACCTCGGCGACCGTGTCGCCGATGCCGGACTCCACCCCGGCGACCCCGGTGCGCACGGACGCCTCGAGTTCCTGCGCCTGATGACGCACCTGCTCCTGCAACTTCTTCAGCTCCTCGAGCTGCATCTCGCGCTGGATATCGGACTTGACGTCGGAGACGTAGCGCTGCACGCGCCCGAGCAGGTGCCCGGCGGTGCGCGCGACCTTGGGCAGGCGCTCGGGCCCGACCACGATCAGCATCACGACACCGATCACCACGAGTTCCGAAAAGCCGAAATCGAACATGTGTGCTCGCTCGAGACAGGGGCCGCCGCCGGCCCGCCGTAAAACGAAGGGGCGCTCCGGTCAGGGCGCCCCCATGCTGGTTCGAGACGCGAGGTTCAGGACCGGTTCTGGTCGACCTTCTCGCGCGCCTCGCCTTCGATCGTCTGGCCCTGCGAGAGCTTCTGCTGGGAGGCGTCGCCCGCTCCGGCCGAGTCGCCCTCCTTCATGCCTTCCTTGAAGCCCTTCACCGCGCCACCGAGGTCGGAGCCGATGTTGCGAAGCTTCTTGGTGCCGAAAACCAGGAGGATGATGACCAGCACGATCAGCCAGTGCCAGATGCTGAAAGAACCCATACCGCTCTCCTTAACGCTTCAACATGGGCGGCAGGGGATCGGGCCCGCCCAGAATGTGCAGGTGCAGATGATACACCTCCTGCAGGCCGACCCTTCCGGTATTGACGATCGTGCGGAAGCCGTCGGTGCAGCCCTGCTCGCGGGCGATCCTGCCCGCCGCGACCATCAGACGCCCCATCGCCGCCTCGTGTTCCCCGGACAACTGCGCCATCGAGTCGACGTGAACCTTGGGCACGACCAGCACATGCACCGGCGCGACCGGATGGATGTCGTGGAAGGCGTAGACATGCTCGTCCTCGTAAACCTTCTTCGACGGGATCTCGCCACGCACGATGCGACAGAAGACGCAGTCGCTCATGCGCGCGCGCCTTCCGCGCTGCGGGACTTCTTCTCGTCGATGCCCGACACACCCTCGCGGCGGCGAAACTCGGCGAGCACGTCGTCCACCGACAGGCCGTGGTGGGCAAGCAGCACCATGGAGTGGAACCAGAGGTCGGTGACCTCCCACACCAGATGCAGCATGTCCTTGTCCTTGGCCGCCATGATGGTCTCGGCGGCTTCCTCGGCGACCTTCTTGCAGATCGTGTCGGTGCCCTTCTGGTACAGGCTGGAGACGTAGGAAGAGTCCGGATCGGCCTTCTTGCGCGCGGCCAGGGTCTCGGACACGCGATGCAGCACTTCGATATCGATCATTTGTAGATCTCCTGCGGGTCTTTCAAAACCGGTTCGACGGCCTCCCAGCGACCGTCGGCGAAATACTTCTGGAAGAAGCAGCTGTGGCGCCCGGTGTGGCAGGCGATGCCGCCGACCTGCTCGATCCTGAGCAGTACCACGTCGTTGTCGCAGTCGATGCGCATGTCCAGCACCTTCTGCACGTGGCCGGACTCCTCGCCCTTGTGCCACAGCTTGCGCCGCGAACGTGACCAGTAGATGGCTTCGCCGGTCTCGGCGGTGCGCTGCAGCGCCTCGCGGTTCATCCAGGCGAACATCAGCACGTCGCCGCTGGAGGCCTCCTGTGCGATCACCGGCACGAGGCCGTGCTCGTCCCACTTGATCTCGTTCAACCAGCGCGTGTTCGTGCTCACAGCCGTACCTCGATGCCGCGCGCGCGCATCAGCTCCTTGGCCTCGCGCACGGTGTGCTGTCCAAAATGGAAGATGCTGGCCGCCAGCACCGCGTCGGCGCGGCCTTCGGACACACCCTCCGCAAGGTGCTCCAAGGTGCCGACGCCGCCGCTGGCGATCACCGGGATACGCACCGCGTCCGACACCGCGCGTGTGAGGGCGAGATCGAAGCCGCTCTTGGTGCCATCGCGGTCCATGCTGGTGAGCAGGATCTCGCCCGCGCCGAGCGACTCGACCTTGCGCGCCCACTCGATGGCGTCCAGGCCGGTGTTGTTGCGCCCGCCGTGAGTGAACACCTCCCACTTGCCGGGCGCGGTCTGCTTGGCGTCGATCGCCACCACGATGCACTGGCTGCCGACCTTGCTGGAGGCGTCATGCACCAGCTGCGGGTTGTTGACCGCCGCGGTGTTCATGCTGACCTTGTCGGCACCGGCGTTGAGCAGGCGGCGCACGTCCTCGACCACGCGCACCCCGCCACCGACGGTGAGCGGGATGAAGACCTGCTCGGCCACCTGCTCGACCACGTGCAGGATGATGTCGCGATCGTCGGAGCTCGCGGTGATGTCGAGGAAGGTGATCTCGTCGGCGCCCTGCTCGTCGTAGCGGCGGGCGATCTCGACCGGATCTCCGGCGTCGCGCAGCTCGACGAAATTGACGCCCTTGACCACGCGCCCGGACTTCACGTCCAGGCAGGGGATGATGCGTTTGGCGAGCATCAGCGGCGCTCAGTAAGGAGGGTCATTCGGAGGTACCGCTCAGCTCGTCGGCACGCGCCTGCGCGGCGGCGAAGTCCAGCGTACCCTCGTAGATCGCGCGCCCGGTGATCGCGCCCATGATGCCCTCGTCCTCGACCGCGCACAGCCCGTCGATGTCACGCAGGTCGGTGATGCCACCGCTGGCGATCACCGGAATGCGCAGCGCGCGCGCCAGGCGCACGGTGGCCTCGATGTTGACGCCGGAGAGCATGCCGTCGCGGCCGATGTCGGTGTAGATCACCGACTCCACGCCGTAGTCCTCGAACTTCTTCGCCAGATCGACCACGTCGTGGCCGGTGAGCTTGGACCAGCCGTCGACCGCGACCTTGCCGTCCTTGGCGTCGAGGCCGACGATGATGTGCCCCGGGAAGGCGCTGCAGGCGTCGTGCAGGAAGCCCGGGTTCTTGACCGCGGCGGTGCCGATGATGACGTAGCTGATGCCGTTGTCGAGGTAGTGCTCGATCGTGTCGAGGTCGCGGATGCCGCCGCCGAGCTGGACCGGGATGTCGTCACCGACGACGTCGGTGATCGCACGGATCGCAGCGCCGTTCTTGGGCTTGCCGGCAAAGGCGCCGTTGAGGTCCACCAGGTGCAGGCGACGCGCGCCGGCCTCGAGCCAGTGGCGCGCCATGGCGCCCGGATCGGAGGAGAACACCGTGGCGTCGTCCATCTCGCCCTGTTTGAGGCGAACACATTGACCGTCCTTGAGGTCGATGGCGGGAATGAGCAGCATACCGGGATCAGCAGTGGAGGAACGTGAAGGGAGGCGCCGGCGGCTCAGGGCTGCCAGCGGATGAAATTGGCCAGCAGGCGCAGGCCGGCGGCGGCGCTCTTCTCGGGGTGGAACTGAGCCGCGAAGATATTAGCCCGCGCTACCGCACTGGTAAAGCGAACGCCATAGTCGGTCTCGGCCGCGGTGAGCGCGGCATGCGCGGGCACGACGAAATAGCTGTGCACGAAGTAGAAGCGCTCGCCGTCGGGGATGCCTTCCCACATCGGGTGCGCGCCGCACTGGCGCACCTCGTTCCAGCCCATGTGCGGCACCTTGAGCCGGCTGCCGTCGGCCGCGACCATCTTCGCCTCGGGAAAGCGCACGACCTCTCCGGGCAGGATGCCCAGTCCGGGGACGTCGCCCTCGGCGCTGTGCTGGAACAGCATCTGCTGGCCGATGCAGATGCCGAGGAAGGGTTTTTCGGCCGCCGCGGCGAGCACCGCGGGGCGCAGGCCGCGCGCGTCGAGCTCGCGCATGCAGTCGGGCATCGCGCCCTGCCCCGGGAACACCACGCGCTCGGCGGCAGCCACGCGGGCCGAATCGGAGGTGACGAACACGTCGTGGCCGGGCGCCACGTGCTCGATCGCCTTTGCGACCGAGCGCAGGTTGCCCATGCCGTAATCGATGATGGCCACGCTGGTCATCGGCTTGACTCGCTTTTCGACTGGAGGACGGCCGCGCAGCGCGACCGCGGGGAGGGAGGGATCAAAGCGCGCCCTTGGTCGAGGGGATGGTCCCCGCCGCGCGCTCGTCGTGCTCGGCGGCCATGCGCAGCGCGCGGGCGAAGGCCTTGAACACCGTCTCGCACTGATGGTGGGCGTTGTCGCCGCGCAGGTTGTCGATGTGCAGCGTGACGCCGGCGTGATTGACGAAGCCCTGGAAGAACTCGCGCGCCAGGTCGACGTCGAAGTTGCCGATGCGGGCGCGGGTGTAATTCACGAAATAGTGCAGGCCGGGGCGGCCGGAGAAATCGACCACCACGCGCGACAGCGCCTCGTCGAGCGGCACGTAGGCGTGGCCGTAGCGGCGCAGGCCCTTCTTGTCGCCGAGCGCCTTGGCGAAGGCCTGGCCCAGGGTGATGCCGACGTCCTCGACGGTGTGGTGGTCGTCGATGTGGGTGTCGCCCTCGCAGTGGATGTCGAGGTCGATCAGTCCGTGGCGGACGATCTGGTCGAGCATGTGATCGAAGAAGGGCACGCCGGTCTCGAGCCGGCCCTGCCCGCTGCCATCGAGGTCGATGCGCACGGAGATCTTCGTTTCGAGGGTGTTGCGTGTGACTTCTGCTTGCCGCATGGGAGCTACCGGCCAAAATGGGTTGTCTCCGGGCCATGATAACATCGCGCAGCGAACTCGCCGCAATGCGCCGCCTATGGCGCGGAAACGGCGGCGCTATCGCGTTGCCCTTTCGCCACGCGCCGCCGCAAGGCGCGGCGTACGCGTCGAACCCGCCGTTCCACCCCAACCGCAGACACCCGCATGAGCCGCTTCTGGAGCGCCGTCGTCCACGGCCTGACCCCCTACGTGCCGGGCGAACAGCCCAAGCTCGACAATCTCGTCAAGCTCAACACCAACGAACACCCCTGCGGCCCCTCGCCGAAGGTACTCGAGGCCATCCGCGCCGCCACCGGCGACGGCCTGCGCCTCTACCCCGACCCCAACGCCGACGCGCTCAAGGCCGCGCTCGCCCGCCACCATGGCGTGCGCCCGGAGCAGGTCTTCGTCGGCAACGGCTCGGACGAGGTGCTCGCACACGCCTTCATGGCCCTGCTCAAGCACGAGCGCGCGCTGTGGTTCCCGGACATCACCTACAGCTTCTACCCGGTGTATTGCGGGCTGTACGACATCGAGCCGCGCATCGTGCCGCTGGCCGAGGACTTCTCGATCCGCGTCGAAGACTACCTGCCGCGCGGCGACGAGCGCGCCGGCGCGATCATCTTCCCGAACCCGAACGCGCCCACCGGCAGGCTGCTCGCGCTCCCCGAGGTCGAGCGCATCGTCTCCGCCAACCCCGACGCGGTGGTGCTGGTCGACGAGGCCTATGTGGACTTCGGCGGCGACAGCGCGATCGCGCTGGTGGACCGCCATCCCAACCTGCTGGTCACCCGCACCTTCTCCAAGAGCCGCTCGCTCGCCGGCCTGCGCGTGGGCTACGCGGTGGGCGACGCGGCGCTGGTCGAGGCGCTCGAGCGGATCAAGAACAGCTTCAACTCCTACCCGCTCGACCGCCTCGCGATCGCCGGCGCGGTGGCCTCGGTAGAGGACGAGGACTACTTCCGCGCCAGCTGCGCCCAGGTGGTCGCGACGCGCGAGAGGCTGGTCGCCGAGTTGCAGGCGCTCGGCTTCGAGGTGCTGCCCTCGGCGGCGAACTTCATCTTCGCCCGCCACCCGGCGCGCGACGGCGCCGAGCTCACCGCCGCGCTGCGCAAGCGCGCGATCATCGTGCGCCACTTCAAGGCCGCGCGCATCGACCAGTTCATGCGCATCACCGTGGGCACCGACGCGCAGTGCGCCGTCCTGGTGACCGCGCTGCGCGAGATCCTCGGCGGCTGAAGCGGCTCAGCCGCCGCGCGCCGCCGACGGCTGAGCCGCGGCGCGCGGCGGCCCCAGCAGCAGCCGGTTGGCGAGCAGCACCGCGATCGACACCACCACCACGATCACGGTGGCGAGCGCGTTGATCTCGGGCTTGAGGCCGTGGTGCAGGCGCGCGAACACCAGCACCGGCAAGGTCGTGCTGCCCGGGTCGGACAGCATCGCGGCGAGCACGAAGTCGTCCATGGACAGCGTGAACGCGAGCAGCCAGCCCGCCGCCAGCGCGGGCGCGATCACCGGCACGGTGATCACGAAGAACACCTTGAGCGGGGGACAGCCGAGGTCGAGCGCCGCCTCCTCGAGCGCGCGGTCCATCTCGCGCAGGCGCGACGCCACCAGCACCGCCACGTAGGCCGTGCACAGCGTCGTGTGCGCCACCCAGATCGCCGCCACCCCGCGTCCGCCCAGGATGGCGAGCGCCGGATGGGTGAACAGCAGCACCAGCGACAGGCCGACCACCACCTCGGGCATCACCATCGGCGCGCTCATCATGCCGAGGAAGAAGCGGCTGCCCGGGTAGTCGCCGGCGCGCACCAGGATCACCGCGGCCGCGGTGCCGACCACCACCGCGGCGGTGGCGGCGAGCGCGCCCACGCGCAGCGACAGCAGCACCGCCGCGTGCAGCTCGACATCCCGCGCGAGCGCGGCGTACCAGCGCAGCGAGAGGCCGTCGAGCCGGGTGGTGATCTCGCCGGCGGTAAAGGAGAACACGATCAGGCACAGGATGGGCACGTACAGGAAGGCGTACACGCCGAGCACCCAGGCCCGCCCGCCCCAGCCGCCGCTCATGCGCCCCTCCCCGCGCGCCGGCCGTGGCGGTGCAGCAGCACGATCGGCGCGATCAGCATCACCACCATGACCACCGCCACCGCGGCCGCCATCGGCCAGTCCTGGTTGGGGCCGAAGTCATCCCAGATGCTGCGCCCGATCGTCATCACGCTGCCGCCGCCGAGCAGGTCGGGGATCACGAACTCGCCCACCGCCGGGATGAACACCAGCATCGAGCCGGCGACGATGCCGCGCAGGGACAAGGGCAGGGTGACGCGCAGGAACACCGTCGCCGGCCGTGCGCCGAGGTCGCGCGCGGCCTCGAGCAGACGCAGGTCGAGCTTGACCAGGTTGGCGTAGAGCGGCAGCACCATGAAGGGCAGGTAGCTATACACCATGCCGACCAGCACCGCGCCGGTGTTGTAGAGCAGCGGCAGCGGCTCCGCCACCACGCCGAGGCCGAGCAGCGCCTGGTTGATCAGCCCGGTCTCGCTGCTGTCGAGCAGCCCCATCCAGGCGTACACGCGCAGCAGGAAGGAGGTCCAGAACGGCAGCATCACCAGCATCAGCAGGGTGTTGCGCATGACCTCGGGCGCGCGCGCGAGGCGGTAGGCGAAGGGATAGCCGAGGAGCAGGCAGCACAGCGTGGTGAGCGCCGCGAGCAGGACCGAGTTGGCATAGGCGGCGAGATAGGGCCGGTCGGCGCCGGGCGTGGCGAGCGCCGCGAGCTCATCGCCGAGGCGGGCGTAGCTGGCGGGATCGGGACGGAAGGCCGGCGCCCCGTCCGCGGTCGTGCCGGCGAAGGGCGACACGTAGGGCGGCACGGCGAGGTCGGGGGTAGACAGGCTGACGTTGACGATCAGCGCAAACGGCAGCACGAAGAAGAACAGCATCCACGCCCATGGCAGCAGGCCGACCCAGAAGCGGCCATACCCTTGCGCGGAGGCCGGATGCGCCCTCATCGCAGCAGCAGCACGCCGTCGGGCGCCGGCCACGACACCCGCACCGGCTCGCCGCGCGCCGGTGGCGCGGTCTCGCCCCAGTGCGCCGCGGGCACGCTGGCGATCATCGCGCGGCCACCGGGCAGGTGCAGG
>Ga0116151_10001364_pt1 | contig 22784 bp, 16 predicted proteins | sample AD_UKC117_MetaG_FD_89893 | JGI IMG/M metagenome (GOLD analysis project Ga0116151, IMG submission 89893) | Active sludge microbial communities of municipal wastewater-treating anaerobic digesters from Hong Kong - AD_UKC117_MetaG | ecosystem: Engineered > Bioreactor > Anaerobic > Digestate... | reverse complement strand
GCTGGACGGACCCGTATGCCTGGCTCCGCGACCCGGCCTATCCCGAGGTCCAGGACCCCGAGATCCGAGCCTATCTCGAGGCCGAGAACGCCTATTTCGCCGCCGTCATGGCGCGCGAGCAGGGGCTGATCCAGGAGCTGCACACCGAGCTCAAGGGGCGGATCAAGGACGACGACAGCTCGGTGCCGGTGGCCGACGGCGCCTATCTCTACCACTGGCAGTTCCAGCCGGGTGCGCAGTACCGGACCTGGTATCGAGCACCGCGGGAGGGCGGCACAGCCGCGGTCATGCTCGACGAGACCGCGCTCGCCCTGGACAAGAGCTACTTCAACCTGCGCAGCCTGGCACCGAGCCCCGACGGCCAACTGCTCGCCTTTGCGACCGACGAGAACGGCTCCGAGCGCTATGTGATCCACATCAAGGATCTCGCGAGCGGGGTCAGCACCACCGATCTCGTCGCCAACACCGCCGGCAGCGTCGTCTGGTCGGCCGATGGGGCCACGCTCTTCTATGTCGAGCTCAACGAGAAGCTGCGACCCTACCGGGTCAGGGCGCATCGGCTCGGCACCGACGCCACGGCCGACCGCACGGTCTACACCGAGGACGACCCGGCCTTCTTCGTCAGCATCGGCCTGACCCAGAGCCGCCGCTTCGTCGTCGTCACGGCCGGCAGCCACGTCACGCGCGAGGTCAGGCTGATCGATGCGACCCGACCGGCGGGCGAGCCCTTGCTGATCGCGGGCCGGCGGGACGGGCATCGCTACAGCGTCGAGCACGCCCACGACCGCTTGTGGATCCGCACCAACGACCGGCACGAGAACTTCCGTCTGGTATCGGCACCAATCGATGCCCCCGGCGAGGCAAGCTGGCAGGAGGAGATCGCGGGCGACGACCACCACTACCTGCTCGGCGTCACCTGCTTTCGGGACTTCCTCGTCATCACCGAGCGGCTGGACGGCCTCGCCAACCTGCGCATCCGCGACTATGCGGGCGAGGAGCACGCCATCGATTTCGCCGAGGCGGTCTACACGGCGGGGCTCGGCGACAACCGCGAGTTCGCCACGGATCGGCTCAGGGTCGGCTTCAGCTCGCTCACCCGGCCCGCCACCGTGCTCGACTACCATGTCGCCGATCGAAGGCTCGAAGTGCTGAAGGAACAGGAGATCCCTTCGGGCTACGATGCGAGCCGCTATGTGGGCCGGCGCCTCTGGGCCGCGGCGGCGGACGGTGAGCGGGTGCCGATCTCCCTCGTCCATGCCCGTGACTGCCCGGTCGACGGCAGCGGCAGGCTCTACCTCTACGGCTACGGCTCCTACGGCATGGCGATGGAGCCCTCTTTCAACAGCACGCGGCTCTCCCTCCTGGACCGCGGCTTCGCGGTAGCCATCGCACACGTGCGGGGCGGCGACGAGCTCGGCCATCGCTGGTACCGCGAGGGCAAGCTGGAGCGGAAGACCAACAGCTTCACCGATTTCATCGCCTGCGCCGAGGCACTGATCGAGGGCGGCTACGCGGCACCGGGCCGGATCGCCATCCGCGGCGGCTCGGCCGGCGGCATGCTGATGGGTGCCGTCACCAATCTCCGCCCCGAGCTCTGGCGCTGCGTCGTCGCCGAGGTACCGTTCGTCGACGTGCTCAACACCATGCTCGACGCCAGCCTGCCGCTCACCCCGATCGAGTGGCCGGAATGGGGCAACCCGCTGACCTCGGAGGAGGATTTCCGGCGCATCCGGGCCTACTGCCCGTACGAGAACATCGAGGCCAAGGCCTATCCCGCCATGCTGGTCACCGCCGGCATCAGCGATCCCCGTGTGACCTACTGGGAACCCGCGAAATACGTTGCCCGGCTGCGCGAGCTCAAGACCGACCGGAATCTGCTCCTCTTGAAGACCAACATGGATGCCGGGCATTTCGGCGCCTCGGGCCGGTTCGACGCGCTGAAGGAGCTGGCCGAGATCCTGGCCTTCATCCTCAAATGCTTCCGCGACGGGGACGGGCCGGGCGAGGCATCGGCCGGAGGCTGAGAGCAGCGGGCGGCGTCGCTCAGAAGCCGCCGAGATCGCCGACTGGCAAGGCGAGCTTCTGTCCCCTGATCCGGCGGATCGTGGCCGAGACCAGGGCGGCATTGTTGTCGAAGGAGCCGTGCACCGCCGGGATGGTCTTCCTCCCGTCCCCGACCTCGGGCTCGCTGACCAGCTCGAGCCGGCCGCGCCAGAGGGCACGCCACGCCTCGATGTCGGCCCGGGCGGCGCTATTGAATGGCCGCGCGGCCACCGGCACGTCGCCCGTCCACGCATCCGCGAGCCCGAGCAGCGGCATGCGCCTGAGCGGCTCGAAGGCGCGACTGACCAGATAGAGCAATGACTTGCCGTAAGGCCCGACCGAATCCGCCCGCTCGATGACATCGGCGAGGAGTGCGATGTGCAGCGCTTTCGGCGCCAGGGTGCCTTCGGCGAAGGCCCGGCCATACCGCTCGACGGCGAAGCGCAGGCTGCAGGCCGGTGCCCAGAGCTCGGCGCTCTTCACGGCGAGACCCTCGGCAGCGAGGCGGCGGAGCAGATGGCCGTGGAATATGGCACCTGCCGAGTGGCCGATCAGGTGGATCTCGAGGCCCTCGATCTCGCCGGCCAGCCGGGCCAGCGATCTGGCGGCCAGCGCCGCGCCGCCGGCCGGCTCGGAAGCGGCCGCCGCGTTCTGCTTCATCTGCGTCCAGACCGCCTTGCCGAGCAGGCGCTCGCTCAGCACCTCGAGCGTGGCGTCCCGCGTCTCGGCGAGCTCTTCCTTCAGACCCCGGGCGAGGCCCTCGGCCCGGACCAGCGCCAGGTCGATGCCGATGCGGGATGCGGCATCCTCCAGGATGCCGAGCAGGCAGTCGCGCACGCCGGTCCGCCAGGTGAAGAAGAGGGCGGGCACCCCATTGGCCTCGAAATACGGGCCGAGCCTGCGAACCCGCAGGAGCGAGGCCGGCTCGTCATTGAGCCCGCCATGGGCATAGACCACGAGCTTGCGGCTGCCGCTGTCACGGAGCCGGCGGAGCAGGTGCTCCTCGACGACGCAGGCCAGATTCGCCGCCGCGTCGCGGGCCGTCAGCAGCCGGTGCAGCGGCCTTCCGTCATTGCCGAGGACCAGCGTCCGCTCGAGCGCCGTATCGGCCGCCCAGGGTGCCGCCGCCGGCGGTGCAGCGCTGTCGGCGCGGCCAGCGCCGGCTCCGGCGAGCGTCGCGGCGCGGGCCTGCAGGGGCGCCTCGCTCAGGGCGACGGGGCTGGTCGTCCGGCCGATAGGTGCGCCCAGCACGGCGACCCAGGCATCGTGGCCATGCGCCAGCCAGTCGCCATAGGTCAGGATGGCGAAACCGCCGAAGCCCCAGTCGGGACCCCACGAGTTCTGCACGATGAAGCCGCGCTCGTCATAGCCGACGAGCGCGAAGGCATGGGCACCCGCCGCCGCCTCGCCGTTCCAGTCGATGACCGGCGGTGCGTCCGCAGCCGGCCCGAGATTCCAGCCGCCGTGCACCTGGGCCGAGACATAGATCGCGTGCACCTCGGCGATCGCCGCCTGCAGGTCGACGAGCGAGCTCCGATCGATCCGGTAGTAGGCGCCGATCGGCCGCAGCGCCGCGTCGCTGGCCCATGTCGGGTCCGGTCCCACGAAGCTGCCATCCTCGTAAGGCCAGAGATGGCCGGCGCAGACGCCGTGCTTGTGCCAGCCCTTCATAGCACCCCGGCAGCTCGAGCCCTCGTAGTCCTCGCCCTCCCATTCGTCGTAGAGCTGGGCCATGTGGTAGAGCATGCGCTCGCTGACCTTGACCGGTGCCGGCGCCGGCCGCTCCTCGATGGTGGCGCGCTGCCAGGCCTCCCAGGCGATGTAGTTGATGACGGCAGCGAGGCCGAAGCCGGTGCAGGCACCCTCGGCCCGCTGGTCCAGCACCATGCCGTCGGCCGCGTATTGCGGCAGGAAGCGCTCGATCCAGAGCGCTGGCGGCCAGGACGGCGGCAGCGAGACGAGCGGCGGCCGGTAGGGCAGGTCGCGGGTGTCGAAGCGGTCGGGCGCCGCATCGAGGCTGGCGACCAGCGCCGGCCAGGCGGGAGCCGGCCTGGCCGCGGCCGTGGCGGGCAAGGACGCGAGCCCGGCCTCGAAGAGCGCCGCCTCCTCCTCGCGCCGCCCCGTCAGCCCCGGGTGATCGGGCCAGAGCCGGCACATGGAGCGGATCTCGGCCGGAATGGCGGCGAAGTTGCGATCGGCCATGTGCTGGCGGATCGCCCGCATCTCGCGAAACCGCGTCTTGCTGCTGGTGAAGCCGCCACTGCCGCGGTTGAAGACCAGCGAGACCAGGGCCCCCAGGCACGTGTCGCCGAGGAGCTCGGTATTGGGCAGGGCGGCCGTGGTCTTCGCCACCTGAATCGGCACCTCCTCGGCCGCGAAGACCGCCTCGGCCATGCTCCAGGGCACCTCGATGTCGGCGAGCTCCTTCGCCAGCTTCTTCAGCCGGGCGACCTTCGCCTCGCGATCGGCGCCGGTCGCCGTGAGCCCGACCGCCCGGGCGAGCCGAGCCACGGCCTCCGCCCCCAGATGCGGCGTCCAGACCCGCTCGAGCTCGGCCTTCGAGCGGTGGCCGATATCGAAGCCGAAGCCGATGGTCAGGCCGGAGCTGAATTCGGGCCAGATCGGCCGCTTCTTTATGACCTGCTCGTAATAGGCGCGCCCGCCGCTCTCGTGGCGGACGATCAGGGCGCTGGCCTCCGCCGCGAGCACGCGGGGTGCCGTTGCCGCCGGTGCGGCGCCGGCCCGGTCACGCGTCGGGCGGTCGTCATAGCGCTCGCGCCAGCCGAGCACGTCCCGGATCAGGGCCCGCTCGGCCTTGGACAGTCGTTTTCCCTTCGCCTTGCCTGGCACGGCAGCCTCCCCCGCCTGTGGCCGGTCCCGACTGGCCTTCATCCTACCACAGGTTGCGGACGCGTGCTCGGGGCAGCTCAGCCGCTGGCGCGCTCGAGCACGGCGCGGAGCAGCACGTCGCAGCCGGCGATCAGGTGCTCGGGCTCGGCATGCTCCGCCTCGTTGTGGCTGAGCCCGTCCTTGCAGGGGATGAAGATCATCGCCGTCGGCGCCACCCGGGCGACATAGCAGGCGTCGTGGCCGGCGCCGGAGACCATGTCGCGGTGGCTGAGCCCGGCCGCCTCCGCGGCGCGGCGCACGGCGGCCACCCGGTCGGCGTCGAAGGCGACGGGCGGGAAGTACCAGATCTCGTCGATGGTGGAATCCAGCCCCTCGAGCGCGCAGGCCTCGGCGACCGCGGCGCGGAAGGCCTCGCCCATCGCCTCGAGATGGTCGGCCTCGGGATGGCGGACGTCGGCGGTGAACATCACCTCGCCGGGGATCACGTTGCGCGAGTTGGGCTGCACGTCCACATGGCCGACCGTGGTGACCCCGTAGGGCCCGTGCTCGTAGGCAATCTCGCGCAGTCGGACGAAGACCTTCGACGCGGCGAGGAGCGCATCCTTGCGGCGATCGATCGGCGTGGTGCCGGCATGGCTCTCGCGGCCGGTGATGGTCACGTTGTACCAGCGCATGCCCTGCCCGCCGGTGACCACGCCGATGGTCTTGCCCTCGGCCTCGAGAATCGGCCCTTGCTCGATATGCAGCTCGAAGAAGCTGTCCCATTCCTGCGGCGCGCAGGGACGCTCGCCCTTGTAGCCGATCCGCTCGAGCTCGGCGCCGAAGGTGGCGCCATCGAAACCCTGGAGCGCGTAGGCCCAGTCCCTGGTGAAGGCGCCGCCATAGACACCGGAGGCGAGCATGGCCGGGGCGAAACGCGTGCCCTCCTCGTTGGTCCAGTTGACCACCTCGATCGGCCGCTCGGTCTCGAAGTTGAAATCGTTCAGCGTGCGGATCACCTCGAGCCCGGTCAGGACGCCGGCGATGCCGTCATACTTGCCACCGGTCGGCTGGGTGTCGAGATGGCTGCCCATGACGACCGGCGGCAGCTCCGGGCGCTTGCCCGGGCGGCGGGCGAACATGTTGCCGAGCTCGTCGATCTCGACCGTGCAGCCGGCCGCCTCGCACCACGAGCGGAAGAGGTCGCGGCCCTCGCGGTCGAGGTCGGTCAGCGTCTGCCGATTGCAGCCGCCCTTGGGCGTGGCGCCGATCTTCGCCATCTCGAAGATGGTCTGCATCAGCCGATCGCCGTCGATCCTGATGTTGGTCGGCTTCTCGGTCACCGGTCGATCTCCCAAATGCGTCTTCGCTGGCGGCTACTCGGCCGCCTTCAGGTTCTGCGGGTTCTTCGGATGCGCCGCCCAGGTCAAATAGGGCCGCCCCTCGCTCACCTCCTCCATGGTGATGCAGCCCTCGACCGGGCAGACATGCATGCAGAGATTGCAGCCGACGCAGTCGGCGTCGATCACGGTGAAGCGGCGCTTGCCCGCGTCCTGGGTGAAGCGGATGGCCTGGTGCGAGGTGTCCTCGCAGGCGATGTGGCAGAGACCGCAGCCGATGCAGAGCTCGTCGCTGATCCGCGCCTTGATGTCGTAGTTCATGTCGAGCTTGCCCCAGTCGGTATAGTTGCCGACCGCGGCGCCGCGGAAACCGTCGAGCGTGGCGTAGCCCTTATCGTCCATCCAGTTGGCGAGACCGTCGTTCATGTCCTCGACGATCTTGAAGCCGTAATGCATGGCAGCGGTGCAGACCTGCACCGAGCCGGCGCCGAGCGCCATGAACTCGGCGGCGTCGCGCCAGGTCTCGATGCCGCCGATGCCGGAGATCGGCACGCCGGCGCAGTCCGGGTCGCGGGCGATCTCGGCCACCATGCAGAGGGCGATGGGCTTGACCGCCGGGCCGCAATAGCCGCCATGCGCCCCCTTGCCGTTGACCACGGGCTCGGGCGCCATGCGGTCGAGGTCGACCGCGGTGATCGAGTTGATGGTGTTGATCAGCGAGACCGCGTCGGCGCCGCCGGCGACCGCCGCCCGGGCGGGGGCCAGGATGTTGGTGACGTTTGGCGTGAGCTTGACGAAGACCGGCATCCTCGTGTGCTGCTTGCACCAGCGGGTCACCATCTCGATGTACTCGGGCACCTGGCCCACGGCCGAGCCCATGCCGCGCTCGCTCATGCCGTGCGGGCAGCCGAAATTGAGTTCGACCCCGTCGGCGCCGGTCGCCTCGACCCGGGCCAGGATCGCCTGCCAGCTCGCCTCCTCGCAGGGCACCATGAGCGAGACGACCATGGCGCGGTCCGGCCAGTCGCGCTTGACCTGGGTTATCTCCCGCAGGTTCACCTCGAGGGTGCGATCGGTAATCAGCTCGATATTGTTGAAGCCGGCCATGCGGTGGCCGCGGAAATGGACCGCCCCGTAGCGCGAGCTGACATTGACGATGGGCGGGTCCTCGCCGAGCGTCTTCCAGACCACCCCGCCCCAGCCGGCGCGAAAGGCGCGGACCACGTTGTAGGCCTTGTCGGTCGGCGGTGCGGAGGCGAGCCAGAAGGGGTTGGGCGACTTCACACCGGCGATGGTGCAACGGAGATCGGCCATGACTGCCTCCCGGCTGCCTAGTTGCCAAGTGCCCGGTCGATCGAGCGGGCGGCGCGCTTGCCATCCTCGACCGCGGCCACGGTGAGATCCTGGCCGGCCACGGCATCGCCGCCGGCCCAGACGCCGTCGAGCGAGGTGCGCAGCTCGTCGTCGACCCGAAGCTTGCCGGCCTCGATCGCGAGGCCGCTACCGGCGAGCTCGTCCGCCAGGAGCTTCTGGCCAATCGCCTTGAAGACCTGGTCGGCGGCGAGGGTAAAGCGCTCGCCCGTGCCCTCGAGCCTGCCGCCCGCATCGAGCCGGGTGTGCTCGAAGGTCACGCCGGCGACCCGGCCGCCCGCGGCCTCTAGCGTCACCGGCCGCGCCCAGTGGCGGATCAGCACCCCGTTCAGCTGGGCGATCTCCTGCTCGTGGCCGGTCGCCCCCATTTCGCCGGCGCCGCGGCGATAGACCAGGGTGACGGTCTCGGCACCCAGGCGCTTCGTCTGGACGGCAATGTCGATCGCGGTGTTGCCGCCGCCGATGACGACGATGTGTCGGCCGACCGGCAGGGTCGCCTTGTCCGGGCTCTGCCGCAGCTCCTCGATGAAGTCGACGGCGTCGAGCACACCCTCGAGCTCCTCGCCCGCCAGGCCCAGGCGGTTGGTGGTGCCGAGGCCGACGCCGAGGAAGACGGCGTCGTGGTCGCGGCGCAGGGCGTCGAGCGTCAGCTCGCGACCGAGCGCCTGGCCGAGGTGGAGCTCGATGCCGCCGATGCCGAGGATGAAGGCGACCTCGCGCGCGGCGAAGTCGTTCGCCATCTTGTAGGCAGCGATGCCGTGCTCGTTGAGCCCGCCGGCCTTGGCCCGGCGCTCGAAGACGACGACGTCGTGGCCGCGCCGCGCCAGCGCATGGGCGCAGGCGAGGCCGGCAGGGCCGGCGCCGACCACGGCGATCCGCCGGCCGGTGGATGCCGCCCGGCTGAAGGGCTGGATGCCGGTGGCGAACAGCGCATCGGTGGCGTAGCGCTGCAGCCGCCCGATCCGGACCGGCTTGCCCTCCTGCACGGTGCGCACGCAGGCTTCTTCGCAGAGCACCTCGGTCGGGCAGACCCGGGCACAGGTGCCGCCCATGATGTTGGCCTCGAGGATGTCGAGGGCCGAACCCTTCAGGTTGCCGGTCTGGATCTTGCGGATGAAGCTCGGGATATCGATGCCGGTCGGGCAGGCCTGGACGCAGGGCGCATCGTAGCAGAAATAGCAGCGCGCAGCCTCGACCACGGCCTCCTGCCTCGCCAGCGGCGGCTGGAGATCGGCGAAATTCTCGTCATAGGCGGCGGCCGGCAGTCGACCGCCCCGGATATCCGCGCCCTCGCCCACGCCATGCACCTCCCACCTCGACCAGCCGACCGGGACCGCGCCCGGTCGTCATGAAGAGAGGGGACGGTAGTGAGGAAGCGACGTTGTGGTCAAGCGCGGCGGTGATGCCCCGGGAGCGGGTCAGGCGCGGCCCGAGGGAAGCGGGCTTCGGCCGGCGCAGTCACGAGGTCCGGCCCGCCACCTCGTAGCCCCGCGTTTGGACGACGAAGCACTCCTGGTGATGCTGCTGCAGCATCTGGCAGGCCTCGTCCGCCACCGCGCGCTCGAAGCCGGCGACCCGCGCCCGGTAGACGGTGCGCCGCCGGCCCTTGAGCGGGCTGACGTCGATGGCACCCTGCATCAGGATCTGCGGCACCAGCCTGGCCGCCGTCTGGGCGGCACGGCGCGCCAGATTCGAGTCGTGGAAGGCGCCGACCTGGACCGCAAAGGGCCCGGTGGCAGCCGTTCCGGCCCCCCCGGAAACCACGAGGCGCTGGGGGTTGGGGGCCGGCAACGGGGCGTTCGCCGCAGCCGCGACGATGACCGCGCGCTCGGCCGGCGGCAGCGCGTCGAGCACCGAGACGGCAGGGGCCACAGCAACGACCGGCGCCGGGCGCACGCCCGGCACCTCGACCAGCGTGCCGGGCCGCAATGCCGGCACAGGCCCCGCTTCGGGCGCTATGGCATCGTCAGCCGTATCGACGACGGCCACCGCCGCCATGGTCGTCCCAGGCTTCGCCTGCGGCAGGAGGGCGATCGCCGGCGCCGGGCGGCGCTCGCGGACCCGCTCGAAGCCGAGATCGAGCAGGCGGGCGACCTCCTTGTCGCGGGTGCGGGCGCTGCGCCCGCCGAACACCACAACGATGACACGCTCGCCGCTGCGCCGCGCCGTGGCCGCGAGATTGAAGCCCGAAGCCCGCGTGTAGCCGGTCTTCAGCCCGTCCATGCCGGCATAGCTGACCAGAAGCCGATTGTGGCCGCGATGGTTGACGCCGTTGAAGGAGAAGCTGCGCCGACTGAAATAGGGGTAGTAGCGGGGATGGTCGCTGATCAGCCGGTAGGCCAGCCGGGCCATGTCGGCCGCCGAGCTCTTCTGCTGGCGATCCGGCAGGCCCGAGGCATTCTTGAAGGTGGTATGACGCATCCCGATGGCCCGCGCCCGGCGGGTCATCGCATCGGCGAACCGTGGCTCGCTGCCGGCCAGCGCCTCGGCGATCACCACGGCCACGTCATTGGCCGACTTGACGACGATCGCCTCGATCGCCTGCTCGACGGTGATGGTCGAGCCGGCCCCGAGGCCGAGCTTCGACGCCGGCATGCCGGCGGCGCGCCGCGAGACATCGAGCTTGCTGCCGAGCCGGAGCTCGCCCCGCTCGAGCGCCTCGAACAGCATGTAGAGGGTCATCATCTTGGTGAGCGAGGCGGGATAGAGGGCGACATCGGCGCGGCGCGAGTGCAGCACCTCGCCGGTCGCGTAGTCGAGGACGACGGCCGCGTACTTGCTGTTGGCCTGCACCGGCGACGCCGTCGCGGCACCGAGCGCCAGAAGGAAGACTGCCAAGGCAAGGCGACAGAGCATACCCATGCCTCTCCGGGCTCAAATTTCAACTTGAGGTTGGGACTGGAACCGCCGCCCGCTGTCCGCCAACCCCACCTTCTCTATCACGCGAAGGTTAACACTGCCTTTAGGCGATTCGATTAAGCGGCGAAAGAGGAGAGTTTTTTTTACACGTTCCTGTTGCCTCAGGGAGTCACGGGCTCGAGCCACTTCTTGTAGATGTAGCCCTGATCGCCGTTCGGCAGGGTGACATGCTTCCAACCGAGGGTATCGCCAGTGACCGTGACCATGCGGCCCGCGTCGACCGTGCCGAGCCGCTCGGCGTCATTGTCGGGCCCAGCCCGATAGTTGACCGCGCTGACCACCCGCCAGGTCTCGCCATTGCCCGCTGCGCGGGACTCCGCCGGGGCGGGGGCCGGAGTCGGCACCGCTGCGGCGGTGGTCGCCGGCGCATCGGCTGCCGCGGCCGCCGGCTCGGCGGGTGCAGGCTCGGGGGTTGCGGGCCGCTCGGGCACCGCCGCAACGACCGGGCTATCGGCCGTTTCGGTGGCGGGCGGCGCGGCCTCGGCCGTGGTTGCCGGTGCCGCTGCCGGCTCCGGCTCGGCAGCTTCGACCGGCTCGGCGGCGGCCACCGGTGCCTCGCTCGCCGCCGGTGCGGACGCCGTTGCCGTCTCGGGCGGCGACGCCTTGCCGGGCTCGTCGGCGGCCACGGTCGCGGGCTCGCGGCTCTCGGCCCGCTCGAGCGCGGCGATGATCTCGGGATCGCCGGGGTTGAGCGCCGCCGCCTGCTCCAGGTCCGCCCGGGCGAGGTCGAGCTCGCCACGTTCGGCATAAAGCTCGCCGCGCCTGAGATAGGCGAGGTAGTGGTCGGCCTGCATCTCGATCGCCGCGTCGAAATCGGCTATTGCCGCATCGTAGCTGCCGGAAGCGAACAGGACCTCGCCACGCCGGACATGGGCGACCCTGAGGTTCCTGATGGTCGTGGCATCGCCCGGCCGCAGCGCCAGAGCCTGACTGTAGTCGGCGATCGCCGATTCGAAATCGCCGGCCTCGCCATAGGCCACGCCGCGATTGTTGTAGGTGATGGCCAGGGCCTCGCCGACCAGCTCACCGGAGCGGATCGCATCGGTATAGGCCGTCACCGCCGCGGCGTAGTCACCCTGGCGGAACGCCTCGTTGCCGGTCCGCACGTCGGCCAGGCCCTGCGCCAGGGCGCCGCCGCCGAATGTCGGCACCACCGCCCAGGCAAGAGCCGCCACGACAACCCAGGCTGCGCAGATAGCCGTCAATCGCCGCATTCGCGGTCCTCCCTCTGCCAAGCAAGACGAATCCTCTCAACGCCCGGCTGTAGCATCTGCATCGGTCTGCGTCAGCTTTTCCGGCGCATTTTTTCGTGGGCGAGACGGGTCCTGAGCCGTGCTCCGGCACCCTCCAATACACGCTGCGGCACACGCGACAGCGCCAGCGCATCGGCCGGCACGTAGGCGGTGAGGACACTGCCGGCACCGACCACCACCCGCTCGCCGATCACCACCGGCGCCACGAGCGCCGTGTTGGAGCCGACGAAGGCTTCTTCGCCGATCACGGTCCGGTGCTTCATGAATCCGTCATAGTTGCAGGTGACCGTGCCGGCACCGATATTGGCGCCCGCCCCCACCTCGCAATCGCCGAGATAGGTCAGGTGGCTGGCTTTCGCGCCGGCGCCGAGCCGGGTGTTCTTGACCTCGACGAAATTGCCGATCTTGGCGCGGTCGCCGATCTCGGCACCCGGTCGCAGTCGGGCGAACGGCCCGATCTCGGCCCCGGCCCCGACCCGCGCCTGCTCGAGATAGGAGTGGGCGTGGATCACCGCACCCGGCTCGACCGTGACGCCCGGGCGGAAGACGACGAAGGGCTCGATCACGGCACCCGCCCCGATCGCCGTGTCGGCGCTGAGCATGACCGTGTCCGGGGCCTCCATGATCACCCCCTGCTCCATGAGCTCGGCCCGCCGGCGCGCCTGGAAGAAGCCGGCGACCTTGGCGAGCTGGGCCTGGGTGTTGACCCCCTGGCCCTCGATCCAGCTGCCCTCGACCGCGCTGCACGACCAGCCTTTGGCAACCGCGAGGCCGACCGTGTCGGTCAGGTAGTACTCGCCGTTCTCCGGCTGGCGGGGCAGCTCGTCGAGCAGGTGGCGCAGCCGGTCGGCGGCGAGCGCCAGCACGCCGGCATTGCAGAGATCGGAGGCGAGCAGGGCTGCGTCGCAATGCTTGTGCTCGACGATCGCATGGAGGCGGCCGTCCGGGTCGGCCCGCAGCCGGCCGTAGCCCGCAGGATCGGGCGGGCGCATGCCCAGCACCGTCACGGCGGCCCCGTCCCTGGCCCGTCGCTCGAGCAGCTTCTCCAGGGTCGCTCGGGTCAGGAGCGGGGTGTCGCCATAGAGCACCAGCACGGCACCGCTCTCGGGCAAAGCCGGTGCGGCGACAGCCAGCGCATGGCCGGTGCCGTGCGGCGGGTCCTGGATCACGATCCGACCGTCCGGCGCCAGCTTTCGGACCTCGGCCGCGACGTCCTCCATGCCGGCGCCGAGCACGGTAACCAGCAGCGTCGGCCGCAGCGACGAGGCGAGGCCCAGCACGTGGGCGATCAGGCTCTTCCCGGCGAGCTCGTGCAGCACCTTGGGCCGGTCGTTGCACATGCGCGTGCCGCGCCCGGCGGCGAGGATGACGATGCTGAGCTTCTCGGCATCGATCGGATCAGCGGCGGCCATTCGGCAACTCCAGGGCAAAAGTGCAGCCGGGCGGGCTCGACGAGCGGCTCTGAACTAGCCAAGTTCGGCGCGGCTCACAACATCTGCTCCAGGTGACTCCTCATGTCCCTCTCGGCCGTGGTCTTCGATCTCGACGGCACCCTCGTCGACACGCTTCCCGATCTGCACGCCGCCGTGCGGGCGCTGCTCGGCGAGAGCGGGCTCGACACCCCCGCCGCCGCCGAGGTGCGGACGATGATCGGCGATGGTGCCAGACGCCTGGTCGAGCGCGCCCTCGCCTGGGCGAAGGCACCTGTCGACGAGGCCGGGCTCGATACGGCGTATCGGCGCTTCCTCGAGATTTACGGGGCGGCACCGTGCGAGGCGAGCGGGCTCTACGCGCATGTGGAGACGACACTCGGGGCGCTCGCCGCGCAGGGCCTCCAGCTCGGCGTCTGCACCAACAAGCCCCAGGCGCCGAGCGAGGCGATTCTCGAAACCCTTGGCGTCAGCAGGTTTTTCGCGGCCGTGGTCGGCGGCGACGCGGTGCCGAGGCGCAAGCCCGATCCCGCCCATCTCCTCGATGTGCTCGACCGTCTCGGTGCTAAGCCGGCAGCGGCGGTCATGGTGGGCGACAGCCACAACGACGTGGCCGCGGCCAGGGCCGCCGGCGTGCGCTGCATCCTCGTCGACTACGGCTACACGGCGGTGCCGGCCCGCGACCTCGGCGCCGATCGGGTGATCGGGGGTTTCGCCGAGCTCGAGGCGGCGCTCGCCGGCCTGCCGTCCAGCACCTGAGCCACGCCCGGCCAGCGGCTTGACAGCAGCTTGACAGGGAAGCGGCCACGACTTAGAGCGCGGCATTCGATCGTCGGGGGCCGAAGGGCGCGTAGCTCAGCGGGAGAGCACTCGCTTCACACGCGAGGGGTCACAGGTTCAATCCCTGTCGCGCCCACCAGCCCGGCCCCGATCAGGCGCGTCAGGCGCCTTCGAAGAGTGCCGTGGTGATGTAGCGCTCGGCGAAGGAGGGGATGATCACCACGATCATCTTGCCCGCCATCTCCGGCCTCGCCCCGACCTCGAGCGCCGCCGCCAGCGCCGCGCCGGACGAGATGCCGCCCGGAATGCCTTCGAGCCGGGCCAGCCGCCGCGAGGTCTGGAACGCCGTCTCGTTGGCGATCTTCATCACCTCGTCGATCAGCTCGACCTTGAGATTGTCCGGCACGAAGCCGGCGCCGATGCCCTGGATCATGTGCGGCGCCGGCTGGCCGCCCGAAAGGACCGGACTCGCCTCGGGCTCGACCGCGATCATCCGCAGGCCCGGCTTGCGCGCCTTGAGCAACTGGCCGCAGCCGGTGAGCGTGCCGCCGGTGCCCACACCGCAGACGATCGCGTCGACGCCGCCTTCAGTGTCGATCCAGATCTCCTCGGCGGTCGTGCGGCGGTGGACCGCTGGGTTGGCCGGGTTCTCGAACTGGCCGGGCATCACCGCCCCCTCGATCGCGGCGAGCAGCTCGTGCGCCCGGTCGATGGCACCCTTCATGCCGCGCTCGCGCGGCGTCAGCTCGATCTCGGCGCCGAGGAACTTCAGCATCTTGCGGCGCTCGATCGACATCGATTCCGGCATGGTGAGGATCAGCCGGTAGCCGCGCGCGGCGGCGACGAAGGCGAGGGCGATGCCGGTATTGCCCGAGGTGGGCTCGATGATCGTGCCGCCCGGGCGAATCCGGCCCTCGGCCTCGAGGGCGGTGATCATGGCGACGCCGATCCGGTCCTTGACGCTCGCCAGCGGATTGAAGAACTCGAGCTTGAGCAGGATGTCGGCGGCGACCCGCTCACCCTCCGCGGAGCAGGCGGCAAGCAGCCGCGGGATGCGCACGAGCGGCGTGTTGCCGATCGTCTCGGCGATGCTGTCGTAGATGCGGCCACGGCCCGGCGCATCGAACAGCAGCGGTCGGTTGGCCGGGCACTCGGTCATGATCGCCTCGTCGCTGAGATGGGGAGCGGCGCCTTCGGGTCGCGACGCCGCAGCCCGGTAACCGCATGTCGCCCAAACACTAGGCGATCGATCCGGCATGCGCTAGGTGGGGCGGAGCGTGCGGCCCCTGCCCCAGAGATCCCAGCTCAATCGATTGATGTCGGACCTGCCCAGCATTCCAACGCCCTGTGTCGGCGTCTGCACGCTCGAGCCCGAGACGCGGCTCTGCGCCGGTTGCCTGCGGACACCGCTCGAGATCGCGATGTGGCCGGGGGCGACGAATGCCGAGCGCCTTACGATCGTCAATGCGCTCCGCGAGCGCCGCCGGGCACGCGGCATCACCAGTCCGGCCGACAGCCGCCCCCGCCGCCGCGCGGCCCAACCCCAGGCAGGATGAGCCAGCCGATGTCCCAGAAATTGAAGGCGCTGCTGGCCGAACGGCGCGTGCTGCTCGCCGATGGCGGCATGGGCACCGGGCTCTTCCGCCGCGGCCTGGAGACCGGCGACAGCCCGGAGCTCTGGAATGTCGACCATCCGGATCGGGTGACCGACGTGCATCGCGAGTTCGTGGCGGCCGGCTCCGACCTGATCCTGACCAACAGCTTCGGCGGCAATGCCTTCCGGCTGAAGCTGCACGGGGCGGAGGGTCGTGTGCGCGAGCTGAACATGGCGGCCGCGAAAGCGGCACGCATTGCCGCCGGGGAGGCCGGGCGACCGGTGCTGGTTGCCGGCTCGATGGGTCCGACCGGCGAGATCCTGGCCCCGGTCGGCACGCTCGACCCGGCCGAGGCCGAGGCGGCCTTCAGGGCCCAGGCGGGGGCCCTCGCCGAGGGCGGGGTCGATCTCCTCTGGGTCGAGACCATGTCGTCGGCCGAGGAGCTGGCCGCCGCCGTCCGGGCCGCCAGCGGCTTCGGCCTGCCGGTCTGCGCCACCATGAGCTTCGACACCAATGGCCGGACGATGATGGGCCTGACGCCCGCCGCGGCCCTGGCGCTGGCCCATTCGCTCGACCCCGTGCCCGCCGGCTTCGGCGCCAATTGCGGCATCGGCCCGGCGCAGCTCCTGGCCACGCTCCTCGGCTTCAGCCGGCTCGAGCGACGCGGCGAGGTGATCATCGCGAAGGCCAATTGCGGCATTCCCGAATTCCGCGACGGGGCAATCCACTACACCGGCACCGATTCCATCATGGCCGACTACGCCGTCCTGGCGCGCGATGCCGGGGCGCGCATCATCGGCGGCTGCTGCGGCACGGCCGGCACGCATCTCGCCGCCATGCGCCGGGCACTCGACACGGTCGAGCCGGGGCCGGTGCCGGACATCGCCCGGATCGAGCGTCTCCTCGGCCCGGTCGCCGCACCCGCGACCGAGCCGGTGGCGACGCTACCGCGCGAGCGGCGGCGCTCCCGACCCGGAGGCTGAGGCTCGGAGCCTACCCGAGACGTTTTCGTGGTGTTTCATGAGTTTGGCAGTGAGCAGATGCGAGGAGTTGATCGCCCGTCGATGCTGCGCATCGTCGGGCGATCAACGACGACGCAGGTGCCGCTGCCAAGATCACCTCCGGTCGGCTTACGGCTGGCTCCGGCTTCGTCGCCGAGCTTGCCCGTAAGCCGATGAAACATCACGAAAACGTCTCGGGCAGGCTCTCAGCCCAGGACCTTGGCGGTCTGGCCGAAAAGGATCTTCTTGGCCTCGTCGTCCATCGGCGCCTCGCTCCGATATTTGGGCCCGAGCTCATAGGCTCGGACGGTCGCCGGCCGGGCGGCGATCGCCGCCTGCCAGCGCTTCAGGTGCGGGAAGTCGTCGATGTTCTGGCCCTGCCGCTCCCAGCCAACGGTCCAGGGATAGCTCGCCATGTCGGCGATCGAGTAGTCGGAGCCGGCGACGAAGGCGCGATCAGCCAGCCGCTTGTTCAGCACGCCATAGAGCCGGTTGGTCTCGTCGACATAGCGCTTGATCGCGTAGGGCAGCTTCTCCGGCGCGTAGGTGCCGAAATGATGGTTCTGCCCGGCCATCGGCCCGAGCCCACCCATCTGCCAGAAGAGCCACTGCAGCACCTCGACGCGGCCGCGCAGGTCGGCGCTGATGAACCGGCCGGTCTTCTCGGCCAGATAGAGCAGGATCGCACCGGATTCGAAGATCGAGACGGGCTCGCCGCCGTCGGCCGGCGCATGGTCGACGATCGCCGGCATCCGGTTGTTCGGGGCGATCTTCAAAAAGGCCGGATCGAACTGGTCGCCCTTGCCGATATTGATCGGATGAATCTTGTAGTCGAGCCCGGTCTCCTCGAGGAAGAGGGTGACCTTGTGCCCATTGGGGGTCGGCCAGTAATAGAGATCGATCACGGCTTGCCTGCCTTTCCTTGGAGCCTGAACGGCGAGATGGCGGTCGGCGCCGCAGCCGTCAACCGACCGCCTCGATTTCACCCTCGATCTCGAGCCAGCGTTCCTCGGCCCGGGCGATGGCGGCGACGATACCCTGCCGCTCGCTCTCGAGGTTGGCTATGTCGGCCTCGCCCCGGTAGGTCGCGGGATCGGCGAGGCGCCGCTCGATCCGGGTCCTGTCGGCCTGGAGTCGCCTGATCTCGGCCTCCAGGTCCTTGACCGCCTTGCGCAGGGGAGCCAACAGCTGGCGTCGCTCGCTGCCGCCCACCGAACGGGCCGGCCGGCCCTTCTGCCGCTGGCCCTCGCCCTCGGCGCGCGCCAGAAGCTCGGTGCGATAGCTCTCGAGATCGCCGTCATAGACCCGCACCCGGCCGTCCTTGACCAGCCAGAGGCGGTCGGCGGTGAGCTCCACCAAATGCCGGTCGTGGCTGATCAGCACCACGGCACCCGGGAATTCGTTGATCGCCTCGATCAGCGCCTCGCGGCTGTCGATGTCGAGGTGGTTCGAGGGCTCGTCGAGGATCAAAAGCTGCGGCTTGGCGAGCGCCACCATGGCGAGGCAGAGCCGCGTCTTCTCGCCGCCCGAGAGATGCTGCGCCTTGGTCTCGGCCCGCGCCTGGGTCAGGCCGAAGCGGCCGAGGAGCGCGCGCAGGCGCTCGGCCCGCTCGTTCGGCAGGAGGCGCTGCAGGTGCTGCAGGGCCGTGTCGTCCTGCTCGAGATCCTCGGTCTGGTGCTGGGCGAAGAAGCCGACGCGCAGCCCGCGGCTGCGGTGCAACTCGCCCAGCATCGGCTCGAGCCGGCCCGAGAGGAGCTTGGCGAGCGTCGACTTGCCGTTGCCGTTGGCACCCAGAAGCGCGATGCGATCATCGGGATCGAGCCGGAGATCGAGGTCCCTGAGCACCGGGGTGTCGCCGTAGCCGACCGCCGCATCGTCGAGCGTGATCAAGGGCGGCGGCGGCATGTCCGGTGCCGGGAACTGGAAGACGACGTCGGGCTCGGGCGGCGGCGGAGCGATGGTGCCCATCTTCTCCAGCATCTTGATCCGGCTCTGCGCCTGGGTGGCCTTCGACGCCTTGTAGCGGAAGCGGTCGACGAAGGACTGCAGGTGCTTGCGGCGCGCGTCCAGGCTCTTCTTCTGCTTCTCCAAAAGCTCGCGCTGCTCGCGGCGGATCCGGTCGAACGTGTCGTAATTGCCGGTATAGGCCTTGAGCTGCCGGGCCTCGAGATGGACGATCCGGTCGGGAATGCTGTTCAAGAGGTCGCGGTCGTGGCTGATCAGGACGAGCGTGCGCGGGTAGCGCTTGAGATAGGCCTCGAGCCAGAGGGCGGCCTCGAGGTCGAGATGGTTGGTCGGCTCGTCGAGCAGCAGGAGATCCGGCTCGGCGAAGAGGGTCGCCGCGAGGGCCACGCGCATCCGCCAGCCGCCCGAGAAGTTGGCGAGCGGCCGGCCCTGCATCGCCTCGTCGAAGCCCAGGCCCTTGAGGATGCGGGCGGCCTTGGCCGGCGCCGCCTCGGCACCGATCTCGTGGAGCCGCATCTCGATATCGGCGACGCGCTCGGCCGCGGGCGAGCGGCCGCGCTCGTCGAGCAGCGCCTGGCGCTCGAGGTCGGCGGCGAGCACCGCCTCGAGCGGTGTCCTGGAGCCGCCGGGCGCATCCTGGGCGACGCTGCCGATGCGCCAGTTGGCCGGCAGCAGCAGCTCGCCCTCGTCCGGCTGCAGCTCGCCCAGGATCAGCCGGAAGAGGCTGGTCTTGCCGGTGCCGTTGCGGCCGACCAGACCGACCTTCTGACCGGGCGCGATCTGCAGGTCGGCCGCCTCGAGCAGCGGCCGACCGGCGATCCGGAGTGTCAGGTTGGTGAGAGTCAGCATGGCGTCGAGGGCGCGAGCGGCAAGGCTGTCGCCTGCGTCGGGCTCAGCCCGGCTGGTCGGCCAGGACGCTGACCTTGACCATGCGGTCCGGGTTGCGCGGCGGCTCGCCCTTGGCCAGGCCGTCGACCAGCTCCATGCCGTCGACCACCCGGCCCCAGACCGTGTACTGGCCGTTGAGGTGCGGGGCGGGCTGGAAGCAGATGAAGAACTGGCTGTTGGCGCTGTTCGGGTTCTGGGTGCGGGCCGCACCGATGGTCCCGCGCTTGAACGGCTCCTTAGAGAATTCCGCCTTGAGGTCGGGTTTCGACGAGCCGCCGGTGCCCGTGCCGGTCGGATCGCCGGTCTGCGCCATGAAGCCATCGATCACGCGGTGAAAGACGACGCCGTCATAGAAGCCTTCGCGCGCCAGCTCCTTGACGCGGGCGACATGCTGCGGGGCCACGTCGGGGAGGAGCTCGACGGTCACGGTGCCGGCCTCCAGCTCGATGAGGAGCGTGTTCTCGGGGTCGAGGCCGTTCTGGGCCGAGGCTGGTGGGGTCATGGCGAGAGCGAGGCCTCCGAAAAGGATGAGAAGAAGATTGCGCATGAGTTGCACGTGTCCGTGTCCCTTGATGTTCATACGGGTGGGGCCACCTGAAGGCGGGGACATAGCGGCTCGGGCCGTTTCGCGCTAGGCGGTGTCCATCGTTTTCCGTCCCGGCGGCCGAGGATCGGCCGAGCCGGCCGTATGCTCGAGGGCCATTTGTCCGAAATCGATGATCGCCAGCGCCTGACCGACGAGGCGGGCCGCCGCCGCACCTTCGCCATCATCTCGCATCCCGATGCCGGCAAGACGACGCTGACCGAGAAGCTCCTGCTGTTCGGCGGCGCCATTCATCTGGCCGGCGAGGTCAAGGCGCGGGGCGACCGGCGCCGGGCGCGCTCGGACTGGATGTCGATCGAGCAGAAGCGCGGCATCTCGGTCACCACCTCGGTCATGACCTTCGACTATGGCAGCTGCACCTTCAACCTCCTGGACACGCCGGGTCACGAGGACTTCTCGGAGGACACCTACCGGACGCTGACCGCCGTCGACAGCGCCGTCATGGTGATCGACGCCGCCAAGGGCATCGAGGCGCAGACCCTCAAGCTCTTCGAAGTCTGCCGGCTGCGCGACATGCCGATCATGACGTTCATCAACAAGCTCGACCGCGAGGCCCGCGACCCCTTCGAGCTGCTCGACGAGATCGAGGAGCGGCTGGCGCTCGATCCGAGCCCGATGAACTGGCCGATCGGCATGGGCCAGAATTTTCGCGGCGTGGCCGAGCGGGCGACCGGCGACCTCCTGCTCCTGAAGCCGGAGGGGCGCGGCACCGACACCGAGGAGCGCGTGAAGCGGCGGAGCAACACCGTGGGCGAGCGCATCGACCCGCGCCAGCTCGAGAAGCTCGACGAGGAGCTGGATCTCGTCGAGGGGGCCCTCGAGCCCTTCGACCACGACGCCTATCGCCAGGGCAACCTGACCCCGGTCTTCTTCGGCAGTGCGCTCCGCACCTTCGGCATCCGCGCCCTCCTCGACCAGCTCGTCGCCGAAGCGCCCTCGCCGCGGCCGCAGCCGGCCGAGCCGGCGCCGGTCGCACCGGACGAGCCGCAGGTCGCGGGCTTCGTCTTCAAGGTCCAGGCCAACATGGACCCCAAGCATCGCGACCGCGTCGCCTTCGTGCGCGTCTGCTCGGGGCGCTTTCGCCGCGGCATGAAGCTGAAGATGGTGCGCCACCAGAAGCCGCTCGCCGTCGCCAACCCGATCTTCTTCTTCGCCCAGGACCGGGGCCTCGCCGAGGAGGCCTTCCCGGGCGACATCATCGGCGTGCCCAATCACGGCCAGCTCCGGGTCGGCGACGCGCTCTGCGAGACCGAGGACCGCCGCTTCACCGGCATTCCGAGCTTCGCGCCCGAGATCCTGATGCGCGTCAGGCTCGGCGACCCGATGCGCGCCAAGCATCTGAGGAAGGCGCTCGAGGACCTGGCCGAGGAGGGCGTCACGCAGGTGTTCCGCCCGCGGCTGGGGGCGGAATGGATCGTCGGTGTGGTCGGCCAGCTGCAGCTCGACGTGCTGAAGTCCAGGCTCGAGGCCGAGTACGGCCTGCCGATCGACTTCGAGGGTGCGCCCTACGTGACCGCGCGCTGGTGCACCGCCCCGGACCAGGCCGAGCTCGAGCGGTTCGAGCAGGCGAAGAAGGCGAGCCTCGCCGACGACCGCGACGGCCAGCCGGTCTTCATGGCCCGCAACAGCTGGGACCTCGGCCGGGTGCAGGAGGATTTCCCGAAGATCGCCTTCCACAAGACGCGCGAGCGCGCCTGATCAGTCGCCCGCCACGCGGTTGAGGAGCTCCTGCCCGGCCAGCCGGCGCTCGAGATTGGCCATGAAGAACCGGGCATGGCACAGCTCCCAGTCGGCGACCCGGTCGCTGCAATGCGGCGTGATCAGCACGTTGTCGAGCCGCCGGAAGGGGCTCGATTCGGGCAAGGGCTCGGTCTCGAACACGTCGAGATAGGCGCCGGCAAGGCGCCGCTCGTCGAGGGCCCGGATCAGCGCCGCCTCGTCGACCACGGCCCCCCGCGACGCGTTGAGGAGAAAGGCGGAAGGCCGCATGGCGTCGAGCAAGGCTGCATCGATCAGGTGCCGCGTGGCCTCGGTCAGCCGGACATTGATGCTGAGATAGTCCGCCTCGGCGGCGATCGAGGCGAGATCGGCGAGCGGCACGACCCGATCGAAAGGCGGCTTTGGCGCAGCCGTCCGGGCGACACCGATGACCCTGAGACCAAGCGCTTTCGCCAGGGCCGCGAAGGCCGTGCCGATCGCCCCGGTGCCGACGATCACAAGCGTCTGCCCGCCGAGGGCGGCGAAGCTCCAGGGTCGCCAGCGTCCCGCATCCTGGTCGCGCAGGGCGCCGACGAAGCCGCGATTGAGGGCGATGAGGGCGCCGAGCAGGGTCTGGGCGAGCTCCTGTGCCAGCACGCCGGCGCCGTTGGTGAGCAGGAAGCCGGGCGGCCCATCGGCGACAAAATGATCGAAGCCGGAGCCACCGACATGCACCCAGTCGAGGCCCGGCCAGTCCCTGAGCCTCGCGTGCTCGGTGCGGGGAAAGCCGTCGGTGACGCAGCTATAGGCGATGGCGGCGGGAAAGCCGCTCAGGGCCTCCAGCCCGGCCGGCTGGCGGATGGGTTGGAACTCGACAGCCGGGAACCGCCGACGCAGCTCCTCCAGGTACTGGTCGACGCCCTCGTGCAGCACGAGCACGCCCATCCTCTTCGCAACCACGTCGTTGGTCCTCCCGCCGGACCCGGGCAAGGCCCGGACCAAAGACGGCTGGCGACGGCGCCGTCAAGCGCCTCAGGCCTCCCGACCGGGGCCGGTGAACATCTGCGG
>Ga0116151_10001360_pt1 | contig 22818 bp, 17 predicted proteins | sample AD_UKC117_MetaG_FD_89893 | JGI IMG/M metagenome (GOLD analysis project Ga0116151, IMG submission 89893) | Active sludge microbial communities of municipal wastewater-treating anaerobic digesters from Hong Kong - AD_UKC117_MetaG | ecosystem: Engineered > Bioreactor > Anaerobic > Digestate... | reverse complement strand
GGAAGGGGAATGCGGACAGTCACGGCATCACTCTTATGCGATTTGCTGCCCACCAAAGATAGAATTTTGGAGATTGGCTGCGGTTCCGGGATCCAGTTGCGTCAGATAAACAGCCAGAGACCACAGGCTCTTGCGGTCGGCACCGATCTGCATTCGTTGGCCCTTGCCCATGCGCAAAAACAGAGAACGGATACTCCTCGCTCCGTGAGTAGCTCGCCCGTACAATTTGTGCAAAGTGACCTCCATCATTTACCCTTTACCGACGATGAATTTGATTTCATTGTGGCACTTGATGTCTTCGATCAGATAGGGGTACAGCTGCGGCAAGCACTCAACGAGAGCCGACGTGTGTTGCAACCGGGGGGGCATCTCTTGGTGCGCGTCAGCGCCTATGCCTGGCTAATGGGTGAACACGATCGTGCCTTTCACACGGCACAACGCTACAACCAAAGAGCGTTGGCCCCCATCCTGGTAGAAGCGGGCTTTACCATTATGCGGAGTACACACGCCAATGCCCTCTTTGCACCGCCGGTCATTGGGTTGCGTTTGCTTCAGCGTTGGACACATTTGCCCCACAGGGAGCAGCTCTATACCAATTCGCTTAGCAATCGGCTGTTGGCCGCGGCTCTACAATGGGAGGCAATCTGGTTGCGTTCCCACAATCTGCCCGCCGGCATCAGCCTGTATCTCCTGGCAAGGAAGGAATCATGACCATCGATTCACCAGCAAACCAAACAACAGTTGTTCCCAAAGCGATGACGGAAGAGCCTTTGGTCTGCACGGTACTGCCCACCTATAATGAGCGTGATAACATCGAACCGCTGATCCGCGGCGTCCTAGCTAGCGCCATCACATCCCATCTCGTGCTGGTGGTTGATGACAACTCCCCCGACGGCACGGGCGATGTGGTCGCGGCGGTGGCTGAAACGCTGAACTCACCGGAGAAAACGCAAGTCCATCTTGTGCGACGGGTCGGCGAAAAGGGGTTGACGTCGGCGATTCAGCGAGGCATCGATGAGGCGATTCACACCCATCACGCGGCCATTGTCACCTGGATGGACTGCGATCTCTCCATGCCACCGGAAGATATTCCCAAACTCATCCGGCTGATCGTTGATGAAGGGGCGGATCTCGCCGTCGGTTCACGCTGGATTCCGGGCGGTGCCGATATCGCCCACGGAACCATGGCGCGCACGCTGAGTTGGCTCATCAATCACTTTGCCATGTTGTTGGTGGGACGCCAGGTCCATGACTACACGAGCGGTTTCATTGCCGGGCGCGCGGCGGTTTTCGAACAGTTGCGTCTGCACGGGGATTACGGTGAATATTGTATTGATCTGCTGGGGCGAGCGCAACGGGCCGGTTACCGCATCCGCGAAGCACCCTATGTCTGCGTACCACGCACCGCCGGCGACAGCAAGACCGGTGCCAATCTATGGGATTATCTCGTTAAGGGCAGAAAGTATGTAGCTACCGTGTGGCGATTGCGCTAAGATATGTTAAGATTTAGTGCATAATTTCTGCGCTCATCAGCCGAAAGTGTGAGTTGAGCACCGGAGCAGTTCATCACAACCTCTGACAACTCACACTTTTCACAGATGAGCCAAGTTCTGCGAGTTTCTGCCAGAGGAGAAGATCTTATGTTGACACGGGTTTATGTCAACAACTTCAAATGTATGGTCAACTTTGAGCGAAAATTGTCTGCACTCAATCTGTTACTGGGTGCAAACGGCTCAGGTAAATCTACCTTATTTGAGGCGCTGATGAACTCACCACTTACCGTAAGCTCGAAAAAGAAAGTGACTGTGCCTCATCGGTCCAGCACCTTGCGCTCCAGATCTGCCCTACAGGGTTATCGACAGACGCACCACAGTCACTACATTTTGCCTGCAATGAGTTGAAACGAATTCTATAATCTATGTTAAAACCCGCAGAACTAACCCTGGAAGAGATGGGCGATCTCGCCGCCATCATCCCCGCCGCCGATCCGGAAGTCAAGGTGCGTTACCGTCCCATCCCTGATTTTGACGAGGGCACCAATCAGTCGACGCGCCGCTCGCTCATCCCGGTTTGTGAACCAACGCTCACCGGCAACGAGATGAAGTATGTGCAACAGGCGGTGGAGACCAATTGGATCTCCTCTGCCGGCAGCTTCATTCGCGAATTTGAAGCCAAGTTTGCCCAGGCATGTGGCGTCAAATATGGTATTGCTTGCGCCAATGGCACCGTTGCCATGCATCTGGCAATGGCAACGCTGGGGCTGGAGCCGAGCGATGAGGTGATCATCCCCACCTTTACCATGATTGCGACGATCAATGCCGTCACCTATTGTGGCGCGACCCCGGTGCTAGTCGATATGGAGCCCGAGTATTGGCAACTTGATATTGAGCAGGTGGCGGCCAAGATCACGCCGCGCACCAAGGCAATTGTCCCGGTGCATATCTATGGCCACCCAACCGACATGGATCCGTTGATGGCGCTGGCTGAGCATCATGGGATCAAGGTGATTGAAGACGCGGCCGAAGCTCATGGCGCGGAATACAAAGGCAGGCGCACCGGCGGCTTGGGTGACGCGGCGGGCTTCAGCTTCTACGGCAACAAGATTATCACCACCGGCGAAGGCGGCATGGTTACCACCAATAACCGTGAGATTGCGCGCCTGGCCTGGAATTTGCGGGATCACGCCTTCAGCACGGAGCGCCATTTCTGGCATAAATATGTTGGCTTCAACTATCGCATGACCAATTTGCAAGCGGCGGTGGGACTGGCACAGGTTGAACAGTTGGATCACTTTGTCGAACGGCGCCGCCAGAATGCACTGGAATACAATTGTCGACTTCACGGCATCCCCGGCATTCGGACGCCAAACGAAGCCGCGTGGGCCAAAAATGTCTATTGGATGTACGGCATTATGGTCGACGAAGCAGCCTATGGCATGAATCGTGACCAATTGCGCCAGGTGCTTGCCGACAATGGCATTGAGACACGCACCTTCTTTATTCCGATGCACTGCCAGCCGGTCTACTGGCACCAGTTCAAGGGGCAACGCTACCCAGTGGCAGAAGAGCTCTGCCGCACCGGCTTCTATTTGCCCTCAGCAACTTCCCTAAACTTGGACGAACTGGAGTACATTGCAAGTGTAATTCGTGAGGCATGTCCGCAGCTTTCATAAAGCGCGCATAGGGGCGGCAAACCGCAATTGCAAAATTTCCCAGAAAACTGTATTGGTCAACCTGATGATGGAATCACGCAAAGCCGCCAAGTCGCCAAGCGACAAGAGAAACTTGGCGTTCTTGGCGGCTTTGCGTGAGCGTATTTTCTTTCTGGATCAGATTGACCACCACAAATTTCCCAGAAAACGTGCGATTTCGCTGTTGGTCAACAAGCTGTTGAACTCCCGCAAAGCTCGCAAAGGTGCAAAGGTTATACCGAGATAAGTCTCGTGAATAGGTCCGCAAATTCTTATTGCGTTTGACAGGTTGATCAATGTGCGGTATCCTACGCTCTGAGAGTTTCCTGCTACAGTTTGATGACCAATGGGACAGCCATGAAACCGTTGCGCGCTAGGAAAGAGTCCGCCGGAAGCGGGCAAGCACCGGAAAAGAAATAAACGGTCCGAGCCGTTCTTTTGCGCTGTCCATTATATCCGCTTCCACAACGCCACACCGGAGCTTCCGGGTGGCGTTTTTTGTTGGGGAATTCTATGCCACCGATGATGTTTCCCTATCCACCACGAAAGAGAGGAACCAAATGGACCAGGATTACACCGTTCCCGGCTTTGATGCGGCGGGCATCGCGGCCGGAATCAAAAAAAATGGGGCGCCGGATCTGGCCTTGATTGCCAGCCGCGTATCCTGCCGCGCCGCCGCCACCTTTACCAAGAATAAATTCCCCGCAGCCCCAGTACTTTACGACAGACAGTTGCTATCCTTCAATCCAACAGGCATTCATGGCGTCATCGTCAACAGTGGCAATGCCAATGCCTGCACGGGAGTGGAAGGGATGGCCAATGCCAAACGCATGGCGGAGGCCGTGGAAGCGGCATTGGGTGCCAACGACAACAGTGCCTTTGTGATGAGCACCGGTGTGATCGGCGTACAGCTCCCCATCGACAAAGTTACCGCCGGTGTGCCCAACGTGGTGGCAGCACTGCGTCCCGATGGTTGGGAGGATGCGGCCCGTGCCATCATGACCACCGACACACGCCCCAAGCTCTTTACCCGTACAGCAACAATTGAAGGACAGCCCGTCCGCTTCACCGGCATCTCCAAAGGCGCGGGCATGATCCACCCCGATATGGCGACGATGCTCAGCACCATCGTGACTGACGCTGCGATAACGCAGCCGCTCCTACAACAGGCGCTCACAGCCGCAGTAAACAAGAGCTTCAACCGCATCAGTATCGACGGTGATACCAGCACCAATGATACCGTGTTGTTGCTAGCCAATGGCATGGCAGAGAACAGTGAGATCGCCGAAGTGGGCAGCGATGGCTATCACGAGTTCGTCAAAGTATTGACCATGATCTGTACTGATTTGGCGCAGGCGGTGGTGCGAGATGGGGAAGGGGTCACCAAATTTGTGACCATTCAGGTCAACGGTGCGCTCAGCGATGCCGACGCCCATTTGGCCGCCAACACCATTGCCGTCAGTCCGCTGGTCAAGACGGCCTTCTTCGGAAGCGATGCCAACTGGGGCCGCTTCGTGATGGCGGTGGGTCGCTCCGGCGCAGAGGTACAACCAGAAAAGTGCGATATCTATGTCAATGGTGGGCCAGATGAGCTGGAACGGATGGATGAGTTACAGTTGGTGGCGGCGGGTACACCGTTGCAGTACGCCGAAGCCGATGCTATGGAACGCTTTGGCCAGCCGGAGATCGACGTACGGATTGAACTCAACCTCGGCCAGGGGAACGCGACCGTCTGGACATGTGATCTCAGCTACGACTATGTGAAGATCAATGGAGACTATCGCACGTAGTACCAGTGGGCAGAAGTCAGTAGACAGTTGTCAGTGGGCGCATAAACGGATTACTGCTGACTGATAACTGTCCACTCATTTACGCCGCAGTGCACTAGCGTTGCACCATGGGAATGAAGATCAACTGTCCAGGAGGAATATCGACAAAGCCCCAACCGGTTAAAGCCGGGCAATCCGATGTTTGTTCGCACTGTTCCAGATCCGTGAGGCGACGATCTTCGGTGCTTTGCCAGTAGGTCGTTAGCCATTCATCCCAGGTGGAATCCGCGGCCCAACGCAGATTCAGATCACTATACAACGTAAGGCGCTTTTCTTCATCGGCTGACGTTGGCCAGTAGATACTGAGCCCACCCACGCCTTCCCACTGTGCCGTCGTACGCAACGAGTCGCCGGCGTGTTGGTGATACTCGCCCACAACGGTAGCGCGAATTGCCTGCTGCAACGCCAGGGCAGCCGAGACAATAGCCTCGTTTTCCCCAAAGGAGGTGGCGATCTGGCCAGCAAGATCATAAAGGTCAACATAGGTGTCGGAACTGTCAACAAGACCGTCGTAGTTACTGTCGAATAATGAGGTTGCCGCAATAATCTGATCAACCTTGGCAAGCTGTGCCGGCAACAGCGGTTGAATGGTTTCCACCAAAGCGCTTGTTGTGGACATAACCTCGGTCATGCCGGCCAACGCCATTAAGGAAAAGGTATAGTCGATATTGGGGACACGGCTGAGCAGTGCCACTTCTGCTGCCAGCCACCGTTCGCCCAACGTCTGTGCATCAAGCCCTTCGGCGACGTGGGGCAGTAGCTGGTCATAGGGGAAGGTAGCCCACTTGGTATTTTCCGAAGCGAGAAGATAATCGACACTATCGTGGACTTCGTAGGCGACCTCGGCCATGGCCATTGAGCACGCATCCAGATAGAGCAAGTCGATGCCTTTGCCCGTGAGTTTTTTTGCTTGTTGCAATGCTTCGCCCAAGGCACGGGTCGATAGTGACCGTGACGTTACCGTGCCGTCACCCGAAGTGTCATCCCAGAGCATGCCGCCGGCAATATCGGAGAAGGGCCCATTCTGCTCGGTCCACCCCCGTGGTTGAGCAGGCAGACCGTTGGCGCCCCAACCAGATCCATGACCAACCAGCACCAAAATGACTTGTGATGCATTGGGGCGCTCGTAAAGGGCATTGACAATAAACATGGCAAGCAGGTCGCGTTGGGCCGTATCTTCAATCTGTTCGAAGAGGTTGACGCCTCGGCGATAACGCCCACACTCCAGAAAGCCGGTTACGATGCTTGGGCAGGTTGGATCGTCATCGTGTTCCAGCAGGAATTCATAGCTATTATTGTCACCATAGCCGTCAATGAGTAGCTTTATGGTGAACGCATCGGGTTTCGCGCCCAGTTCCAGGTTGTTGATCAGCTTACCCCATTCACTGGAAAGGTTATTATCCAGACCCGCATAGACGAGCACAAGCGGCTTCGTTGATGTATCGATGCGGCGGCATTCACTCCCACTGGTACCGGTCACCGAGGAAACGGTTGCCAGCCACGCCAACATGGCGTTATCCTGAGGCAGACAGATCTGGGTGCTTTGAAAGAAGAGAATTTCCAACGTTCGCAGATTTTGCAGGGTTGGCGGCAAATCACCGGCAAAGTTATTGCCATAAAGATAGAGTTCACGGAGTGCCGTAAGGTTTCCAAGCGTGCTCGGCAATTCGCCAACAAGCACATTCTCTGCTAAATTAAGGTATTCCAAATGCGCTAGACTGCCAATGGAAGCGGGAAGTGTGGCCGCCAACGCATTGTTGGAGAGGTCAAGCCGCATCAGCTCCGGTAGCAAATCGAGATTGGTCGGGAGAAGCCCCTGGAGATGATTGCCGGGCAGCACAACTGCAACAATATGGGGACGACCACTCTCATCCGTTGCGCAGACCAACCCATACCAGGAACATGGATCGGCGGTGACAAACCACCCTTCGTTGTTCCGCCAAAACGCACCATTGGTCTGGACATATAATGCTTGCAGCGCGGCACATTCACTATCGGGGATCGCAGTGCATGGATAAAACGCGCCAAGGCGTGTAACCGTAATTGTGGTGGGATCGGCGGGATCCGGTGTTGTGGGATCGTCAGTCACTAGCGGCGGCTCATCTGCGCTGGAAATCACAGCTTGATTGTTGAGTTCGGCAGTTGTAGCTGTGTTGGCAAAAGAAGCAGCAATTTCAACCTGAAAGGTAATAAGCACCGGTTCAACTACGGCGGCTACCGTTCCCATATCGACCATAATGGTATTGGTGGTGACAGGAGTAGGTTGCACAATCGTACCAGCTGTGGTGTGCAGCGTACCAGAGAGCAGTGCACTGATCGGATCAAGCGAATCAGTAACGACCACATTGGTGGCGGCAGCGTTACCCAAATTGCCCACCGTAATGGTATAGGCTAGCGTGTCACCGGGCGAAGGGAAACCGCTCCGATCAGCGTCCCGCTGCAGCGTGACAATTTTGGTGCCGTAAAGCGCCGGCGCGCTGACCGTAGTGGTCACAACTCCGTAATTGGGAAGATGGGGATCGAGCGTGGCCGACGTTATGACAACAGTATTGGTCAAAACAGTACGCAGCGGCAATGTTGGTGTCGTTTGCGCGGTAATAGTCAACGTCACAACCTCACCGGCAGCCCAAAGATCTTGATGACAGCCAATGACGCCGCTGTTACCTACCAGAGGCGCGGTACAATCCCAGCCGACGGGGGCTGTAAACGATCGGTAGGTGACCGATGCCGGAAGCGTATTGGTGATATGAGGGCTAACGGCCGCGTCAGGACCATCGTTGGCGAAGACCACTGTGTAGGTAAGGGGTTCACCGGGAGCGATCGTCGCCGGTGCTTCTTGGCGCACTTGCAGATCGGCTGCGTCCGGTGGGAAGGCAATCTGTTGGACGTTTGACAAGATGACATTTTGGATGCCGATGGGCAGCAGTTCGACAACCGGCTCAATAATGCTGGCATCGCGCAGTTCCGCCGTCAGCAACCCGGTGGGGTTGCTACTCTTGAGACAATCCAACTTGGCATCGATCCGCACAACGACGGCCGTATCGGTGGCTTCCAGATCATCCAGGCGGATGACGCCAATGAGTTCGGCTTCGGTGGCGGGATTTTCGTAGAGCGAGCCCCCTTGTGGCCCACCGGCAGGTTCAAAACGTTCGTCGATCAGAGTTGCCGTACTACCACCATCATCATCGATAGCATCATCGACTTGGTTTTCTCCTGCGACGAGATCAGAGATTTCACCGTAATTTACAGCAACATTCACAATATCAACAAAACCGGCACCGGGAGATGAACGGGTATTGCCTTGAAAGGCGACAGTAAATTCAAGCGTTTCGGCAGTTGCCGGCTCTGCGATCGCTACATAGGCAAAGTACGTAACAATATCACCACAGGTGAAGTCGCTGCCGACGAGCGCGTTGACCACATCCACGCGTAAGGTACGGTCGTCAAAGGCCCCTCCACCGGTGGCATGGTCGTAGGAAGACGGGGCAGCTGCGATCCATTCAATAGTATAGTCCACGGCACCAGCGGTTACCGGTATTGCTTTCATCAAAAGAAGCATAGCCAACGCCGGCAAAAGAAGTGCCGTGGGAACATTCAAAAACTTTTTGTTTGTTCGCCAAAGCAGGTTTCGGCGTGGCACACTGGTGCATAGATCAGGAGATAAGGGGAAACGATACATTTGCATTGGGGCCCTATAGTAAGTATCTTGAATGGATTTCCAGGTTTCACACATTAGTGTTTATCCCGATTAATTTTTGCTGGTGAGAGCCGCTCACTCGGGATAATGGAAATGAACCAAAGCGGATTTGCTCTGCCAATCCGTTCTCGGTGCGTAAGTCATGGCTAACTATCATCACACTTGCTGTGCACAGGCTTACTTAGGAATTGTTGAAGTTGTTGCTTCAGCTCTTTGGGGCGAATTGGTTTATGTAAGAAATGTGACGCACCACTATTTTTTGCCTTTGCCTTTATTTCGGCAGAACTAAAGGCACTCAACAAAATGATGGGGACAGCCGAGTGCGTGCGGATATGGGTACAGGCACTGAGACCATCCATGATTGGCATCATAATGTCCATCAGAATGAGATCAAATGTATACTGTGCAAAAGTGGAAACCGCTTCCGCACCATTTGCAACAGCAACGACATGATAGTTTTCCCGCTCCAAAAGCATTGTGAGCAAACGCCGTAAGGCGGCGTCATCCTCAACAACGAGCACGCGTGCTTCGAAGACCGGCATCGGATGCAATGTTTGCGATGCTTTGGGCAGCAGCTTTGGGAGTCGTGAGGAAAGTATAGGGAACAGATTTTCATGTTGGATGAGAGGTGCAAGCATGGATGCGCTTCCTGTCCAGAATTAACATAACGCAGCAATATGGTAAGTCATTATACAACAAATTATCTACTAGCGGATCCTAACTTTGCACGGTTTGATCCTAACTTTCAACTAGCTGTTTACACAATTTGTCGCTTTGGGATAGCGTCGGAACGGACACGAAGGATATACCATGGTTGCTAACCAACGGAAAACTTCGTTTGCTACGGAAGTAGAACAGGCACTAAAGCATTACCAGGATCCGGAATGGATGGGCGCGAACTCGCCGTTGGCATCCCCCTACTTTTTGGGCAGAAGATTACCCGCTAGCGCCGTTGAGTCAAACGCGCGCGGTGAACATTTACAACGTCTCTTGACGGAGTGTACAGATGCGCTCACGGGGCGCTACGCTGGGCGCTATCAGACAATCATCCGTGAATACTACTTCAACAACCAAACTGTCAAAGTGGTCTGTCAACAGATCAATCTAGGTCACAACAGCTTTCATCTCAGCCGACACGAGGCGATTGTGGCGCTTGCGGAATTGCTCATCAAACAGATGAATCCCGCGCTGCGTCTTGAAACACCGCCACAACATGGTGTGCTCTGGGAACGTGCGACGATCCTGGAACAAAGCCTCGCGGCGATCCACAAGCACCAGAGTGTTACATTACTGGGCAGTAGCGGCCAAGGCAAAAGTGTTTTAGGCAGCAGCATTGCTCTGGCGAGTCAACGCGCCTGTTTTTGGTATACCATCCGCCGCGGGCTCAATGATCAACTCGAAGCACTGCTCTTTGCGCTTGGCTACTTTTTACATGAGTGTGGCTCTTCCACGTTGTGGCTTGAGCTCGTTGCCGAGGGCGGCAACCTCAAACCAGAACGTCTCACCGCCATCATTCGCTATGCGTTGGAGCAGTTGCGGCCTGTTCCACTTCTCTGCATCGACGAGATTGAACAGCTGATGCCATCGGAAGAGGCCAACCACGTACCAATTATCCGCCTCTTGGAGAGTCTGCGTGGGCAGGCACCGCTGCTCCTCATTGGCCTCCAGCCTGCGGTAGAAACAGATCTCTTCTTTACACTCACGGGGCTCTCCATGGGCGCCACAGAGCAATTATTGGTCGGCGCAAATTACCCACAGTCACGGGAGATCATCGCACAAATTCACGAATACACCCAAGGCAATCCCCGTCTGCTAGAACTCTCCATCATGTTGTTGACACGGGGCGAGACCGTCGATGACTTACTCGGCGCCTTGGCTGCGCAACCGTCGGTGGAATTTCTATTAAATCGCATTTTACAACGTTTGACCAATATGGAACGGGCTATTATGATGGAATTGGCGATCTATCGCCGTCCCGCGCCGGTAGATTTGTGGTCCACCGCGAAAACAGGCGAAGCGCTGGCGCAACTCAGTGCTTTGCGCTTGTTGTCACACGACCGACAAGGAGGAATCACTCTGTTGCCGGCTTACCGCACCCTGCTGGCGCGTCGCATACCGGAAGGAAAGCGACGCGAACTCCATGCGTTGGTAGCGCAGCGCCGCGAACGCTATGGCGACTATACCGCTGCCGCCTATCACTTGGTCGCCGCCGGCCAGGAAAGCGAGGCGATTCAGCTCTGGTACATGCATCGTCAAAGCCAGATCAATCAAGGGCAAGCACAGACGGCATTGGCCATCTTCCGCGATCTTTCTCGCAACGACCTCGCGCCACCGATCCAAGAGATGTTGGTATTAATTCGGTCGGAGTTGCTGGCGCTAACCGGTCGTGGCCACCAATCCATCGAGGATATTGACTCAATCCTTTGGCAGACTCCCGTGCTGGCGATTGAGGCCCATCAGTTGCAAGGCCGCATTGCCAACGATCAGAGCAACTTTCACACGGCCGAACAGGCGTTTGCCAAAGCACTCGAGATTGGCGAGGCGCTAGTTGGGGCGCGGCTCAGCACAGTACACTGTGTACTTGGTTGGCGCCACCTTCGCGAGCGCAAAATCGCTGCGGCATTTGAGGAAGCACAGCGAGCACGCTACGAGGTGGAGCAATTTGAAGGGGAGTTGCAACGTGAAATTGCCAACTTTGCCGCCGCCGAACGCCATTTTCATGCGGCGCTCCAGATTGCCCAAGAACTCAACGATGCCGCCAGCATTGCCAAAACCGCCAACAGCTTGGCAGTCCATTATCTTTTCCAAGGGGAGACTGAGGCGGCAAAACAGTACTTGACAGTGGCCGCGGATCATTATGAACAGGTAGGCAAGGTGATTCCACTGGCATCGCTACAGATCAACTGGGCGATTGTGCACAATCTGGCGGGCGAACATCACCAAGCACTGGCAGCAGCCCAGTTGGCGCGACTGCGCCTGGCACGCTATGGTCCCATTGCGCCGCGACAAGAGGCTTTGATTTTGCAGGCAATGGCGGAAGCACACTTGGGCCTGGGCAATCTCAACGAAGCCGCCACCTATGTGCAAAAGGTTGTCGACCTGGAGGAAGTGGATGTGCTGACCGATGCCTACTGTACCTTTGGCCAAATCCAAGCGCGACGAGAACAGTGGGACGAAGCTGTTGAATTGGTGCGCCTTTCAATCCGCATGGCGATTAACAACGAAGATACCTACTATATCGGTTATGGTTGGCGTGTCCTTGGCCAAATCCTGCGTGACGCAGGGCGCCCGGCTGAAGCGCAGGAAGCTTTGGGCACAGCGCTGACCTACTTTGAAGAGCTGAATCTGGTGAAAGAGTGTGCACAGATCAATGTGATGTTAGATGCCCTTGGCCCAGTGACTCAGTAGGCGCGTCCAGCACCACCCCTGATACGACAGACGTTATGGATGGAAATATGCAAAACGAACGACTTTCGCAACAGATTGCATTCTTGTTGGAATTAGACAAACTGAAGCGTGTCCTACGCCGCACGAAACCGGTCGGCAGCGAGCGCTACGAAGATTCTGCGGAACACAGTTGGCATTTGGCGATGATGGCATTGCTGCTGGCAGAATATGCGGATGAAACGGTCAACGTGAGTCGGGTGATACAGATGGTGCTGATCCACGATATCGTGGAAATCGATGCCGGGGACACCTTCCTCTATGACACCGCGGCACGGCAACAGAAACAATTGGAAGAAGCCGCGGCAGCCCAGCGCATCTTTGGTTTGTTGCCGCCTGATCAGGCGACAACGCTGGTCGATCTATGGCAAGAATTTGAAGCACGAGAGAGTGTGGATGCGAGATTCGCCTATGCCCTCGATCGGCTAATGCCCTTGCTTCAGAACTACCACAATGCAGGCTATACATGGCAAGAGAATGGTATTCACAAAGCACAGGTATGGGAAGCCAACCAACGCATCAGTGACAGTTCCATCCAATTGTGGCACTTTGCCCAGCATCTCATCCACGACGCCGTCGAACGAGGTTACTTACGCCCGTAAAGCGCTACATTTGTAGTGGTCAACGTGATAGTGGAATCGATTCGTTCACGCCAAGGCGCAAAGCTCGCAAAGCTCCTCGAGTTCTTTGCGCCTTGGCGCGCTTTGCGTGAGTTCAACATCAGCTTGGCCACTACATTTACACAAGGTTTGGCATACCGCCGGTAAATTTCTTATGAATTGTTTGCATGCGTTTGCGGTTCACTCCCAAATCAGAATAGCCCAACCGTGCGGCGGAACGAAAATGGACAACATGGTTCGCTCCGTCAATGGAAAACTCCACATCGTCGACAAATCGAAAGATAAGGGAACGGAATTCCACATGAAGATAATCGGCTCGGTCCTCAACAACCGTTGTACGCGGCAACTCATTGATTATCTGCAGTAGCTTTGCCTTGGCATCTGCCGTGGATCCCTCAAAAGCCATTGGCGGCATATAATGGGTTTCATCCTTGGGATTGGCTTGTGACGAGACACAATTGGGGCTGTCCGGACAAGGCGCTAGCGAATTCACAGGTTACCTCCATCAACTCTGGGTACTATGGAAAGGATCGGGTCGATCATCAACGATAGTTTCTCAGAAAAAATTCGTGGTACTACACCTCTATTTGACCCGTGACCATATCACGAAACTTTTTCTGAATGTCGACATATGTATGGAGGCTAGCATAGCAGGCGAGGAAGATATGTCAGTGTGCTCTCCTCCCATTATTGCCCGACTGGCTTCCAGCAGCTGGGTCCGAAGTGGCAGCACACTTTTCATGTCTTGGCTGAATATACATTTTGGGGACAGAGTTAGGGTCGCCGCATTCCACGGTGACGGACTCCGCTGCGGGCATAGCTTGTGGATTGTGGCAGCGTGGGACTTGGCCGCGTGAGAATTGTTTCCGCAAGCCGGCAGAAAAGGACATGGCGCACCAAAAGCTGATAAAGGGGATCGGTGAGTGCTTCTTCCAGTGCTTGGTTTTCATCATTTTCTGTATAGTTATCAAGATCATGATCACTCTTGCCGGAGTCTTTCATAGGATAGTCATTTTCGTCGTGAGCGCCCATGGGATCCTTCTCTTCCTAGCCATCTGCTTATCAACGTTCATTGTTTCATTCAGTTACATCCTATGATAACAACAGCGCACTTTCATGACCATAGGCAAATGGTACCAGCACCTCTGCGCAAAAGTGCAGATAAGTGTACTGATCAACAAGATGGTGGCACCAATCAGTTCACGCCACGGCGCAAAGCTCGCCAAGCACTTGGCGAGCTTTGCGTGAGTTCACCATCTTGTTGACCAATACAAAAATGCGGAAAAGAGCCTCAATCTAGCTGATAATCCCAACCAAAATCTGCCCCCAAGAAGAAGAAGGCACCTGGTGTTAGTGTCACGGGAATTTGCGCGATACCACTCCCATCACCAGCCGGTGCAGTCCATTCGCCTGGGATAAGGATTGCACTGTTCCCATTTGCACCGGCATCCACAACAACACAGTAGGTTCCACTGGTGAGCAGATCAAAGTAGTAGGCCCCACCTGACGCCGTTGTCGCCGTGCGGATTGGGAAATCAGCCAGGGTTGTACAATCGCCTTCATACAGCTCGACCGTGACATCCGCCAATCCTTCTTCACCTGCCTCCCAAATGCCATTTGCCTCCTGCAGCCCCGCCTTACAGCTGGCATTGGGATTGGCAAACATCCCCGTGACCGGGCAGAAGTCGTTCCAGATGACACCCGTCAGTGCCGTGGAGCCGGCGCAAAGCCACTCGGCGTAGAACGGTGGATTGGCGTATCCCCAGTCGGCCATGTACTCCCACGAAGCTGGATTGGCTTCCGCATAGGTGGTCACAGCGGCACACGCGGCATCGACATCGGGCGTGCTACCATAGGCTGTCAAAAAGGCATCCGCCGCGCCCTGAATGGCCGGTGTGGTAATGGCGGCGCGCGCCGCGGCCGCGTTGGCCGGATCGTTGTACGCTGAATAGCTCACCACAAGGCGGAAGCGGGTGAAATCTTGGAGCAACCCCAGCATCTCTGGACCATAGCTGTAGGGGCAATCATCGAGCGTTAACGAGGCATCGGCCAACAACGCTTCATATTGGGCAATGGGATAGCCGCCACTTTCGGGGGCATTGGCCAGATCGTACATGCGATTCTCTGCCACCAAGCGATGATAGTAACAGGTCGTCGGATCATACTCGGTACCCGATAGCTGATAAGGCCCACCGGCAAAGGAGGCAAAGGTTTCCGTGCGTTGTCGGATCGGACCGGCCCCGACGGAACCGATGGCACCACCGTGGACGACAACTTCGCGGCCTGGAGTGGACGGAAACACGTCGTCGATGGTGTAGGTGGCTGTCTCCATGGTGGGGTGGCCATAGATCCAGTCAGTGTAGGCATTGCCATCCCATTGCTCGACCTTGAGTTCGCTGACACAGGTGTGGGCACCACAGTAGGTATTGGTCCAGACAAGGTTGCGACCGCCATTGCGGTTGAGGTCATCAACGGTCAGCAACGCAATCGTGCCGTCACCGTCGACTTCATGGACAAGACCATAGCCACCACTGCCCCCGTGATAGACGAGCAATTTCCCCACCGGGAAGACACTGACACTCGTATCGTGGATGACGACGACCACATCGTTTTCAAAGACGTCATCGAGTGCATACTGGGCAACGACACCGAGATCACTGGTGATTACACCGCAGCCAGTCAACCACGTCTGCAAATCGCTCAACGAAGTGCCATCATTGAGCTGCGAGGCAATCGCCGTGCTGTAGCCGGCAAAGTCGCTTGGACACGTTGCGCCGCCGGCACCGGGGATCCAGAGCCGATGGCCCACAAAGAGCCAGCGGAAGAGATGGATATGACCGGGGTTGGCAGCCTGCAGGTCGCGCACGGAGATGCCGAATTCTCGGGAGAGAGAATACCAGGTATCGCCGCTCTGGACAGTATACCACTGGCCGGGACCACGGTCGGCCTGTGCCTGTGCGCGGCCCGGGTCGTAGCAGGTGGTGCACCAGAGCAAGGCGGCACAAATGAACGCCAAGACGATGCGATGAGACAGCGTAGGCGCCTCAAGTCCTTCGGTGTGTAGGTGAATGTGCTTCATGAATCCTCCTTGGTAACAGAATAAGCGTTATCCCGATTTGCTCGCTCGGGGTTGTCATATCCCGAGTCGCTATGGGGATTTGACAATCCCCTTCGAACGGCTTTTCACCAGCAAAAACAGATCGGGATAAACACTAATGAAATTCAGTGTTCACGTGGCACATCGTGATCATGGAGCGGCGTGTGGCGATGGAAGACACCATGTTGATGTAGCCGCTGGTGGAGTCGATTGTAGGCGCTCTCCAATGTCGCTCGTAGCTCTTTAAACCGCTGTGCTTGCGGACGGGGTGCTAATGTATCGACATAGGCTATGGCGCCCTCGATCTGTTCAAGCACCTTCATGGCATCGGGGGCAGCAAAGAGCGATCTGCCGTCGACAACGAGCTGAATTGCACTGCTGTGTGCGGCGATCTGTTCGGGCCGGTCGTGGTAACTGCCACGTACTCTCAGGGCAATCCATGTTGAATGGTCAACGACAATGCGATTATTACCCCTAGCCTGTAGGGCACCGTGACCATCATTTGCGGTCACGGCGATCGCTTCGGCAGTCAGTCCCCCCACCACAATTTCGACGGCACTGATCGGCACCGTTGCAGACTCGACGCGCCAACTGACATCCACGGTGCCGCCACCCGCCGGCAGCGCCACCTGCCCACCGGGCACGACCCCTTCTACCGTAACTTCAATAAGCGGCCCAACCGTGACAAAAGTATTCCCGGCACGTACGGCAGCCATCCAGTTTTCATAACTCAATTCGCGATCACCGAGGTGGGCATAGGTGCGAATCCCCCCCAACAAAGACGCGGCAGCCATTTTGTCCGATCCCCCGACGACGGGGATCTGATAGCCCAGATTCAGATAACGGTACCAATCCGCCAGACCATAAGGACTGACTTGCATATTGTTGGGGTTGAGTGGATTGAAGGTCATCATTTCCATCGCATTGACCACGCCAAGAACAATGTCGGCGGCGCGTTCGAGTTGGGGATTGGGGGCATGGGGCAGCACTACCAGGCCACCTTGATCAATGCAGCGTTGCGCCCACTCCGCCATTGTCACTTCAAGCGGATCGCCCAGTGCCGACTCAGTGGGGCCACCGGTACAGAGCGGATGAATCATCTGACCACTGTAACCAAGCAAAGAGATGTGGCCAAGGGTTTGCATACGGTTCTCCGTGCCAACCCGGACGAGAAATTCGCCGTTGCCGCCGAACTCCTTGGCACCCAATGTGGTCCTGCCATCGAAATCCGTTACATTGCTGAACATCTCTCCCCATTGGCTTGCCAACAAGTTGACCACATTGACACCCTCGGCTTGCCCCTCCAAGAGAGCTGTAGTGGGGCTGAGAAAGTGGACATGGGTATCTGCCGTGACCCAGCCCTGTTCCCGCCAATGCAACACACGCTCCAGTTCGAAGATCAACTCGTTGGTTTCGGGCGTGATCGTCACTTTGGTGCGCACAGGCTTGATCTCATGCCCCTTGGTCAGTTCAACATAGACTTCACCCAGCGGAAGATCGACCACACATTCACCGTTGATATAGGCATATTGCTGATTGCCATTCACAAACTCACCGTAGTTATCCTCAAACCAGTGGGGATTGACGCGACGGTGGTTGCCGCGTGGCGGGAGATACTCACCGTGGGCACCATGCATGTGAAACCGCACGGCAACCGGTTGGTGACTGGTCTTTTCGACAACACGCACAGTAACTGGGCGATGGGCCGGTGCCACAGCAATCAGACCATTATCAGCAGAGGGCTCGGCGGCCAACGCGGCCAGATCATAGATCAATGGTATGTCGCCCCTGGTTGGCACGTACAGTTTGGCTTGGGGATGAGCCACATACTCGACGATAACAGTATTGGTCGCCGCTTGTGGCTGCACCAGCGAAGCATCACTTAACCACTGCGCTTCATCATAGTTAAGCGCTGCGCGGGCTGAAATCACAACGCCCAAATCAATGGTCAGCCCTTCCATTTCACCCAGCTTGTTGAGTGCCATTCCTTCAGGCAAAGTCAACCGCGCTTTGCGGCGCAACCCTGGGCGCAGCGGATGGTCCGTGAGTTCTGTCGTTGAGATGGCATAGACAACGGCGCGTTCTTTCTGTGGAACGCAGAGCAGGCGACGAATTGGGCGATCGGGATGGGGATTGGGCAAAGCGTAGATCCAGAGCTTATCCCCTCCCCGTTCGCGGCCCGACGCCACACGCGTTTCACCGCGACCATAGACAATGGTAGAGGTGCCATGCGCAATCTGATCATCAGTTGTGGAGGAATAGGCAATGGCAGGCAGAGCGGGAACCGCCGCGGCAGCACTTGCCCCCCAGCCGATACGGCTCTGCTGAATGGCAAACCGACGCAAAATCGACGTGGCGACCGTGCTGCCATCGGCATACTCCAGGATATAATCGGCAACCAGATCCCCCAACTCGTTACCATCCACGGCAAAGTCGGCGAGGCCTGTTAAATAATTGGTGATGCGATCTTCTACCACATGTAAAAAAAGTACATAGGTTGCGCGGCGGTTATCGAGATCAATGGCCACGGAATTCTCGGCCAGCAAAATTGCATTGGCTTCCCCGGCATTGCCCAGATCAAAGGGAATTCCGCTAAAGGCCTGTTTGCCTGTTAAATCCCCCATGCCTTTCGGCACTTCCAGACCACTAGTTAAGAGCTGTTGGTCAATGTTATAGGCATGCGCCAGATTGACGGGTTGAAAATAGGGGGAAGCTGACATAGTCATAGTCGTTCCTCGCATTTGATAGTGGTACGCACCCTTGTTCGACGTGCTGATTTCCAAAGCGGTAGATCTATAGTACGATTACAACATCTGCAAGAAAGTGAGGGGACGGCAGACGGCAATTCACAATCGTTAGTACACCTGGTGGTATCGTACAAACTTTGTCAATTGCACTCGTGAGTTGGATTTTACGCTGCCACTGGCACAGTGCTACAAAAAGCAGGAGCATGTACTCCATCATACCTGATTCACACGTGTTGTACAACTGCCAAAAAGGGGTTAGTTTTTCACATGAAACCGATAGCGAACCAGACCATCGTCGATCTGTCACAACCACTCGTGCATGGCATGCGCGGCGTTGAAATTTCGCCGCACACGACCATTCACGCCGATGGGTATAACACAACGAATCTTCATCTTTACAGCCATGCCGGCACACACATGGACGCCCCACGCCATTTTCTCGAGCAAGGAGCCACCATTGACCAATGGCCGCTGGAAAAATGCCTGGGACCGGCCCATGTCATCGATCTCTCCTTCAAAGAGCCCAATTCTTTGATCACGATTGAGGACCTTGGCGCCGCGACGGAGGTGATCACAGCCGGCAGCCGTCTGTTGCTGCGCACCGACTGGGATGACCATGCCGCGTTGACTGACTATCGGACGCACTTTCCTCGCATTTCCCGTGAACTGGCGCAGTGGTTGGTTGAGCAAAAAATCTGGCTGGTTGGTGTACAGACACCGTCAGTGGCTTCGCTCAGTGACCGAGATGAGTTGCGCGATGTGCACCAAATTCTCTTGCGCGGCGAGATTGTCATTGTGGAGTGCTTGATGAACTTACGACTATTACCCGCGACCGTTACGTTCATTGCACTGCCCCTCAACGTTGCGCACGGCGACGGCTCGCCGGTGCGAGCCATTGCACTTTATGAATGAAAGCATATGTTTGTCAGGATCACGTAATTGACCAGCCCTGGATTGGCGTATCGTTTGTGGTGGTAAAATCGTCTAGATCTTACGAAACTGTTGATATCTTATCCCGAATTTCTCTGTGGTGCGCTTATCGGCAGGAGTGTCTCCTGGGCCCGCAATTGATTTTCGGGATGATTTCTTAGCCTCCTGGCCGCGGGTGCGTACCACATTTTTGGAATTACATCGGACGATTTAAGGGGTCCTTTGCTGTAATTCCGAAAGAGTGGGACGCCCCCCTGGCCGCGGTACTATTGACATGTGCGGGAATCGGGGGCTACAATAACAAACGTTCGAATATCCCCCAAGGACGAAGGATCGAAGACCATGCCACGAATCATCTCTGTTCACTCTTACCGCGGCGGGACAGGCAAATCCAATACCACAGCCAATCTAGCGGCAATCCTGGCGGCAATGGGGTATCGTGTTGGCGTGATCGATACTGATATCCAATCGCCAGGTATTCATGTTCTTTTTGGTCTTTGCACCGAAGAGATCGATCTGACGCTAAATGACTATCTGTGGAGAAAGTGCCCAATCACAAAAGCCACCTATGATGTTACGGAACGGCTAGGTGCACCCGTACGCGGCAAAGTGTTTCTTGTGCCTTCGAGCATCAAGGCCAATGCGATCGCACGGATCCTACGCGAGGGGTATGATGTGGGCCAGTTGAGTGATGGCTTTGAGGAGTTAATTCGTGCGCTGAATCTCGACGTCCTCATGATCGATACCCATCCGGGCCTCAACGAAGAGACGCTGTTGGCCATCGTCATTTCCACCACGGTGGTGTTGATTCTGCGGCCGGATCAACAGGATTACCAAGGCACCGCGGTAACGGTCGATGTGGCCCGGAAATTAGGGGTCCAAGATTTGCTCCTGTTGGTCAACAAGGTGCCGCAGAGTTTCGAACCACGCGATGTGATCGCCCTGGTGAGCCGCACCTACCAATGTGAGGTGGGCGCAATCCTGCCTCACTCCGATGAGATGATGACGCTCGCCAGCTCCGGCATCTTTGCACTCCGCCACCCCACCAATGAGTTGAGTGATAGCCTGCGGCGCGTGGCAAAACGTATTTTGGAGGGTTAACAAAAAGCGCACACTCTTGAAGTGTGCGCTTTTTGTTTGGGATCATCTGTGAAAAGTATAAAAACCGGGAATTTTGCTTCTGGGCAGTGATGGTACATTAGCTGGTAGCGTATGACTCAACTGGGTAGAGTACCTGTGACTCAGCCGCCATCTGGCGTTTGCGGCGGTCACGCATGGCGGCGGCGCGTTCTTGCAAGGAACGGAAAAATTCACTCTCTGTGATCTCGTTAACCTCTTGCTTACGTATTGAATCATCGATAATGATTTGGAGTTCATTTACCTGCTGTCGCAACTGTTCCTCACGGGCCAAGACCTCTTCCGCCATCTGTCCAAAGATCTGTTGCAAATAGCTCAACTCACTGTTATCAGTCACATTCGTACGGAATTCCGCGGCCTCTTCGCTTGTGAAGCGATTTTCCAACATGGCATGGGCCGCCCCGGTGAGCGTCAAGAGTGGGCGTAGGATACTGTGTGCCAGCAAGAGCGCATTGACCAAGGTAAACAGAATAGTCAATAAAATGGTGAGTCCCAACTGCATGGGAAGTGTGCCCGGATTGATCACAGCGCTGATGCTCTGGTTGCTGAGAAAAATACTTAGCAACGCCGTAGGTAAGGCGGCCGAGATCATGATTGCCAACAGAAAACGATAGAGCAGTTTCGAGCGCAGCCATTGCAGATTGTCCCAATCCAGCCGGGCATAATTGAAGAGCAGCAAGGGCACCAGAAGCAGAGCGTTCAGGAGATTCACCCGGACGATGGGCAGAAACTGAATCCAAAAGGTGTTCAAATTGGCGTTCGGATAGAGAAAAATGTCCGTAAATGCAGCAAAGCCCACACCAACGACAATACCGGCGGTAAGAAACAGAAGAGCCCAGATCTGTTCGCGCCAAGTATAGTAGCGGCGGTGGGAAAGTGCACGCAGCCCAGGAATCAAGCCAATCAAGCCGTTGCCGATCTCCCAATTGAGCAGCAGGCCAATCACCAGGTCGGTCAAGATGTTACCAGTGCCTGGCGAGAGCGGGAATTGTAACCAGCCGGCGTAGGCGTCGTACAACATATTGCCGCCGGCCCCTACGGCAAAGCCAACAATCGGGCCAAATACAAAGCCGAAAAAGATGGGGATTGCAATGGCTGGGCGAATGTCACCACCAATCGCTTCGCCTAGATTGGCAAAGCTGGTGATACCAGTGATCCCGGCATAGAGCAACACGCCAACAGTCATGGCAATCAGTTCACGCCTTGTAACAGACCAGGGTGCATGGTTTTGCATGATATTCTCCTAAGAAACATGCCGTAGCAGCACATCGTCGCAGACATGTTTCTCTTTGCTTGATTCGCCGTTGGCGGCGATGGCGCTACTCCTAAGAAACCTACCATATCAGCACATCACCACACCAGCTTGTTTCTGGCAGCCTGATTGGACGCTAGTGGCGATGGCGCTACTCTCAAGACAATATACCGAATCACAAGGACATGACAACGTACCCGTAAGGCATCCCACCTAAACGGCTGAGCAGTCTGACGGATGCTGTGTTGGCCAGTTCCACAACGCTCTCCGCGCAGTAGGGAGTCGATGTATGAATCCACTGCAAGGTCGCGTGAGTCACCGCCTTACCATATCCTCGACAACGATGCGCCGGTGCTGTATCGACGTAAACTTCGGCCAGCAGTTCTCCCCACACGCGCATGGCACAGGAAGAGACGAGTTCACCGTTGACAAAAAGTCCGAAGACTTTTTGCCAAATCGTTGGCTCCAGTAAAGTCCACGGAATCGGTGTGGTGGCGGCATACCTGGCAACCTGGGGTAAATCACGCACCGTTAACGGACGGGTGGTACCGCCATTGGCAAACACTGGCGGTGGCGCACCATGGAGATAGATTAGCGCCGGACCAAAGCACTCCCGCACATGAAAGTAGCTAAGGAACAGATCCAGATCTTCCTGTTTTGGCAGGGACCCCGGTCGAAACACGCGAACAACCGCTTGCTCAACCGCAGAGACATCCTCCAGGTAAGTACGCCAACCCACCGGCAGCGTGACAAGCCAGTTTCCCTGCCGTGCAAACGCCCAGGGCCCCACGACCTGTGAACTTTCAACCAGTTGTGTTTGGCGCGCTTCACAAAATTGTTCAGATGTACAACCCAAAAAGTCAGTCCAGTAAGAG
>Ga0116151_10001357_pt1 | contig 22847 bp, 17 predicted proteins | sample AD_UKC117_MetaG_FD_89893 | JGI IMG/M metagenome (GOLD analysis project Ga0116151, IMG submission 89893) | Active sludge microbial communities of municipal wastewater-treating anaerobic digesters from Hong Kong - AD_UKC117_MetaG | ecosystem: Engineered > Bioreactor > Anaerobic > Digestate... | reverse complement strand
TCGGCATCCCACCAGCGGCGGTTGGCGGCGACGCTCTCGGCAGCGTCGGCGGCCCGGCGCAGCGCGATCGGCTCATCCACGCGCCCATTCTGCTCGCCGGCCGCAGCTCGACCCGACAAGGTGACGCTTCGCCCGAGGAAGGTTGTCGGGTGAAGCGCCAGTTTCTCGGGTGACCCGATAAACGGGCGGCCCCAACTGGCGCGGCCGGGCGCCGGCGGCCACGCTTTGACCGGGGTGTGGCCAGGCCGGTAGCCTGACCGGGTGCCTTCCGAGGCACGGCTCGATGCTGCCTGCCCTCTCTCACATCCTTGCGCGGGGCGGTCGGCTGGATCGCGCACCCAACCTGTCCATTCCCGCGGACCGCCGGTCCGCGGCATACGCCCTGTCCACCATCGGAGTTCCTCCTACATGACAACCAGCACGGTCACGAAGACCGCCCCTCAGATCGCCATCAACGACATCGGCTCTGAGGAGGACCTGCTCGCCGCCATCGACGCGACGATCAAGGATTTCAACGACGGCGACATCGTCGAGGGTCGCATCGTCAAGGTCGATCGGGACGAGGTCCTGCTCGACATCGGCTACAAGACCGAGGGCGTCATCCCCTCGCGTGAGCTGTCCATCAAGCACGACGTCGACCCGAGTGAGGTCGTCAAGGTCGGCGACGAGGTCGAGGCTCTCGTTCTCCAGAAGGAGGACAAGGAGGGTCGGCTGATCCTGTCCAAGAAGCGCGCCCAGTACGAGCGCGCCTGGGGCACGATCGAGAAGGTCAAGGAGGAGGACGGCGTCGTCACCGGCACCGTCATCGAGGTCGTCAAGGGTGGCCTCATCCTCGACATCGGCCTGCGCGGCTTCCTGCCCGCCTCCCTCGTCGAGATGCGTCGGGTCCGCGACCTGCAGCCCTACGTCGGCAAGCAGATCGAGGCCAAGATCATCGAGCTGGACAAGAACCGCAACAACGTCGTCCTGTCCCGCCGCGCCTGGCTCGAGCAGACCCAGTCCGAGGTGCGCACCACCTTCCTGCGCGAGCTGCAGAAGGGTCAGGTCCGCTCCGGCGTCGTCTCCTCGATCGTCAACTTCGGCGCCTTCGTCGACCTCGGTGGGGTCGACGGTCTGGTCCACGTGTCCGAGCTGTCCTGGAAGCACATCGACCACCCGTCCGAGGTCGTCGAGGTCGGCACCGAGGTCACCGTCGAGGTCCTCGACGTCGACATGGACCGCGAGCGGGTCTCGCTGTCGCTCAAGGCGACTCAGGAAGACCCGTGGCAGCACTTCGCCCGCACCCACGCGATCGGCCAGGTCGTGCCGGGCAAGGTCACCAAGCTCGTGCCGTTCGGTGCGTTCGTCCGCGTCGACGACGGCATCGAGGGTCTCGTGCACATCTCCGAGCTGGCCGAGCGGCACGTCGAGCTGCCCGAGCAGGTCGTCACTGTGGGCGCGGACATCTTCGTCAAGGTCATCGACATCGACCTCGAGCGGCGCCGGATCTCGCTGTCGCTCAAGCAGGCCAACGACACCTCGGTGTCGGTCGCGGAGTTCGACCCGACCCTCTACGGCATGGCCGCCGAGTACGACGAGCAGGGCAACTACAAGTACCCCGAGGGCTTCGACCCGGAGACCAACGAGTGGCTGCCCGGCTTCGAGGCCCAGCGCGAGAAGTGGGAGAAGCTGTACGCCGAGGCGCACGCCCGGTGGGAGGCCCACAAGTCGCAGGTCGAGACCGCGTCGAAGGCCGACTCCGAGGCGGCCGTGGCCGCGGGCGACGTCCCGTCGTCCTACTCCTCGACGAGCAGCGACGACGCCACCGGCACCCTCGCCTCCGACGAGGCGCTGGCCGCGTTGCGGGAGAAGCTCACCGGCAACTGAGCGCGTCGGCCTGCCGATCCGGTATGCCGCGTGCACACCAGAGGGGCTCGGACCAGTCGGTCCGGGCCCCTCTGGCTCGCGGGGTGATCTCGAATCCGGCAGCGCCTTCTGGACCGGTGTCGCCACCGAGCTGGTCGGGACGGCCTACACGCTCAAGCACGCCTCCGTCCCAGGCAAGCCGGAGCTGCCGCCCGACACCTGGCTCAGCTTCACCACCACTGCCGCGAGCTGATCACAGCGTTTGCCGGATCGTGACCGATTGGTCGGTGAGGTTCCCCCACCAGGTCGGCTGTGCGGCATACGGTGTGAGCCATGCCGTCGACGACGAAGCCGCGGGACACGCCGTCCGGGCCGCCAGCCGCCGTGGGGCCGCCCCCGGCTCGGCGGGGGAGTGACAAGCAGGAGTGGTTGCTGGCCGCCCTGCTGCTCGTGCCCAACCTCACGCTGCTGACGCTCTTCGTCTACCGCCCGCTGCTCGACAACATCCGGCTGTCGTTCACCGACTGGAACATCTCCTCGCCCAGCGCCAACGTCGTCGGGATGGCGAACTACGTCGAGTGGTTCGGCCGCGAGGACACCCGCCAGATCGTCGGCAACACCCTCATCTTCACCGTGTGCTCGGTCGTCGTCGCGATGGTGCTCGGGCTCGCCCTCGCGCTGCTGCTGGACCAGAAGCTGCGTGGCCGCAACGTCGTCCGGTCGGTCGTCTTCGCCCCGTTCGTCGTGTCCGGAGCCGCCGTCGGTGTCGCCTTCCAGTTCGTCTTCGACCCCGACTACGGCGCGATCCGCGACATCCTCGCTCGGGTCGGCGTGACGACGCCGAACTTCTTCCAGGACACCGGCTGGGCGCTGTTCATGGTGACCGTGACCTACATCTGGAAGAACCTCGGCTACACCTTCGTCATCTATCTCGCTGCGCTGCAAGGGCGTCGGGTCGACCTCGACGAGGCGGCCGAGATCGACGGCGCGTCGCCGTGGACCCACTTCCGCAAGGTGCTGCTGCCGCAGCTGCGGCCGACGACCTTCTTCCTGTCGATCACCGTGCTGCTGTCCTCGGTGCAGGTCTTCGACATCATCTACGCGATGACCCGCGGCGGTCCGGCGGGCACCGGCACCGCGACCCTGGTCTTTCAGGTCTACCACGAGACCTTCGTCAACCAGCGCGCCGGCTATGGCGCGACGGTCGCGACGATCACCTTCCTCGTGCTGCTCGCGATCACCGTCATCCAGGTGCGGATCATGGACAAGGGGAGGCAGTCGTGAGCACCCACGTCACCGAGTCCTTCACCTCGCGGCACCGCAGCCCGCTGATGACCACCGCCGGGTATGCCGCGATGGTCCTCGTCGTGCTCATCATCGCGATCCCGTTGTGGTGGATCGTCGTGACCAGCCTCAAGGAGCGGCCGGACATCTACGCCCGGCCGGCCATCTGGGTGCCCAACCCGGCCACCGGCGAGAACTACGTCACGACGACGACGACCATCCCGTTCCCGGCCTACTTCCGCAACTCGGTCATCATCACCGCAGGCCTCGCGGTCGCCAAGATCGTCCTCGGGGTGCTGTCGGCCTATGCGCTGTCGCTGCTGCGCTTCCCCGGTCGCAACCTCCTCTTCCTCGTCGTCATCGCCGCGCTCATGGTGCCCAACCAGATCACCGTGATCAGCAACTACGCCCTGGTGGCCCAGCTCGGCTGGCGCAACACCTACCAGGGCATCATCATCCCGCTGGCCGGCGTGGCCTTCGGCACCTTCCTCATGCGCAACCAGTTCATGTCGCTGCCCGGGGAGATCATCGAAGCCGCCCGGCTCGACGGCGCCGGCCCGATGAAGCTGCTCTGGCGGGTCGTCATGCCGATGTCCTGGCCCACGCTGGCCGCCTTCTCGATCATCACGCTGGTCAACGAGTGGAACGAATACCTCTGGCCCTTCTTGATGTCCGACAACGAGAAGACCGCCCCGCTGCAGGTGGGCCTCACGCTCCTGCAGAACAACGAGGGCGGCAGCAACTGGGGTGCGGTGATGGCCGGCACCGTGCTCACCGTGCTGCCGATCCTCATCGTCTTCCTGCTCATGCAGAAGCAGATGATCAAGGGCCTCACCGCCGGAGCCGTCAAGAGCTGACGGCCCCCACCGCGACAGCTCGCGGGAACCGACTCGCACCGACCCGAACACAACGAAGGGAACCGAACCAGATGAACAACGTCAATCGCCGAGGCTTCCTCGGACTCGCCGGCGCGGCAGGCGTCGCCGGCGGACTGGCCGCGTGCGCCGGCACCGGCTCGCCGGCCCCCGGGGGTGCCTCCGGAGGGGGCGGTGGCGCGAGCGGCCCGATCCAGTTCTGGAGCAACCACCCCGGCAACAGCAAGGAGGTGGAGACCCAGCTCATCACGGCATACCAGCAGGCGAACTCCGGGGTCACCGTCGCGCTCGTCGACGCGGGCAAGAACTACGAGGAGGTCGCCCAGAAGTTCAACGCCTCGCTCGCCGGCGGGGGGCTGCCGGACGTCGTCGTCGTCTCCGACGTGACGTGGTTCAACTTTGCCCTCAACAAGCAGCTCGCGCCGCTCGACGACCTGCTGTCGGCGGCGAACCTCAAGACCGACGACTACGTCGACGCGCTCTACAACGACTACAAGTTCAACGGCAAGCACTACGCGTTGCCGTGGGCCCGGTCGACCCCGCTCTTCTACTACAACAAGGAGATGTGGACCAAGGCCGGCCTGCCCGACCGTGGCCCCAAGGACTGGGCCGAGTTCAAGGAGTGGGCGCCGAAGATCGTCGCCGCTGCCGGGGACGGCAAGTACGCCATCGTGCTGCCCGACGGCGCGAACTACCTCGACTGGGTCTACCAGAACGTCGTGTGGTCCAACGGCGGTGCCTTCTCCAAGGAGTGGACGCCGACCGCGTCGGACCCCAAGACTGTCGAGGCCGGCAAGCTGCTGCAGGAGCTCGTCGCGATGAAGGCGGTCAAGTTCTCCAAGGACTCGGCGACCGACTTCTCGGCCGGCATCGCCGCGTGCGGCCTCATGTCGACCGGCTCGCTCGGCGGGGTGACGAAGAACTCGAAGTTCCAGTTCGGCACCGCCTTCCTGCCCGGTGACGGCAACTGCCCGACCGGTGGCGCCGGCGTCGGCATCCCGGCCGGCATCTCCGACGACCGCAAAAAGGCCGCGCTGAAGTTCATCGAGTGGCTCACCAACACCGAGAACACCGTGACCTTCACCCAGGCCACGGGCTACATGCCGGTGCGCAAGTCGGCTCTCGAGAACGCCAAGGAGAAGGAGTTCTTCGCCAAGAACCCCAACGCCAAGGTCGCCGTCGAGCAGCTCGCCAAGACCCGCAGCCAGGACAACGCCCGGGTGCTCGTGCCCGGTGGTGGTGCGCGGATCGGCAAGGCCCTCGACCAGGTCGCCGCCGGCCAGGACGTCGCCACCGTCTTCGCGGCGCTGGACAAGGAGACCCAGGGCGTCATCGACGCGCAGATCAAGCCGAAGCTGTAGTCAGTTCCGGTTCTCCCGGTATGCCGCGTGGCCGGCGCGGGACGCGCGCCGCGACCACGCGGCATACCGGAGAGGTGTTGTGAGACAAAGGAGTTGAGCCTTAGTGGCGACCGTGTACTTCGACGAGGCGACCCGGCAGTTCCGGCCGAACCAGGCGCCGGCCGTCGACGCCGTGACCCTCGACATCGCAGACGGTGAGTTCCTCGTCCTCGTCGGGCCGTCGGGCTGCGGCAAGTCGACGACGCTGCGGATGCTCGCCGGGCTCGAGCCGGTCGACCGAGGGCGGATCCTCATCGACGGGCACGACGTCAAGGGCGTGCGGCCGCGGGACCGCGACATCGCGATGGTCTTCCAGAGCTACGCGCTCTACCCGAACATGACGGCCGCCGAGAACATGGCCTTCGCGCTGCGCAACTTCGGGGTGAGCAAGGCCGAGGCGGACGTGCGGGTCCGCGAGGCGGCCAAGATCCTCGAGCTCGAGCCGCTGCTGGACCGCAAGCCCGGCGCGATGTCGGGCGGGCAGCGCCAACGGGTGGCGATGGGGCGCGCGATCGTGCGCAACCCCAAGGTCTTCTGCATGGACGAGCCGCTGTCCAACCTCGACGCCAAGCTGCGGGTGTCCACCCGCAGCCAGATCGCCGGCCTGCAGCGGCGGCTCGGCATCACGACCGTCTACGTCACCCACGACCAGGTCGAGGCGATGACGATGGGGCACCGGGTGGCGGTGCTCAAAGACGGTGTGCTGCAACAGGTCGACACGCCCGAGGCGCTCTACGACCGGCCGGTCAACGCCTTCGTCGCGTCCTTCATCGGATCGCCTGCCATCTACCTGCACAGCGCCGACCTCAAGGACGGACACGCCGACCTGCACGGGGTGCGGATCCCCGTCGAGCGCGAGGTGGCCGACAAGGCGGGCGGGTCCGCCGTCACCGTCGGGTTGCGACCGGAGGCGTGGGACATCGCCTCCGGCCCGGCCGACGGGACGATGCCGCTCAGGGTCGACCTCGTCGAGATCCTCGGCTCCGAGTCCTTCGTCTACGGCCACCCGGTCGACGGCGACGAGAAGGAGCGGATCACAGTCAAGGTCGACGGACGCAGCACCCTGCAACTTGGCGAGGTGATCCACATCCGGCCGAACGACGAGGTGGTGCACCTCTTCCACGCCGAGACGGGGGAGTCGTTGCGTGGCTGAGCGACCCGGGCCGTGGTCGTCGGGACGATTCGACGTCGAAGGGCACCGCGGGGCACGAGGCCTCGTCCCGGAGAACACCGTGCCGTCCTTCCGGCACGCCATCGACGCGGGCTGCACGGGCGTCGAGCTCGACGTGCGGCTGACCGCCGACGGGCACGTGGTGGTCTGGCACGACCCGACCCTGCAGGCCGACAAGTGCCTGTTCACCAGCGACGACTACGCCGACGCGCGCGTGGACGACCTCACCCTGGCGCAGCTGCGCACCGTCGACGTCGGCACGCGGACCCTGGCGGCCTTCCCGGAGCAGCGCCCGGCGCCCGGAGCCGGGATCGTCACTCTCGCAGAGCTGTTCGCGGCGTGTGCGGATGCCGCCGAGCTGTGGTGGACGGTCGAGGTGAAGGTCGACCCGCGCGATACTCGCGAGGTGGCGACTCGTCGCCAGCTCACCGAGGGGGTCGTCGCGGCGATCCAGGGGGCGGGCCTGCAGGACCGGTCGTTCGTCCACTCCTTCGACTGGGCGGTCCTCGAGATCGCCGCCGAGCTCGACCCGACCCTCTGGCGCTCGGCCCTGGCGATGCCGGTCGGCACCCACGGTCCGGTCAACGACTGGCTCGGCTCGATCCGGATCGAGGACTTCGGCGACGATCTGCCTGGTGCGGCGGCAGCGGTGGGCGCGGTCGTCCTCTCGCCCTTCACCGCGATGGTCACCGCCCATCTCGTCGACCGGGCTCACGAGGTCGGTCTGGCCGTGCTGCCCTGGACCGCGAACGACCCGGCGGAAATCCGCCGGCTCGTCGACCTGGGCGTCGACGGCCTCGTCACCGACTATCCCGAGCGGGCCCTCGCGATTATCGGGTGACCCGATAAACCCCGTCGGGGTGCGGGGTTAGGCTGGCCGAGTGCTGAGAGTCGGACTGACCGGGGGGATCGGCTCCGGCAAGTCGACCGTCGCGGCGCTGCTGCGCGACCTCGGTGCCGTCGTCACGGACGCCGACGCAGTGGCCCGTGAGGTCGTCGAGCCGGGCCGGCCGGCCCTCGCCGCGATTGCCACCGAGTTCGGGCCGCCGATGCTGCGCGCCGACGGCACGCTGGACCGGGCCGCCCTGGCTGCGATCGTCTTCCCCGATCCGGACCGACTGCGGGCCCTCGAGGCGATCACCGGACCGGCCATCGCCGCCCGCTCGGCCGAGCTGCGCGCCCAGGTGCCGCGCGACCGGATCGACGTCTACGACATGCCGCTGCTCGTCGAGAAGGGGCTGTGGGTGCACGAGCACCTCACCCTCGTCGTCGGCGCAGCCGAGGACATCCGGGTCCGTCGCCTCGTCGAGCACCGCGGTCTGCCCGAGGCCGATGCACGGGCGCGGATCGCCGCGCAGGCGAGCGACGAACAGCGCCGTGCGGCTGCCGACGTGTGGATCGACAACGAGGGCTCCCGGGAGTCGACTGCCGAGCAGGTGCGGGCGATCTGGGCCGAGCGTCTCGTGCCCTACGAGGCGAACCTGCGCGGCGGCATACGCGCGCGTCGGTCGGAGCAGCTGGCCCTGCACGACCCAGATCCAGCCTGGGCCGCTCGAGGTGAGCGGGTCTGCGCGCGCATCGCGGCAGCCTTGCCCGGCAAGGGGGTTCGCGTCGACCACATCGGATCGACCGCTGTCCCAGGGCTGCTCGCGAAGGACGTCGTGGACGTCCAGGTCGGAGTGCGACAGCTGGCCGACGCCGACGACCCGGCCTTCGTCGCGGCCCTCGGGCACGCCGGCTATCTGTGCAGCCCCGACAACCGTGGCGACACCCCCCACCCACCCACCGCCGACCCGAGCGGGTGGGGGAAGCGGTTCTACGGGGGCCAGGACCCAGGGTGCATCGTCCACGTTCACGTCCGCGAGATCGGCTCCGCGGCATACGACGTCGCGCTCGCCTTCCGCGACTGGCTGCGCGACGAGCCGGCAGTGCGCGAGGAGTATGCCGCCCTCAAGACGCGCGTCGCGGCAGCCGCCTCGTCGACCTCCGAGTACACGACGGCGAAGGAGCCGTGGTTCGCGACCGCCCATCCCCGGCTGGTGGCATGGACGCGTGCCCACGGGTGGACGCCGTGACGCCGCAGCCCGACACAGGCCGGGCGACAGCGGCATTCGTGCGGCGCAAGGTCCCGGTGGGCGGCTTCGAGATCGCCTATCGCGAGGAGCTGGAGCGTCGCGAGCAGCCGGCCCTCGTCTTCGTCCACGGGCTCGGCATGTCGAGCCGCGCCTTCCGCCCGGTGCTGCCCCATCTCTCCGACGACTTCCACGTGCTGGCGCCCGACCTGCCCGGCTGCGGTGGCAGCTCCCAGCCCGACCACCCGATGACCGTCGACGAGATCTTCGAGGTCATCGACGGCTGGCTGACCGCAGTGGGCGTGCGGCAGGCGGCCTTCGTCGGACACTCGCTCGGCGGTCAGGTCGTGACCCACCTGGCGGCGCGGCATCCGGACCGGGTCACCGCCGCTGTCCTCGTCGCCGCCACTCCGGACCCGGACGTGGCTCCGGCGTGGCGCAAGGCCTGGTGGCTGCTCGTCGACGGCTTCCTCGAGCCGCCGTCCCTCGTCGCCGAGGCAGCCCGCGACTACCTGCAGGCGCGTCCCGGACGGATGTGGCGGACCCTGCGTCGGGCGCTGCGCGCCGACGTCGAGCAGCGCGCGTCCCGCGTGCAGGTGCCGGTGCTCGTCGTCCGCGGCACGCGCGATCGGGTGGTCCGCGACGCCTGGTCGCGCAAGCTCACGGCGGCCTTCCCCTATGGTCGCTACCTCGAGGTGGAGGGCGGCACCCACGGCCTGCCCAGCCAGTCGCCCGAGGTCCTTGCCGCGCTCGTGCGGGCCTTCCTCACCCCCTCGGCGCCGTCGGCGGAGGAGGCGTTCGTCGAGCCGACCGAGCGGCCTACAGCTCCATCGAGCTGAGGACGTAGATGACGAGGAAGCCGAGGAAGAACATCGCACCGAGGGTGACCGACTCGCGCTCCTCGTGGGCCTCGACGAGCAGCTCCTCGACGACGAGGTAGAGCAGGGCGGCGGCGCCGAAGGCGAGGACGGCCGACATCACGGTGGTGGGCACGTCGCCGAGGAAGATCGCCGCGCCGAGCGCGCCCACTGCGGTGGTGAGGCCCAAGCCGACGGTGAGCAGCACCGCATGGCGTTTGGCCAGCCCGCTCTCATGCAGCTCGGACACGACCGACAGCCCGAGGAAGAGGATCTCGAGGGTCAGCGCGATGGTGAGGATGACGCCCTGCGTCGTCCCGAGGCGTACTCCGAGCCCGACGAGCACGCCGTCGAGGAGCAGGTCGATGGCGACCGCGGCGAGCATCCCGACCGGCAAAGTGCGAGCGGCGGCGGCCTGCACGGCCTGCCGGCGCCACGAGCCGAACCGGGGCGGATGGGGTGGGATCTCCCCGGCGGCGTGTGCCTCCTGATGCCGGCCGTAGGCCCCGAGGGCCAGCACGAGGGCGGTGCCCGCGACGAACCCGCCGACCGCCCACGCGAGGTGCCCTTCGGCGCGCAGCTCCGGCATGATCTCGCCGACGAGCGCGGCCATCACGACGCCCGCAGCGAAGTGCTGCACTCCGCTGACGACTCGGGGTCCGGGCGGCCGCACCGCAGCGACGACCGCGCCGATCGCGGAGGCGGCGACGGGGAAGTTGACGAGCAGGGAGGCCTGGCCCACGAGGTTCATGGCAGCAGCCTAGGGTGGCGGTATGCCCGATCTCGCCCGACTCGCCCCAGCCGTGCTCGGTGCCCTCGCGCCGCTCGAGCAGGGGTATGCCGCGCTGCTCGCCGCGCTCGTCGAGCAGGTCGAGGCCGACGACCGGATCCGGGGGATGTGGCTCGGTGGCTCGCTCGCCCGCGGGGTGGCCGACGCCGGCAGTGACCTCGATGTCCTGCTCGCCGTTGCCGACGCGCACTGGGACGACGTGCTCGGCGGCCTCACCGAGCTGGTGGCTCGATTGGACCCCGTGCAGGCCCTCGCCGTGCCCGGCACGACCGGCGTCCTCGCCGTGACCACCCGTGGCGGCCTGCGCTGTGACCTCGTGGCCGAGCGGGTGGCCGACCTGTCCACCACCCCCTATCGGCACCGCATCGCTGTCGTCGTCAAGGAGCCGCTGCACCCCGCGGTGCCCGAGGAGCAGCCCGGCGAGCGCCGACCCGACGTCGCCCGGATGGAGGCGCTCGTCACCGAGGCGCTGCGCCAGGCCGTGCTCTTCCCGGCCGCCGTGCTGGCTCGTGGTGACTGGCTGCTCGGCCAGGTCGGCGTCGGCAACCAGGTCCGGCTGCTCTACGACCTGTTCGTCGAGTCCAACCGGCCGCTGCCGCCGATGGGCGTCAAGCAGTGGAGCAGCAAGCTCACGCCGCGGCACCGTCGCCTCCTCGAGGCCCTGCCGTCGGCGTCCCCGAACCGGACCAGCCTCGAGCTGGCCATGCTCTCGGCGGTCGAGGTCGTGTGCACCGAGGGTCGCTCCACCCTCGAGGGTGCCGGCGGGCGCTGGCCCACGGGTATGCCGCGACGCTCGCGGCATACTGGAAGCGGCACGACCTGCCCGACCCGACGACGGCCCTCTGACTGCCACGGCCCAGCGGCGAGCGGGCGAGCCCTGTCGGTGGCGCGGCATACCCTGTCGACATGCGTCCCATCACCGACCTGCAGCGCCGGGTGGCGCCGTTCGAGGTGGTCTCCGAGTTCCAGCCGAGCGGTGACCAGCCCGAGGCGATCGCCGAGCTGGCCCGCCGGATCACCTCCGGGGTGACCGACACCGTCCTGCTCGGCGCCACCGGCACCGGCAAGTCGGCGACCACCGCCTGGCTCATCGAGCAGGTCCAGCGACCGACGCTCGTGCTCGCGCCGAACAAGACGCTCGCCGCTCAGCTGGCCAACGAGTTCCGTGAGCTGCTGCCCGGCAACGCCGTCGAATACTTCGTCAGCTACTACGACTACTACCAGCCCGAGGCCTACATCCCGCAGACGGACACCTACATCGAGAAGGACTCCTCGGTCAACGAGGAGGTCGAGCGGCTGCGGCACTCGGCGACCAACTCGCTGCTCACCCGGCGCGACGTCGTCGTCGTCGCGTCGGTGTCGTGCATCTACGGCCTCGGCACGCCGCAGGAGTACGTCGACCGGATGCAGCCGCTGCGGGTCGGCGACGAGATCGCCCGCGACCAGCTGCTGCGGCGGTTCGTCGAGATGCAGTACACCCGCAACGACCTCGCCTTCACCCGAGGCACCTTCCGGGTCCGGGGCGACACCGTCGAGATCATCCCGATGTACGAGGAGCTCGCGGTCCGGATCGAGATGTTCGGCGACGAGATCGAGCGGCTCTACACGCTGCACCCGCTCACCGGCGAGATCGTCCGCGAGGAGCGTGAGATGTATGTCTTCCCGGCCTCGCACTACGTCGCCGGGCCGGAGCGGATGGAGCGGGCGCTGCGGGGCATCGAGCTCGAGCTCGAGGACCGGCTGGCCACGCTGGAGCAGCAGAGCAAGCTGCTCGAGGCGCAGCGGCTGCGGATGCGCACGGCATACGACATCGAGATGATGCGCACCCTCGGCTTCTGCAACGGCATCGAGAACTACTCCCGGCACATCGACGGCCGGTCCGCCGGCTCTGCACCGAACTGCCTGCTCGACTACTTCCCCGAGGACTTCCTGCTCGTCATCGACGAGAGCCACCAGACCGTCCCGCAGATCGGCGCGATGTACGAGGGCGACATGTCGCGCAAGCGGATGCTCGTCGACCACGGCTTCCGGCTGCCGTCCGCGATGGACAACCGACCGTTGAAGTGGGAGGAGTTCCTCGAGCGGATCGGCCAGACCGTCTATCTCTCGGCGACGCCAGGGGACTACGAGCTCGGCAAGTCGGCGCGGTTCGGGCCGCCGGTCGAGCAGATCATCCGCCCCACCGGCCTGGTCGATCCCGAGATCGTGCTCAAGCCGACCAAGGGCCAGATCGACGACCTGATCCACGAGATCGGGCTGCGCACCGCGTGTGACGAGCGGGTGCTCGTGACCACGCTGACCAAGAAGATGGCCGAGGACCTTACCGACTACCTCCTCGACAAGGGCATCCGGGTCCGCTATCTGCACTCCGAGGTCGACACGCTGCGCCGGGTGGAGCTGCTGCGCGAGCTGCGACTGGGGGAGTACGACGTCCTCGTCGGCATCAACCTGCTCCGCGAGGGACTCGACCTGCCCGAGGTGTCGCTCGTGGCGATCCTCGACGCCGACAAGGAGGGCTTCCTGCGCTCGACCCGCTCGCTCATCCAGACCATCGGCCGGGCGGCGCGCAACGTCTCCGGGCAGGTGCACATGTATGCCGACGCGATCACCCCGTCGATGCGCGACGCGATCGACGAGACCAACCGTCGGCGGGCCAAGCAGGTCGCCTACAACGAGGCCCGTGGCATCGACCCGCAGCCGTTGCGCAAGCGGATCGCCGACATCACCGACCTGCTCGGCCGGGAGGCGGCCGACACCGAGGAGCTGCTCGGCTCGGGGCGCTCCCGCTCGCGGGGCAAGAGCGGTGGTGGCGCGAGTATGCCGCGCGGCGGCCGCGGCGCCGTGCTCGCCGACGCGGGGGTGGCTGGCTCGCGGTCGATCGAGGGGCTGCCGACCAGCGAGCTCGCCGCGCTCATCCAGCAGCTCACCACCCAGATGCACGCTGCCTCCGAGGAGCTGCACTTCGAGCTGGCCGCCCGGCTGCGCGACGAGGTGTCCGAGCTCAAGCGCGAGCTGCGCCAGATGACCGAGGCGACCCGCTAGCCGATGACCGCACCCACCGATCCCACGCTCGAGCACACCTCAGCGCCCGGAGAGCCGGGCGGTCCCGAGGAGCCAGCCACGCGGCATACCTGGAGTGCGTGGACGACCTGGGCGCCGCTGCTCGCGCTGCTCGGGCTGGCTCTCGCCTGGGGTCGCACGCTGCCGGCGGCCGGTGTGGTCGTCGTGGCGCTGTTGCTCGTCGGTGCGGTGCTCGCCGCCGTCCACCATGCCGAGGTCGTGGCGCACCGGGTCGGCGAGCCCTTCGGGTCGATCGTTCTCGCGCTCGCCGTGACGGTGATCGAGGTGGCGCTCATCATCACCCTGATGCTCTCCGGTGGCGACAAGGTGACCACGCTGGCGCGGGACACCGTCTTCGCCGCGGTGATGATCACCTGCAACGGCATCGTCGGCTTGGCCCTGCTCGTCGGGTCGCTCAAACACGGCTTCAGCCGGTTCAATGCCGAGGGCACCGGCGGTGCGCTCTCCACCGTCGTCATCCTCGCCGGCACCTGCCTGGTGTTGCCCACGTTCACTCTCGGCGAGCCGGGGCCACGGTTCACCGGGCCGCAGCTGGTCTTTGCCGCGGTCTGCTCGCTCATGCTGTGGGGGCTGTTCATCGTCACCCAGACGGTGCGACACCGTGACTTCTTCCTGCCGGTGACGACCAGCGGCAGGGTCATCGAGAGTGAGGACGGGCACGCCGATCCTCCGTCGGCGCGCACTGCGCTGGTCAGCCTGGGCTTGCTCGTCGGGTCGCTCGTCGCGGTCGTCGGGCTGGCGAAGGTCGAGTCGCCCGCACTGGAAGCGGGGGTCAGGGCCTTCGGCCTGCCACAGTCCTTCGTCGGCGTCGTCATCGCGCTGGTCGTGCTCGGGCCGGAGACGCTGGCCGCCGTCCGAGCCGCTCGCCGCGACCGGGTGCAGACCAGCCTCAACCTCGCCTATGGTTCGGCGATGGCCAGCATCGGGCTGACCATCCCGGCGCTTGCCCTATCGACGCTGTGGATCGACGTGCCGCTCTCCTTGGGGCTGGGTGCGACCGAGCTCGTCCTGCTCGCCATGACCGTCGTCGTCGGCGTCCTCACCATCGTCCCCGGGCGGGCAACCCGCCTGCAGGGCGGCCTGCATCTCGCGCTCCTGGCGGCCTACGTCTTCCTGGCGGCCAATCCCTGATCGCCCACGGCCAGCTCCCGATGGTCGGTGTTCAGGATGCCGTGAATCACAAAAGTTAGGTACACCTAACTCCGCCGCCGTAGGCTGGCCGTCGTGACGCAGGACGCACGGTTGAGCAGTCTGGCCGATTGGCCGGTCGGCAGCCCTGCTCGGGTGCTGGACCTGGGCGCCGATCCTGCTATCGCGCAGCGCCTGGCCCAACTGGGACTGCGGCGGGGGGCAACTCTCGTTCCTGCTCAACGCACCCCGGGTCGTGGGCTCGTGGTCCACTCCGGTGAGCTGCGGCTCGCCCTCGACCGAGCCTCGGCGGTGGCCGTGCGTGTCGGTCCGCTACGCCGCCCGGTCGCCCCGGCCGCCGGCGTCGAGGGGGGCCGGTGACCGAGCCCCTCACCCGCTCCGCGTCCACTGCTCCCGGCACCGACGGACCCGTGCGGCCCGTTGCGGTCGGCGGCTCGGTGCCGTCCTGTCACTCCGATGCCGCGAGCGGATCGGCTCCCAGCGGAGCGCCGGTCATCGCGCTCGCCGGAGCGCCGAACGTCGGCAAGTCGACGCTCTTCAACGCGCTCACCGGAGCCCGGCGGACGATGGGCAACTGGCCGGGCACGACCGTCGAAGTTGGTCGGGGCCTCTGGCGGCCGACGCCGGGCGCGGCATACGACCTCGTCGATCTGCCCGGTGCCTACTCGCTCGACCCGGTGAGCCCCGACGAGGCGCTCACCCGCGCCCTCATCGTCGACGTGCCGGCCGACGAGGCCCCCGACTGTGTCGTCGTCACGGCCGACGCGTCTCACCTGGCGCGCAGCCTCTACCTCGTCGCCCAGCTGCGCGAGCGGCGCCTGCGGGTCGTCGTGGCCCTCACGATGACCGACATCGCAGCCCGGCGAGGTGTGCGGGTCGACACCGGGGCGCTCTCGGTTGCGCTCGGCGTCCCCGTCGTCGGCGTCGACCCCCGGCGGCGCACCGGGCTGGCCACGCTGGCCGAGGCGGTGGCGATGGTGCTCGCCGAGCCGGCGCCGGCGGCCCGTCCGGTCACGGAGTCCGCGGACGAGCTCGCCCTGGCCGACGAGCGCTTCGGCTGGCTCGACCATGCGGTCCACGCGGCGGTCGATCGGGATGCCGAGGTGCGGCAGAGCTGGACCGACCGGATCGACCGGATCGCCCTGTCCCGCTTCGGCGGTCCACTCGTCTTCGCGGCCGTGATGTGGCTCGTCTTCCAGGTCACGACGACCGTGGCGGCGCCGTTGCAGGACGCCCTCGACGGCTTCTTCAGCGGACCGGTGAGCGACGCGGTCCGATCGCTGCTCACGGCTGCCCACCTCAACCACCCTGCGGTGACCGGGCTGCTCGTCGACGGCATCGTGGCCGGGGTCGGCATGCTGCTCACCTTCGTGCCGCTCATGGCGCTGATGTTCCTGCTGCTCGCGCTGCTCGAGGACTCCGGCTACATGGCCCGCGCTGCCGTCGTGGCCGACCGGACGATGCGCGCCATCGGTCTGCCGGGGCGGGCCTTCCTGCCGCTCATCGTCGGCTTCGGCTGCAACGTGCCGGCCATCGCCGCCACCCGGGTGCTCGGTGGCGCGCGGCAGCGGATGCTCACCGCGCTGCTCGTGCCGTTCACCTCGTGCTCAGCGCGGCTCACCGTCTACGTCATGCTCGCCACCACCTTCTTCGACCGGTGGGCCGGCACGGTCGTCTTCGCGATGTATGCCGTGTCGATCCTGCTCGTCGTCGGTGTCGGCCTGCTGTTGCGCGCCACCCTGTGGCGCACGATGGGCACCGAGCCGTTGCTGCTGGACCTCCCGGCATACCAGCGCCCCACGCTGCGGGTGATGTCCTCGGTGACCTGGGTGCGGCTGCAGGGCTTCCTGCGCACGGCGGGCGGCATCATCGTCGCCACGGTCTGCGTCGTCTGGCTGCTGCAGGCGGTGCCGGTGCGCGGTGGCGCCGAGTTCGCCCAGGCTCCAGTGGCGGATAGCGCGTATGCCGCTGTCGCGCAGGCAGTCTCGCCCGTGTTCGCGCCCGCCGGCTTCGACAACTGGCCGGCCACGGGCGCCTTGGTCACCGGCTTCGTCGCGAAGGAGGCGGTCATCTCGTCGTGGGCGCAGACCTATGCACTCGCCGACGACGGATCCGACGAGCTGCGTCTCGGTGACGCGATCCGCGCCGACGTCGCGGCCTCGTCCGACGGGCATGAGCAGGCCGCAGTGCTCGCCTTCATGGTGTTCCTCTTGGCCTACACGCCGTGTGTGGCGACGCTCGCAGCACAGCGACGCGAGATCGGCAGTCGGTGGGCACTCTTCGGAGTGGGCATGCAGCTCGTCGTCGCCTGGGTGCTCGCCGTCGTCGTCTTCCAGGTCGGGCGGCTGCTCGGGTGAGTGCAGGTCCGGTGCGGCAGGTGCTCGCGGCGCTGGCGACAGGGGTGACCAGCCGTGCCGAGCTCACTCGGGCAACCGGGCTCGACGACGACCTCGTCGATGGGGTGCTCGACCACCTCGTCCGCACTGGGCTGCTCGAGGCTCAGCAGCTCGGCGGCGGGTGCCCGGACAACGGCTGCGGTGGCTGCCCGAGCTCGCGCACGGACGGTTCGGCCGGCTGTGGGTCGGCCTCGCCGGCGACATCGCGGGGGCCGGTGGCGCTCACCCTGCGACGGCGAGAGGAGCTCGGGTGAGCCCGATCAGCTCAGCTCGGGCGGCAGCAGCTGGTCCGGCAGGCCCTGGTAGCACACCGGCCTGAGCCAGCGCGCGATCGCCAGCGTGCCCACCGACGTCGTCGCGGGGGCCGAGGTCGCCGGCCACGGGCCGCCGTGGACCATCGCGGGGGCCACCTCGACCCCGGTCGGCCAGGCATTCCAGATGACGCGGCCGGCTCGGTCCTCGAGCACCGGCAGCAGCTCGCACGCGCTCGCCAGGTCAGTGTCGCTGCCGAAGAGCGTTGCGGTGAGCTGGCCCTCGAGCTGCGCCACCACGGGTGCGAGCGCGTTGGTCGACGGGTACCGGACGACCAGGCCCACCGGGCCGAAGACCTCCTCCTGCAGCTGATCGGTGCCTGCGAAGGTCGCGAGATCGGTGCTGAGCACCGTGCCACCCGGCCCGTCGGCGACGACGCTCACACCCGCGACTGATCGGTGCCGTGCGGCGCCGGCGATCCGTGCCTGCGAGATCGCCTCGGTGAGCATCGGTTGGCTGGGAATCTCGTTGACAGCCAGGCGAATCCGCTCGATGACGGCGTCGCCGGCCTCGCCCTCCGGCAGGAAGAGCAGCCCGGGGTTCGTGCAGTACTGGCCCGCCTCGCGGGTGAGCGACGCGGCATACCCGATGGCGAGTGACTGCACGTCGGCGAGCGCGCCGGGCAGGACGACGACGGGGTTGACCGACGACATCTCGGCGAAGACGGGGATCGGCACGATGCGCGAGCGGGCGGTCTCGACGAGGGCGAGGCCGCCGCGGCGCGAGCCGGTGAACCCGACCGCGCTGATCCGCGGGTCGCGGACGAGCGCCTGCCCGACGTCGACGCCGCCGTGCACGAGCGAGAAGGCGCCGTCCGGCACGCCGGCGCCGGCGAGTGCCTCGGCGACGGCACGGGCGACGAGCTCGGAGACGCCCGGGTGGGCCGGGTGGGCCTTGGCGACGACCGGGCAGCCGGCCGCCAGCGCAGAGGCGGTGTCGCCGCCGGCGACCGAGAAGGCGAGCGGGAAGTTGCTGGCGCCGAAGACGGCGACCGGGCCGAGCGGCACGTGGGCGAGCCGCAGCTCGGGTCGGGGGAGCGGGGTGCGCTCCGGCAGGGCGGGGTCGTGCCGGGCGCCAGCGACCTCGCCGGAGCGGACCAGCTCGGCGAACATCCGCAGCTGCCCCACCGTGCGGCCCCGCTCACCGGTCGCCCGGGCTGGAGGCAGGCCGGTCTCGGCGACGACGCGCTCGGTGAGCCGGTCGCCGAGGGCGTCGATCGCGTCGGCGGCGGCATCGAGGGCCGCGGCGCGCCGGTCCAGCGGCATCCGCCGGTATGCCGCGGCCGCACCGGCCGCAGCGCGGGTCGCCGTCTCGATCTGGTCGAGCCCGGCCTCGTGGAAGGTCTCGGGGAGGGGCTGCCCGGTGGCCGGGTCGACGGCCTGGAAGGCCGGGCCGGTGCCCGCCACCCACTGCCCCGCGATGAGCTGCTCGCCGGTGATCCGCATCCTCCCACCCTACCCGAGCAGTGCCATGTAATATTGCACCGTCCGCGCTGATGCTTCTGGAGTAACCGCTTACCCGGGCCTCCGTGCGGTCGCGACACGCCGAGGGATGCCGCAAAGATGCCCGGGTAGGCGGTTAGTACGGGATTTGGACGCGAGGGCGAGGGCGAGGGCGAGGGGAGGGCGGGTGGCCAGGCAGCGGGTCGTCGTCATCGGCGCGGGGATCGTCGGAGCCTGCACCGCCCTGGCCGCCGCCCAGGCCGGCTGTGAGGTCACCGTCGTCGACCGCGGCCAGCCCGCCTCGGGCACGACGAGTCGGGGGGAGGGCAACGTCCTCGTCTCTGACAAGCCGCCCGGGCCAGAGCTCGACCTCGCCCTGCTCAGCCGCTGGCTCTGGGACGACCTCGCCGCCCAGCTCGGTGCGCACCGGCTCGAGCTCGAGGCCAAGGGCGGGCTCGTCGTCGCTCGTGAGCCCGCGGCATACGACGCCCTCGTCTCCCTGGCCAGCGCCCAGACCGCCGCCGGCGTGCAGACCGCTCCCCTCACCAACCCGAGATCGATCGAGCCGCATCTCGCGGCAGGTCTCGCCGGTGGGGTCTACTACCCGCAGGACGCCCAGGTCCAGCCCGTCCTCGCCACCGCCGCGATCCTGGCCGAGGCCCAACGCCTGGGGGCTCGGCTCCGCCCAGGATGCCTTGTCGTCACCGCCCAGCACGCGCGCGCCGGCGCGATCACCGGGATCACCCTCGACACCGGCGAGCAGCTCCCCGCCGACACCGTCGTCAACGCCGCCGGCACCTGGGGCGGTGCGGTCGGCGCGCTGCTTGGCGCGCCCGTGCCCGTCCTGCCGCGTCGCGGCTTCGTCCTCGTCACCGAGCCGCTCCCACCCCGCACCATCCGGCACAAGGTCTACTCCGCCGACTACGTCGCGAACGTCGCCGCGTCGACCGAGGACCTGCAGACCTCCTGCGTCGTCGAGTCGACCCAGGCCGGCCCGGTGCTCATCGGCGCGAGTCGCGAGCGGGTCGGCTTCGACGCGACGCTCGACCCGGCGATCGTCACTCGGCTCGCCCGGCAGGCCGTCGAGCTCTTCCCGATGCTCGCCGACGTCCAGCTGCTGCGCGCCTACCGCGGCTTCCGGCCCTACTGCCCCGACCATCTCCCGGTCATCGGCCCCGACCCTCGCGTCCCCGGCGTCCTGCACGCGTGCGGCCACGAGGGGGCGGGCATCGGGCTGGCGCCGGCGACCGGCGCGCTCATCGCGGCATACCTCGCCGGCGACGACCCGGCCGCCTTGGGCCTGGACCCGACGCACTTCCTGCCCGACCGACTCCTGTCCGCCCCGATCGAGGAGCCGACCCAATGACCCTGCACCTCGACGTCGACGGTGCCGCCGTGCCCTTCGTGCCCGGTCAGACGGTGGCCGCCGCGCTCGTCGCAGACGGGCGGCTCGCGTGGCGTCGCACTCGATCGACCGGTATGCCGCGCGGCGTCTTCTGCGGGATCGGCGTCTGCTTCGACTGCCTCGTCACCATCGACGACCACCCCAACGAGCGGGCCTGTCTCGTGCTCGCCGTCGACGGGATGCGGGTCACGAGTCAGGACGGCACGGGCAGGGAGGCGGACCGATGACGAGCGCCTCTCCCACGGAGTCTGCGTCCGCGCTGCCGGTCGCCGACCTCGCCGTCGTCGGCGCCGGGCCGGCCGGGCTCGCCGCTGCGGCGACCGCGCTCGCCGGTGGCCTGACCGTCGTCCTCGTCGACGCCGGGCACAGCCCGGGCGGACAGTTCTGGCGGCAGCCGGCGCCCGGCGCGCAGGTGAGCGGAACCGAGGGCCTGCACCACGACCTGCCCACCTTCGCTGCGCTCATCGCGACCCTGCAGCGACACGAGCGGGCCGGGTCGCTGATCCGCCTGGCCGGCCATCACGTCTGGACCCTCGAGGCCGGCGACCCCGTCACTCTCTACGCCGTCGATCGCTCCGGCCGGCCGGGCACCGAGCGGCCGCGCACCATCCGGGCCAGCCGCCTGCTCATCGCGACCGGCGCCTACGACCGACCGATGCCGTTCCCCGGCTGGGACCTGCCCGGCGTGCTCACGGTGGGTGGCCTGCAGGCGCTGCTCAAGGGTGGTGGCGTCGCCGCGGGTCACCGGGTCGTCGTCGCCGGCACCGGGCCGTTCCTGCTGCCCGTGGCCTCCGGCCTGGCCGAGCGCGGGTCGCGCGTCGTCGTCTGCGAGGCCGGCCACCCGAGCGCTTGGGGGCGGCACCTCGCGGCGGTCGCCGCGCTGCCGGACAAGCTCGTCGAGGGCATGGGGTATGCCGCGCAGCTCGTCCGCGCGCGGGTGCCGGTCCACCTCCGGACGGTCGTCGTCGCGGCGCATGGAGCCGATCGGGTCGAGGCGGTGACCCTGGCTCGGGTCGACGCCGACGGGCGGGTCCGGCCGGGGACGGAGCGGCGGGTCGAGGCGGACGTCGTCGGCATCGGGTGGGGCTTCGAGCCGCAGCTCGACCTCGCAGTCACCGTCGGCTGCCGGCTCAGGCCGGCCGCGGCATACGGCTCGAGCGTTGGGGGGCAAGCGAATCCGAGTGCACCTGCCGCTCTCGAGAGTCCCGTGGTGTGGGTCGATGACGGGCAATGGACCAGCGTCTCCGGCGTGCTCGCGGCGGGTGAGGTGTGCGGTGTTGGAGGTGCGGCGCTGGCGCTGCGCGAGGGTCAGCTGGCCGCCGAGTCGGTGCTCGCCGACCTCGGGCTTCCCGCGGCAACCAACCGGGATGACCTGCGGCTGGTGCGCCGCATCGTCGCACGACACCGGCGCTTTGCCGCGGCCTTGCAGCAGGCGCACCCCATGCGGGCGCGGTTGCTGGAAGCGCTGCCCGAGGACACGACCGTCTGCCGGTGCGAGCAGGTGCGTGCGGGGGCGATCACCGAGGCGGTGGCGCAGGGCGCGACCGATGTCCGGCAGGTCAAGCAGCTGACCCGGGCCGGGATGGGCTGGTGCCAGGGGCGCATCTGTGGGCCGGCGGTGCATGCGCTGCTGGCCGCATCGGGCGGCGGCGTGCCTCGGGTGCCGACGGAGCGGCTGGTGGCGGCACCGGTGCCGTTGCGCGTGCTGGCCGGACTCTCCGAGGAGGCCTAGACGGGCGCGACACGCCGGGCGCGACACGCCGGGCGCGACACGCCGGGCGCGACACGCCGGGCGCGACACGCCGGGCGCGACACGCCGAGGCTCCCGCAAAGGTGCCCGGGGAGGCGGTTACTCCGGGACAGGGGGACCACGGGGGGAGGGAGTGGTATGTAATATTGCACTCATGACAGCGAGCGCAGCCCCCTGGCACGGCATCCTCGTCGCGACCAGCCTCCCCTTCACCGCAGACCTCGAGCCGGACTACGCGGCATACGGCGCGAACGTCGCCTGGCTGGCCGAGCAGGGGATGGACGGGGTCGCGCCGAACGGGTCGCTGGGGGAGTACCAGACGCTCACCGTCGCCGAGCGGGACAAGGTCGTCGAGACCGCCGTGGCCCACGCACCCGAGGGCTTCACCGTGATGCCCGGCGTCGGCGCCTACGGCGGGCGGGAGTCGCGCCGGCACGCGCAGGCCGCCAAGGACCTCGGCGCCCACGCCGTCATGGCACTGCCACCCAACGCCTACCGCGCCGACGAGCGCGCCGTCCTCGAGCACTACGAGCTCATCGCCGGCGTCGGGCTGCCGGTCACGGCCTACAACAACCCGATCGACACCAAGGTCGACCTCACCCCGCCATTGCTCGCCAAGCTGCACGCCGAGGGCTTCATCGTCGGCGTTAAGGAGTTCTCCGGCGACGCGCGCCGCTGCTACGAGATCGCCGAGCTCGCGCCCGGGCTGGACCTGATGATCGGCACCGACGACACCGTCCTCGAGGTCGGCATCGCCGGCGCCAAGGGCTGGGTGGCCGGCTACCCCCAGGTCTTCCCGCACGCCTGCCGCCGCCTCTACGACGCCTCTCTCGCCGGCGACCTGGCCACCGCGGTCCCGCTCTACCGGCAGCTGCACCCCGTGCTGCGCTGGGACTCCAAGACCGAGTTCATCCAGGCGATCAAGCTCGGTCAGGACCTCATCGGCCGTCCCGGTGGGGTATGCCGCCCGCCCCGCCAGCCGCTCACGCCGGAGCAGGATGCGGTGGTCCGGTCTGCG